>Ga0209636_10006865_pt1 | contig 11626 bp, 10 predicted proteins | sample DeeMarSWOR152_54_FD_187464 | JGI IMG/M metagenome (GOLD analysis project Ga0209636, IMG submission 187464) | Marine sediment microbial communities from White Oak River estuary, North Carolina - WOR-1-52-54 (SPAdes) (version 2) | ecosystem: Environmental > Aquatic > Marine > Intertidal zone >... | reverse complement strand
TCGAGTTCTATCGGCCGGGGCGGGCGAAGACCGTCATACCATGTCAGCTTGACCGGCGGCAAATCACCCCGTGCGGGAAACCGGTAGGTGACAATGGACGCCACCGGGTGCGTATCCGGATTCAGACCCAGCGATGTTGCCTCCACACTTGTCGGATGCCCCAGCTTTAATGCCCAAAAAACCGGGTCCAGAGTATGAGCACCTCGGTCTCCCATCATCCCGCAGCCGAAATCCCACCAGCAGCGCCACACGCCCGGATGGTATGCCGGATGATAAGGCCGCTCGGGCGCAGGACCTAACCAGAGGTCCCAATCCAGTGTTGATGGGATTGGCGGCGTTTCCTTGGGACGCCGGCTCCACTTAGAACTCCACCATGTATGACCAAAGGGATAATAAGACAAACTGCACCAGGCATCGACCTCACGTACCTCCCCAATAGCACCGTCCCAAATCCATTCACAAATCAAACGTATACCCTCACCCGAATGCCCCTGAATTCCCATTTGTGTGGTTACACCGGTCCGGCGTGCCGTTTTTGCCAGCATACGCGATTCATAAACATCGTGTGTCAGCGGCTTCTGACAGTAAACGTGTTTCCCCCTCCGCATTGCCTCCAGGGAGATAACCGCATGTGTATGGTCAGGAGTTGCAATAACGACAGCATCGATGTCTTTCTGCTTGTCGAACATTTTCCGGAAATCGGTATAGACCTTTGCTTTGGGGTACCTCTTAAATGTTTCGGCCGCGTACTTGTGGTCCACGTCGCACAAGGCTACGATATTTTCGCTCTCAAGCTGCCTTAGATTGCTCTTACCCATACCACCGACACCTATGCCAGCGATATTAAGTTTCTCACTGGGTGGGGTACTCTGCGGCCTTGCCAGAACATGCTTCGGCACAATGGTTATAGCAGCAGTTGTTGCTGTCGAAGCAAGAAAATGTCGTCTGTTTATATGCCTTCTTGACATAGCAAGCTCTCCTAATAATTGGCCTATCGGCACAAAACATACCCTAACAAGCCGATACTTCCCATTTATGATGCTTAGCAGTACAGCTAAGCTTTCCAAAGTCAGGATTTTACCAAATTCATTTGGGAATTGTAACTGTTTTTTGAACCTTTCCCTCAAGCTTTACTGCTACCAGCGACTGAAATAGCAAAGTTTTTATACTCTGTCTGCCTTATTCTCATATAGCAGAAGTAGACTTAGAAGCAGGATTGAGGAATTTGCGAAGAAATCTTCGACAAATCAAGGACATCAGACCGTTATTGACAAAGACTGGGGAAAGCTGACACAATTTGTTGATTTTCATCGTTAGAAGATTTGACAGCCTATGTTAGAAGTTGTTATATTGCAGGTACTTAACAATGTCGCGCCCATAGCTCAGTAGGATAGAGCATCGGTTTTCTAAACCGAAACGGCGTTCTGTAAGTGTTTGTGAATAAATGACTAATGGTTGTCAAATAAAGACTTATGATGCTGACCGTAGTGTGACTGTAGCGTAACAGTAGCCTCAACGTGCAGGTCTGTTGCAAATTCTGTTGCAAATCGATGACTCGGATTAATCCAGTACTTAAATTCCTCTGTCTCCCTGGCAATCTTGCCGAGCTAAATTCCTCTTGATGGATGCTTGCTATAAGTCGATTTGGGCTTTCATTATAGCTGTGAATTCCTGCTTGCCTGACAGGAAGTCATAATAATACTCATCATCGGCACAATCTTTAATGACACTTGAACTCATAATTCAGATGTCGACTTGGCAAAAATCAAGTACTACGTTACAGTCTCCCTTGTCCCGAACAATTTCAGCGACGGCTTTTAACTCTTCGGCTATTTCCGGTTCGGGAGGCAACTCCACGAGAATAATATCCTTTGACCAATTTTTAATTCCCATTTTAACAACCTCTTTTAACTCAATACAGCATTCGTAACATTGATGATCTCACTTGGCCTTTGCTCCGTTGGGCTAGGTGAATATGAACCTAAGCTGTTGGCGGATGGCTAACAATTGGTTTTTCTATTTAGGAATTCTTTTATGTCGTAAGGATTAGCGATGAACACATTGCGCTTTTACGAGCTTTTCTATCTGCGTTAACAATCCTTTTATACTATAAGGTTTGGCAATGAGTACCTCGCCACCGACAACACGCCCTTGTTCCTCTCCTTCTCTTTTCTGGAACAGGCAGGTCAAAAATATAACAGGGATATCCTTAGTTTTGGGTTCTTCTCTTAGCTTCGCAGCAACTTCTGCCCCATCCATCCCCGGCATCCACAAGTCAAGTATGATAAGGTCGGGACGTTCCGATTTTGCCATATTTAAGGCATCAAGGCCGTTGTCTGCGGCGATAACAGAATATCCTCTACCTGCCAATTCCCCCTCAAGAATAAACAGCGCGTCTCTTTCGTCATCAACGATCAGTATTTTCTTCGTATCCATGTGAAAAGCCCTTTCTTATTCAACTAATGTTTTTTCCGCTTGCAAAAGATCTCTTATCGCAGTTACCAGCTCTTCTATGTCGTATGGTTTGGCAAATAGTACATGACCAGCAACCATACGGCCCCCTTTCCCTTCTTCTTCCTTCGGAAACATGCCAGTTAGGAACATAACAGGAAGATCTTTCGTTTCAGGGTCTTCGCTCAGCATTCTGGTAACGTCTCCCCCATACGTATCTGGCATTTCTAAGTCAAGTATAATAAGGTCAGGATGTTTTGTTTTTGCCAAAACCATAGCGTCTTTGCCATTGTCCGCGGCAATAACGGAATATCCCCTTGTGGGCAACTCTTTCTCAAGTATAAACAGCACATCCTTTTCATCATCAACAATTAGTATTTTTTTCTTATTCATTTTTATCCCTAATATTTTGTACGGATTTAATTATCGGCAAGAGTGTTTTCTACAAGTTCGTCTGTTTCTGCGAGTAAATCCTCTGCTTCAAGTTCAGTAGTCGATGGTAGAGAGACAGTAAAGGTTGTGCCTTCGTTTACCTGACTTTCGACCTCAATCCTGCCTCCGTGCATTTGGACTAACTTCTTGACAATTGCAAGCCCTAAACCCGTTCCCTTTTCTCCTGGACCAGCTTTCCTTCCGAATTGGGTAAACTTATCGAATAGTTTTGGGAGATCCTCTTTGGCGATTCCCACGCCCGAATCCTGGACAGAAACCAAAACTTCTCCCTCTTGCTCGCGGCAGCTTACCTTGACCCAGCCCCCTTTAGTGGTAAATTTGATGCTGTTGGAAATAAGATTGATTAGTACCTCTTCAATCCTATCCGGATCGAGGCAGATATTGACACCTTCTTTGGGAACTTCGCAATCAAGGTGAACGCCTTTTTCCTGGGCAAGAGGCTGGTAATCGGAAACCGTACTCCTGATGAGGTCACAAATATTTATAATCACCTTTTGCAGTTCCAGCCTGCCGGATTCTATTTTGGAAATGCTCAGCAAAGAGTCAACAATCCTGCTAAGCCTTTGGACATTTTCCTTTGCCAGAGATAAAACTTCCCTCTGTTCTTCTACTATCTTGCCCGGTATTTCATCCAGAACAAGTCTTATCGCTCCCATAATAACTGACAGCGGCGTGCGTAGTTCATGTGACGCGGTGGAGACAAATTCATCCTTTAGCTGGTTATACTCCTTTAGCTTCTCGTTTGCCTCTTTAAGTTTTTCCTCTGCCAATTTACGCTCGGTAATATCCTTGGCTATATGAACAGAGCTCATAGCTTCGCCATTCTCATCAAATATCGGCGAGGTTGATATACCAAGATGGATACCCAAGCGTGGTTCAAAAAGTTCGAGTGTGGCCGGTTTTTGGGTCTTGAGGCTCCACATATGAGGACAATTCGGACAGGGCTGCTTTGTGCCATGGAATAATTCATAACATATTTTGCCGATAAGCTCCTTAGGCTCTTTCTTAAAGGCATCGGCAAGAGCCTTGTTGACCCGGGTGATTTTGAAATTCTTATCATGAATTGAAATCATATCTGTAATGGAGTCAAAGGTCGTTCTCCACTCTTTAGCTGCGTGCTCTATTTGTTCTTTTGCACACTTGCGCTCAGTGATATCTCGAAGCAATGCCATGTAAGCATTTTGGCCATTCCATTCTGTTTCCACCACCCGCATCTCGGCAATTCCTGGCCCGCCACCGTGGTTGACAATATCAACCTCTATTACTTCGCCTCCCATAACAGGGAAGCCAAATAGTTCTCCTACAAGTTCTTCTGCTTTGTATGCAAAAAGGGATTCTGCAGCCGGGTTGACAAACTGCACTATTCCCTCTCTGTTGACAATAACGATGCCGTCGGGGCTTGTGACTATAACCTTGCGGAGGTTTGCTTCACTTGCTTGTAGTGCTTCCTCTGCTTGCTTGCGATTGGTGTTCTCTTTTTTCAGGAGCTCATTGGCTTTTGAAAGCTCTGTAGTCCGTTCCTCAACCCGCAATTCCAGTTTAGCGTGCGCCTCTTGCAGTGCTTTGGCTTTTTCCTCAAGTTTCTTTTTAGCCATGAAAAGTTCCTGGGAGGTCTCCTGCAACCGGCGATTGGTGTCCAATATGAGCTTCTTTTCCTTCTCTCGCTCCAAAGCATAAAGAATTGTCCGAACCAGCAAGTTTTCCAATGATTGGCCTTTAACCAGGTAATCTGTTGCTCCGTTTTTTATCGCCAAAAGCCCTGTTTCCTCATCGTCCAGTCCTGTTAAGACTACAATAGGTAGGCGCGGATTAACTTTGCGAACTTTTCGAACGGTATCAATCCCACTGCTGTCAGGAAGCCTCAAGTCAAGCAGCACAATGTTGTACTCCGTGTTGCCTATGCACTTAATTGCTTCCGATAGACTCTCAGCCAGTTCAACAGTAAATTCAACCGGCTGAGAACAACTGGCCAAAACCCGCTTAACTAATTGGCTGTCAACTGTGTCATCCTCCACCAGCAAGACCTTTATCAGGTCCTTTTCCATAAGAGTTTGTATTTTTTCCGTTGTCTCAGTCTCCATTTGGCAACTCGCTTAAAGTCCAGTACTGATCAATTATCCTCATAGTCTCTACAAACCCTTTACTATCAAGTGCCTTGACCATATAACCGGCTATCCCATGCTTAAAACTCTCGGTTATATCTCGCTTGTCATCGGAAGTAGTTAGAGCTACAATAGGAATCTTTCTCAACTCATTATCTGCTTTTATTACTTTCAGAAATTCGAGACCGTCCATCTTCGGAAGATTCAAATCCAAAAGAATAATACACGGCTGTTTATCATTATGGTTTCCTAAGTAATCTAGGGCCTCTTCACCGTCGGTTAAGGTAACTAAAGGATTTGTAACCTTTAGACTTTCAAGCGCGCGCTTAACCATAATTGCGTCAACACTGTCGTCTTCAACGAGCAATATTGGCTTCGAGTTTCGCACTTGCCACCTCCACTTTTTGCTTTGGTAACGTAAAGAAGAACGCGCATCCTTTGCCTGGTACTGATTCTACCCAGATTCGACCCTTATAGAGTTTTACGATTTTCTTCACCACTGCCAGGCCGACGCCGGTACTCTCAAACTTGTCACGAGGTTGTAATGTTTTGAAAAGCTCGAAAACTCTCTCGAAGTGCCTTTCTTCAATCCCAGGGCCGTTATCAGCAATACTGAATTTCCAGAAGCCATTCTCTTCGACACATCCAATTTTTACTTCGCCTTGCGGCTTATCCATAAATTTAATGGCATTACTCAGCAGGTTCAGGAACACCTCCGTGATATGGGTATTCTCACACTCAACTACGGGCAGTGGATTTTCCACTGTGATCGTAATATTTGCCGGTGGAGCAAGCATATCGATAACTTCCGGAACAAGCTCGTTCAGATTTACCAGGGACTGTTCTTCTCTTACACTTCCAATTTTAGAATACTTAAGGATGCCACCAATCAAATTATACATTCGATCCACACGTGTCAAAAGCGAATTGATTAAGTCTCTGCCACCATCATCAAGCTTATCTGCGTAATCAGTTGATATCCATTCAGTCAGTTTTTTAATTCCAACCAACGGAGCTTTTAAATCGTGTGAGGCTGCACGAGCAAAATCCTGAAGTTCACGATTCGCCAAGGTCAGCTTTTTTATCGTTGCTTTCAATTCTTTGTTTAGAGTCCTTAATTCAGCCTCCACCTGCTTGCGCTCGATAATGTCTGTATTAACTTCGGCAACCAACCACTCTCCATTCTCATCCTGGAACGGCATGGTTGTAACCTGTATCGGCCTGTTACTTTCCTTAACAAGCACTTCTTCACTAACGGTGATGCTCTTTGTTTCAAGGGCCTTAACAATTCCGCAGCCGGGGCACACTTCATTTCGATCCATAAAATATTCATAACACTTTCTACCGGCTGGCTCGCCATATACCTTTTTCCACTCGTTGTTGATGTATCGAATGTTAAACTCCGAATCGATGATATCGATGCCTGTTTTTGTGACACCTAAAATGAACTCCATTTGTTGATTTAGGGTCCGGATTTCCTTCTCGGCCTTCTTGCGCTCGGTAATGTCAATACCTTGGGCAATTGTGGCTATCAAAGTTTTACCGTCTTTGCTGTAAATATTCGCAGAGTTCCATAGCGCCAGGCGAATACTTCCGTCTTTACAGAGAATTGGAATTTCCACTGACTTCCAGTATTCACCTTTTAGGGTGCGTGCAATTTTGACCAGGCATTCGCCTTCACTTACTTTGGGAAAAAGTACAGCCAGTTCCTGACCGATAATTTCCTCGGCTGCATAACCTGTAAGGTGCTCAAAGGCATGGTTAAAGCGGAGAATCTTTAAATCCTTGTCCCAGAAGATGATAGGAGCATTCGAATAGTTAAATATGTTCTCCGTGTAGTCACGCGCCTGACGTGATTCCTCCTCCACCTTCTTTAGCTCGGTAATGTCTTCAATGGCAAGAAGAATCAATTGTACCTCGTCCACCTGGCTGGCATTAAGTAGCATTCTCTTTGGCCCTATGTTAGGAAAATCATGCTTTACCTCGAAGTTCTCGAAAGAGTTTTTCTTGGGGAGAATTTCGTGCAGCAGTTCTCGCAGTTTAGGTATATCCCATTGGCGATTTCCCAAGTTATAGATAAATTGTCCATCGGTCTCTTCAGGTTTTACATTGAAGGCCTCATAGAAATAATCATTAGCTGATACAACCTTTAGATTTTTATCCAGTACCAAAAATGGTTCCCGCACTGTCTCGATAATTTTATCAGCATATTGGCGAGCCTCCTGAATCTTCTGCTGTGCTTGCTTTCGCTCGGAGTTCTCGATAGGCTGCCATCTATCTTGCTTCTTAATAATGGTAATTTGATGAGCGTTGACCACGTCTATAATTTCCGATGCCTTACATTTATCAAGAGAATATGTGCAGACAGCCAACATCCAATATTTGCCGATAACATTGTTTACTGTTTCCTCATAATCAAGGAAGTTTTTCCAATCTCTCTTCTTAAGCCAAGATGTGTTTCCTGTAAGGCGCAGCCCATCAAACCCTCTCTTTACCGCTTTGTCATGCTTTTTGACCCAACCCTTCAACACTTCATCGGCTTCAAAGCTTTCTGATTTTGTGTACCAGTCATTGTAGTCCAGAATTTCTATCTTGCTCTTTTTGATATAATCATCCAGGTTTGGGACCACCTGCTTTAACGATTTCCTTGCATCCTCGACATTCAAGGGCTCTGAAGTGACCCACATACAGAATTCGTTGTTTTCTAAGCCGGCCTTGAAATAGGGCACGAGAATATCAATCAAATCCTGCTTGTTCTGATAGAAAAGGCAGAAGTGTGTGCCCCAAGGGACATCACCTAAGATATCGATTCCCGTTTTCCTATTTTGTTCTTTACTAGTTTTTGTATCTGCCATATTTCATCCTCTCGTAACACAATGTTTGCGGATCTATGGTCGAGGCATTCTCGATGTCTTGCTTGTCACCGATCACCAGTGTCTCTTTACTTTTGGCTTCAGCTTGTACGTATTTTCTAAGGCTCCTTAGCATCAACAATACACACTCGGCGGAAGGTCACGGCTGTCTAAAATGCCCCCATACTCAGTGTGTCCCCCAAGATTTTACATAATTCTTTAATCGTCAAGATTCTTAGGTTGGTTTAGACCGTTTTATAGTTATCCCGATTTAGGCCATTATCACTCTTGTAATTTCAGGACATAATCCTTTGTCCCGTCGGTTAGAATCACTTTGTTCTGTTCAATCCGTTTAACAGTCTTGTCAGTAATTTTGTCCCCCACACGTACGATTGATTCGTTTATAAATGCCTGGGCCTCTTTGTCATTGCAAATAATACAGGAAAGCCTCAAGTTTGAAATACTGCCTATCTCTTCTTCTCTTTGAGGAAAGGTGAAAGGGTCTCTTCCCCAATCAACAAATTCGGTTCTCTTCCTCAGCACTTCTCCCGTCACGGGTATTGCTTGGTCAAAGGTGATTGATGAGGTGGTTGACGGAGCATCTTTGGTCTTCTTGCCCTTTGGTACCCAGACAAAGACAGCTGCAGTCGTAAGGACGATCAAAATAGCCAACTTTCTATTGCGTTGCATTCTCTATTTCCACATATAGGTCGAGTACAAGTTCCATGTTTAGTTTAGGCAGATTATTTTCTCTCGGACGAATAGATAAGCTCTCTACTTCCACAATGCTGCGAGAAAATCCTTCGACATAGGCCAGGAACTGACCTACATTTTTGTATTCTGATTCTATCGTAAAGCTAATGGGCAACTTCTGGATACTGGTTTGTGATGTCTGGTGTAACTGGCCTGGTGAAATAGAACTGAAATTAAGCCCAAGGTCTCTTCCCTTTTTAGTTAGCTCAGCGATCGCCAGAGGAACCTCCTTTTGCTGCATCATCTCACCTTTTACATCCGACCTTTCCGATGCAGCAATGGCACCGCGTTGATTCAACAGTTTAGTTTCCACCTCACGTAGTCTGTTTGCTGCATCGTGTAACTTAATCATCAACGGCCTGTATGCAAAGATTAGAATAATCAGGCCGGAAAACGCACAGCAGACATACAGAATATGTAGCTTCCTAAAAGGCCCTATGCTTTCTCTTGACCTAATCGCTTTATTTGTAATGTCTGCTTCAGTCTTCATTCAACCCCTGACCTTAACTCAAAGGTATTGAGTTTATCTTCGGATGAGTCCTTTGTTGATATCAAATTTACTTCCTTAAAGATCCCTTTTTCCAATGAGCGCATAAATTCAGTAAGAACCTGCTCCCTAACCAGACCGGGCGACTTAATCTCTCCTTTTAGCGCAAGTATGTTTTCTTTCGCGCTCATTTCAGTCAGACAAATTTGCTCAGGAATAAGATTGGATATTTCCTTTAATGCGTCGCTCCAATAAATTCGCTGGTCCAGGATACTGCCCAGGAATGACTGCTTTGGCAGTTCTTCTATCTGGGGGGATAAAGCCCCGAGCTCCAGTTCAGCTGCGGCAACACGTTTATCATAAGTCCCCAGCCTTATCCTCATTCCTGCATACACTAAAATCAGGATTACGACAACTGCTGTAACCAGGGCCTTAATTGAGGAACGCTTGATTAGTAACCTGGTTTGCTGTTTTATTTCTATAGGTAGAAGGTTGATACCACCTGGCGAAGCCAAAGCCGCACCTAAGGCCGAGGCAAAGCAGTGTGCAGTCTGGGGCTCATCGTTGAGCAAGGATGAGCCATTTGATGGAAAGACCTCAAGCGGATTAGCCAACTGGACAGGAATACGCAAGGCCTCGCTTAAATTCTCTGTTATATTCTTAAGTTTGCTGCCTCGGCCCAACAAAAGTAACAACTCAACTGGTGCACCTTGTTCCTTTTCCCGATAATAAGCAAAAGAACGCTCAATCTCTGTTGCAAGTTTTTCTAAATTGGGACGAAGCAGAGCAACAAGATGTTCACTGCTAATTTTGCCCTCTAACATCTCGGAATCGTCAGAACTGTGGATGCCGTATTTTTTCTTAATGCTTTCGGCCTCTTCCAATGTCAATTCTGTTTTTCCGTAATCAGATACAAGTGATTGTGCCATCTTCAGCGTGAAATCCTGGCCTGCCACAGGTAATTTTCGACTAAATACAAGTCCTCTGTCTTGAAAAATTACAAGCTCGCTAAAATTATAGCCAATATCTAAAAACGCAACTGTCTTATTCTCTTTTGGACAAAGATTAATGATGACATTTTTTAAGGCAAAGCTGTGTTGGGTAAATAAAGAAGGCTTGATCTCTGCCCGGCTCATTAAATCAACGTATTTGTTGACTGTCTCTTGAGGGCAGCAGGCTACAGCAACTTTAAGTTTTTTAACTCCGCCTTCGGTAATTTCCTGAAGGATTTCGTAATCCATAACTGCTGTCTCTATCGGAAAAGATAAAAAGTTCCTCATTTCCCATTTGAGGGCCTGCAGGATTTCAGATTTGGGCATAAATGGGATGATGGATATTTTCGTACAGCTTGCCGAGCAGTTTATGACGACGTTGATTTTTGCATTTTGTGTATTGATATCCCGGAACACATTTTTTAATGCGTCTAATTGGCCATCTTGATTGTCTTTGCGATGGTCTATTTCTTGCAACTTAAGCTTCAAAGGAACTAACTTGCCTTGCTGGTGGACAAGTTCGGCCAACTTTATAGAAGAGCTTCCCATGTCCAGACCAATAAGTCTGTCTTTGCTGGGCAGAAACTTAGATATTTCAAGAGGTATTTTCGCCATTTTAAACCTCATGCCAAGTGTCAACTACAGGCGTCAGACTAGGACCTCCTCCTGTCGAGAATTGCTGATGCAGGCTCCTGGAAAGACCTCCTACTGTGCCAGTAGAGTTTATCGTATAGGTATTTCCAGTTCGGATTGCTGTTACGCTATAAGTTCCCGCTCCAAAAGAAGCTTCTTCGCTTCTTGACTGCCCTGCTCCAAATTTGCCCCATCCTCCTTGGGGAACTGGGGTAAGAATATTCCATACAGCTTTCTGTAAGCCCGCCTCAGCCACATAGAAAGCCTGAGCATCTGTTATTTGAGCCCCTGTGCTTTTTGTGCTCGACTGTACAAAACCAAGATATGCCCCAGACACCGAAGTCAAGACAATCATCACAATCAAGGTGAACAGTAAAACCATACCCTTTTCATATCTCATATCTTATATCTCGTATTAAAAATGCTCATAAGTTCCTCGGCCTGACTTTTGTTCTGATACGCACTATTTCATCACTTCTTTGTACTACGAAGTCGAGAGTGACCTGATTACCACTTATAGTCAAAGCTGTGGCTGCCTCAGAAGCATCGGGAGAGACTAAATCTCGTAGAATCAAAAGCCCACCTCCGGAAGCTGGGTCATCACCACCGCTAATATTAGCTTTACGCAAATCATAAAAGCTTTCGCTATATGTAGAGTCAAAAGACGAATCATCCGCGTTATACAAATAAAACACAAAGGAGTTTCCATCTAAATCGTTGAAGTCAATAGTATGGGCAATTAAACTATACTGCCCAAGACTCGCATTGGCCATCTCTCTCAAGTCTCTGACCACTTTCTCCATTGCATAACTTACATCTTCCCTGATGCCGCCACGGATGAGTCCTGCGTCCCATGCACGCAGACTGACCACAAACAAAAGACCGCTCACTCCCACCAAGACC
>Ga0209636_10006864_pt1 | contig 11631 bp, 14 predicted proteins | sample DeeMarSWOR152_54_FD_187464 | JGI IMG/M metagenome (GOLD analysis project Ga0209636, IMG submission 187464) | Marine sediment microbial communities from White Oak River estuary, North Carolina - WOR-1-52-54 (SPAdes) (version 2) | ecosystem: Environmental > Aquatic > Marine > Intertidal zone >... | reverse complement strand
GCTATTGGTAGTCCGGAGTTCGTCGAAGCGCTCGAGCAGATCCGTGCTCCGTTTAGCGTCAATAGCCTAGCGCAAGCCGCTGCAATTGCCGCGCTTCGCGATAGGCGATACTTGCGCGATGTGATCACCACGATCCGCAGGGGTCGCACCTACTTGCGCCGGGAACTCTTGAAGCTCGGCTTGCGCGTACTACCCTCGGATGCAAATTTTCTCATGGTGGATGTCACGCCGCTCGGCAATGATGCGCCAGCGCTGTGTGAATTCTTGTCGAAAAAAGGAATCCAGATCCGCGATCTCTCGAGCTTTAAGGGTGCTGGCCCGAGTTGGGTTAGGATTAGCGTAGGCAAACCTGATCAAAATAAACGGCTAGTGGTGGCGATAAAACAATTAAAAAGAGGTGGTTAGATGATGGTGAAAATTGCCATACCGAAAGGACACTTGGAGGAACTGACTGTCCGTTTGCTTGAGGACTCGGGCATAGGTGCAGTCAGTAGGGAGTCCCGTCAGCTCTTCGCGAGGACGAACGATCCAGAGATAGAGCTAGTGTTCGTTCGCGCACAGGACATACCAGATCTTGTCGCAAAGGGGGCAACAGATCTCGGCGTCACGGGTTATGATTTGGTCTGCGAGAGCGGGAGCGACGTAATTGAGCTGCTCGACCTCGGCTATAGTTTTACGAAGGTTGTGGTCGCCGCACACGAGAAGTCAGGCATCAAGTCAGCCAAGGACATAAAACCTGGCATGAGGGTGGCGACGGAGTTCCTGGGGGTTGCGGGCCGCTACTTCTCTGAGAAAGGCATTAAGGTTGAGCTCGCGCGGGTAACGGGGGCGGCTGAGATAACTCCATTGATTGGCGTAGCTGATTTAGTCGTGGACATAACTAGCACGGGCACGACACTGCGAACGCACGGCCTGCGAGTTATCGACACCATCCTGGAGAGTTCTGCTCGATTGATAGTGAACCGTCGAAGCCTGAAGGAGAAAAAGGTGAAGATCGAGGACATAAAGACGGCGATGGAAAGTGTGATCAGGGCGAGGGGGAGAAAGCTCATCCTCATGAACGTGCCCGAGGCCAAGTTATCAGCTGTAAGGCGGATAATACCCGGAATGGCCGGGCCCACCGTCTCCAAGGTTGAGGCGGCGGAGCCAATGCTGGCGGTGCAGGCTGTGGTTGAATCGAGCAAAGTTTACGAGATCGTCCGAAAGGCTAAGCAGGCGGGCGCTAGGGACATCTTGGTGGTGCCGATCGAGCGAATCCTACCCTGATGATATAGCTATCTCATGGTGAGAAGATGTTAGTAATCCCAAGCGTCGATATCAGAAAAGGGAGATGCGTCCAGCTAGTGGGGGGTAGGCCCGAGACGGAGAGGGTTTATGGTGACCCAGTGGAAGCGGCCCAACGATGGATTGTAGAGGGGGCCAGTTATCTGCACATCATCGACCTAGACGCTGCAATTGGCACAGGTGACAATTTTAACAAAATCGCCGAGGTACTGGCAAATATAAGCGTGGGAGCGCAAATTGGTGGAGGTATTCGGTCAGTTGAGAGGGCCTCTGAATTCTTGGGGATAGGAGCTGATAGGGTGATCCTGAGCACGGCTGCGATAAGGAGGCCCGAGCTGGCGCGCGAGCTTGTCGAGCTTGCAGGTGGAGCGAGGGTGATGGTGGCGGTCGATACTCGAGCTGGCAGGGCTCTCATAGAGGGCTGGGCCACATCCACACAAAGGCCCGCGGTCGAGCTGGCGAGGGAGTTCGAACGCATGGGGGTCGGTTCGCTTTTGTTTACAAATGTGGACGTTGAGGGTAAGATGGCTGGCATCGTGGCTGGCGCTATTCGAGAGCTCGTTCAGGCGGTCAAGATCCCAGTTTTCGCAGCTGGGGGGGTGGCTTCGATCGAGGATGTGCGGGTAGCCAGTGAGGCCGGAGCGGCTGGATTGGTGATAGGAATGGCGTTCTATGAGGGTAAACTCACGTTCAGGCAGGCAATGGAGGTGGCAGAATGAGGATAGGAAAGGTGAGCAGGAAGACGAAAGAGACATCCGTCGAGGTGAGTATAAATCTAGATGGCTCGGGTAGAGCAAGTGTAAACACGGGCATCAAATTCCTTGATCACCTCCTGAGCAGTTTCGCCAAACACGGATGTTTTGATTTGGCGATTAAGGCGCGAGGAGACCTCAAGCACCATGTCGCCGAGGATGTGATGATCGCCCTCGGTAGGGCTCTGGAAAGGGCGATGAGCACTAAGGCAGGCATACGAAGGATGGGTGATGCGATCGTGCCAATGGACGACGCGCTCGTGCTAGCTGCTGCCGACCTAAGCGGGCGGGCATATTCGGAGATCGAGGCCAAGTTTGCGAAGAAAAGGCTGGATGATCTGAGTTCGGACCTCATCGAACACCTGCTTCAAACCATCGCGATTAACGGCAAGCTGAATTTGCACGTACGAGTCCTTCGCGGCCGTAACGACCACCACAAGGCTGAGGCGATCTTCAAGGCACTGGGTGTCGCGCTAGCCGAGGCGGTAAGCAAAGAGCCACGCAGGAAGGGCATACCTAGCACAAAGGGGGTGATATGATGTACAAACGAATAGTCCCATGTTTGGACACTCTTCACGGCAAGCTTGTGAAAGGGGTGAACTTCAGGAACATAAAAGAAGTTGGTGATCCTGCTGAGTTTGCGGAACGCTACGAAAAACATGGCGCGGATGAACTCGTCTTCTTAGACATCGGCGCCACTCCCGAGGACAAAGCGACATTAATTGAAGCGATCAGGAGAGTTGCTGAACGAATTTCGATCCCATTGGCAGTGGGAGGAGGCATACGTACGGTTGAGGATGCTAGGACAATCTTGGACGCAGGTGCTAGTAAGGTTTCAGTCAATACTGCTGCGGTCAAAAATCCTGAGCTATTTCGTGACCTGTCGATGGAGTTTGGGAATAAGAGCGTGGTGAGCGCGATCGATGGGAAAAAGGTAGGCGAGGGCAAATGGGAGGTCTACGTTTCAGGCGGAACGAAGCCCACGGGCATCGACATGATTGAGTGGGCAAAGCGGGTTAAGGCATTGGGCGCCGGTGAGATCCTCTACACGGGCGTCGATACAGATGGAACTCGAGATGGTTATGACCTCGAGGGCACTCGCGCGATAGCCGAAACGACGGGGTTGCCTGTCACGGCCTCTGGGGGCGCTGGAAAACTTGAACACATCCGAGATGCGCTGACGGTCGGCAAGGCTGATGCCGCTCTAGCTGCGAGCATCTTCCACTTTGGAGTTTACACCGTGAGCGAGGTGAAACGCTATCTTCGCGAGCAGGGCATTTCAGTGAGGTTATAGCGTAGTGGGGGTCGTGATTGAAAGGATCGATTGAAATTGTGCACTTGCGGGGATGTTCGCGGGAGGAGCGGGAGCAACTGCTCAGGCGATCCGAGCTCGATGTCGTGTCGGTTATGCCCAGCGTGCGCGATATCGTGGCCGACGTGCGGAAGCGGGGCGACGAGGCGCTGCTCGAGTACACCGAGCGATTCGATAAAGTGAAGCTCGACGTGAAACAGCTTCGCGTCTCCAGCAAGGAGATCCGTACGGCATACGAACAGGCCGACAGAAGCGCCATCGCCGCGATAAAGAGTGCGGCTAAGGCGATAGAGAAGTTTCACCGAAAGCAGTTGCCACGCGAGTGGATGGTCGAGCTTCAGCCGGGCGTCAAGGCTGGCCAACTCGTGCGCCCCTTGGCAAGGGTTGGTGTATATGTGCCAGGCGGATTGGCCAAGTATCCATCGAGCTTGCTGATGGCAGCCATACCAGCTCGAGTGGCAGGCGTCGAGCAGGTCATCGTTTGCACTCCACCAAGAAGTGACGGTAAGGTTGATCCGGTAATCCTGGTTGCAGCTGAGGTCGCGGGCGTCGATGCGCTGTTCAGGGTTGGCGGGGCTCAGGCGATCGCCGCGATGGCATATGGCACGAGGACTGTGCCGAAAGTTGATAAAATCGTCGGCCCGGGAAACGTTTACGTGGTCGCCGCGAAGCATGTGGTCTCGATGGACGTTGACATAGATTTCGCCGCCGGACCAAGTGAGATTTTAATCCTAGCCGACTCATCTGCGGATTCGGCTTATGTGGCCGCTGACCTGTTAGCGCAAGCCGAGCACGATCCAGCGGCTGCAGCTGTTTTAGTCACGACTTCGGAGGGTCTGGCTTCGGAGGTCCGTGAGCTCATCCGAGACATGCTCAGGGATAACCCTCGAAGGGACATCATGCTTAAATCGCTTGGTAGATATGGGCGCGCGGTCGTGGCCGGCGATCTGGATGAGGCGATTGAATTCGTAAATGACTACGCTCCAGAACACCTTCAGCTGATGATCAAGCGCCCCGAGCGAGTGCTGAAGCGGGTGAAAAATGCTGGCGCCATATTCGTCGGGCCTTATGCTCCAGTTGCCGCAGGTGACCTAGCGGTCGGGCCCAGTCACATCTTACCCACGGGAGGGGCGGCCCGCCGAGGCTCAGGCCTTTCCGTGCTTGACTTCGTGATGTTGCCGAGCGTACAGGTGTTGACCGCGCGAGGTTTAAAACGCATAGCAGGGGTCGTTGAAAAGTTGGCTGAGGTTGAGGGATTGCCAGGGCACGCGCGAAGCGTCCGCGAGAGGTTCAAAAAGCGAGGGGATTAGTCTAAGGGGGAGGTGGAAACTTGAAATTGTCGTCAGAGCGGGCAAAGGCGATAGTCAAGCTACTCAAGTTCAGGGACGGCTTATTGACGGCGGTGGCCCGAGACTTCAAAAGCAAGGACATATTGATTGTCGCGCACATGAGCAAGCGAGCTGTAATTAAGACCCTGACAACTGGTTTGATGTACTATTGGAGCCGCTCCCGGCGTAAGCTCTGGCTTAAGGGCGAGATCTCGAAGCATTATCAGCGCATTCATGATGTCTTCGTAGATTGCGATGGCGATGCGCTAGTGTTCGACGTGGAGCAGGTCGGCGGTGCTTGTCACGAGGGCTATCGCTCATGTTTCTATCGGAAGGTCAGGGGAGGCAAGTTGGTACCAATCCTGAAAAAGGTATTCAGTCCCAAAAAAGTGTATAAACAATAGATCATTTGGTAAGTAAGTATTCCAGTTTTATGGCGGGGTGTAGATAAAACCCAGGGGGAATTGAGGTCATTAATCCCCTATAAAATTTTCAAAGGTGACTTCAAGATAGGGGTCTCGGCCGTCGTATTCCTTGGAGTAAAAAACGATTAATAGGTTGTCAGACTGGCTTTCGATCGCGAGGAATCGGCCATCCCTAACTCCAGTGGACGGCTCACTTCCATCATCGTTCATCCACCCCAACCTGAAGCTCGCGTAAGTATGTCCCGCGCTATGGTCGACATTCAGCTGGTTCAGCACGTTTAGATTGTCCCAGCCATGCGAAGTGAACTTACTTGCATGATTTTCCTCGTTCGTAAGGGTTTGAGCATCGAATTCACTCGCCGTTATTGCTCCGTCCCAAACTTGGTTATCAACTCGATTGAGTACGATACTCCCATCCCAACCATCTGCGGCCAGTCTGTACAGCCAAAGTTTCGCTGAAAGTATGTTTGATCCAAATGGAATGTCGCTGATATCAAATTTCAGCTGCGATCTCGAATATCCGTCAAATGCGTAAACATCGGCAGTCGGATAGATAATTGCTTTTAGTATAATTGCATGCGCTATGCAGCTATCGCTTGCATTTATCGTGTTATTTGTATGTGAGGTGGCGGTCACGGTTATATTATCCTTCGTGCAGTTCTCCGCATTCTCGGGAATTGTGACGCTTAGCGTGACGACTCTATTTTCGTCGGGCTGTACGTTCTCGAGTTGGTTTTCCGAGAGCATCGTAGCCCAGCCTGAGTTATCGCCCACCGTCAAGGTATATGTGTCTTCGGCGCCCCCGGTGTTTACGACGGTGACTGTATAGTCCAGCGTCCCTCCCGGCTGACCACTTTGGTAGCTGGGCGAGATGGACACGGACACCCCATATTTAACGCCAAAGCAGTAAACCCTGTGGTATGGTTGGAAGGATCCGACGTAGACTTTACCATCCGCAACAGCTGGCGAGGAAAATATTGAGCCACCGGCTGCGAAGTCCCAGATTAGTGCGCCATTTTCGGCGTCAAGGCAGTAAATGTTACCATAATTACTACCACGTGAGCCGACGTAAACCTTACCATCCGCAACAGCTGGCGAGGAGAATACTTTGGCGTTCGTCGTGAAGCTCCAGATATTTTCGCCATTTTCAGCATTTAGACAGTAAACTTTACGATCCCTAGAACCTAAGTAAACTTTACCATTAAAGATAGCCGGGGATGAATCCACATCGGCATCGGTTGTAAAGCTCCAGATAGATTCACCGTTTTCAGCATCCAGGCAATAAACGTTGTCATCATATGATCCCACGTAAACTTTACCGTTCACGACAGCTGGGGATGAATACACGAAGTCGCCTGTTGTGAAGCTCCATATGAGGGCACCGTTTTCAGCATCCAGGCAATAAACGTTGTCATCATATGATCCCACGTAAACTTTACCGTTCACGACAGCTGGGGAGGAATCCACTCGTCCACCAGTCATAAAGCTCCAGATATTTTCGCCATTTTCAGCATTTAGACAGTAAACTCTTGGGTAAGATCCCACGTAAACTTTACCATTAAAGATAGCCGGCGATGAATCCACATCGGCATCGGTTGTAAAGCTCCAGATAGATTCACCGTTTTCAGCATTTAAACAGTAGACTTTATGGTCACGAGAGCCCACGTAGACCTTTCCATTCACGACCGCCGGGGAAGAATAAATTGCACCGTCAGTTTCAAAGCTCCAGATATTTTCGCCATTTTCAGCGTCTAGACAGTAGACTCTGCGGTCGTAGGCGCCGACATATACCTTGCCGTTCATTACAGCCGGAGATGAAAATATGTAGCTGCCCGTTCTAAAACTCCAGACCAAATTGCTGTTTTCCGGTGCTGTGGACTCCGAGTAGCCCGTTCGCGAGGGGTCATGATGGAACATCGGCCAGTTCAGGACCGTATTTTCGCCGCTGCCTGTCAGCGGATTTTCAATTCCCAGTGGATTTATAGTCAAAGTATCTAATCCCAAAGCTCCTGCTGCACTACCAAGTAAGAGTAAGATCAAGACAAAAGCTGTAGCAACATGGTCCATCTTCCGCCCTTTTTAATTTTCGAGTCCTAACTATAAAAATCCTGTCTTTATGTACTTCATCAAAACTGTTTGTCAGTGAGGGTAAACTTTTTGAGCATGAAATCTATATAATCAAAGGTGTAAGAATGCAAGAGATGCCTGAGTACATCGAGGAGGTAGAGGAGGAGGAACAGGAGTTTTTGCCCATGAGCATACGAGGCGAAGTAATAGAGTATATTTTGCGCCGCTACGGTAGTTTAAAGGCCCGGGACATAGCGCACATCTTGGGTTGTAAACTTCAGGATGTCCGTCAGATCCTGAAGCAGCTTGAGCGCTCCGGAAGGGTGAGGAAGGCTAAGCTCGGTAGGAACTGTACGTGGGCGCATGTGGAGGATTTGCACTCCAATCTCATGTACTACTGATGCGGATCTGATAGCCTCGGGCGGTCTTATTTACACTCTTGATCCTGACGCGTTCGAAGGACTTGTGTAAGGTTGCCCATCCATCGGCGGTGGGCATGCGCAATATAAGCACATCAGATGCAACCGCCTTCAGCTCAATGTCGGGATCAAGCCGGATCTGGACGACGCGCCGATTGGAGATTGCGGCTTTCTCAATTGAGCTGGCCACCCGTTCGAGCGCAGCGACGAGCTTTTTAGAAGAAGGCGCTAGCTCAGCCCTCCGCTTGAGCATCTGCGACAGGCTCTCGTGCAGTTCCAGTCGTCGCCGAGTTTCAGCTTGGGCGCGGAGCCTGTACATGATGATCATGGCCGCGAAGAGGGTAAGGATTAAGATGAGCACGAGCGTAATTGTCCAATCGAGCGAGAACTCGGCCATAGTTAAAGATTGGGTGGCGTCTTAATTAATTGTCAGTTCAGAGGTAAGCTGGGATCTGCTTGAAGACGAGAAAGGAGATGCAAGTGCTCATGATCGAGCGCGATAGGCTCCTTGAGGCCCTGCGCAAGCTCGATGAAAATCGTGAGGCCGGCAAGGTTACCAAACTTGATTATGATATCCTACACGAACGTTACGAGAATAAACTCAAGGAAGTTGGGGTGGAGCTAGGCTTAGAGGAACAAGCGAAATCAGGCAAGCTAACGGGCCTGAGGTTTTGGCGTAGGAAACGCGGCAAGAAGACCTAAACTTTTATGCTCACCGAAAAGAGCTCTAACGTGATCAAATGGTTCGAATGGTCGATATTAGCGGCAAGCCCGCAGTCCCGCGGACGGCAGCGGCAAGCGGTTTCATCCATTTGAAGGAGGGGACGCTTGAAAAGATCAAAGCCGGCGAGGTGCCGAAGGGTGATGTCCTAGCTGTTGCACAGACGGCAGCGATCTTAGCTGTCAAGCGCACGCCAGAGCTCATCCCCCTAACACACCCGATCTCCATAACTGGCGTTGATGTCAGCTTCAAGTTAGAGGGCAATGGTGTCCGCGTAAACGTAGAAGTTCGAAGCACAGGCCAAACTGGTGTTGAGATGGAGGCTCTGGCTGGCGTGGCGAGTGCCCTACTTACCGTATGGGACATGGTTAAGGGCTTGGAGAAAGATGAGGCTGGGCAATACCCGACTACCGCGATTGCCGACGTTAAGGTTATCAGGAAGTTTAAGGGGTGAGTAAGTGGAGCACCGAAAGGGGGCGCCGAGTCGTTTAAAGATCGCTGTGCTCACCGTGAGCGACAGCCGCTCGGCGGCGATGCGGGATGATAAGGACGAGGACATCTCCGGCAAGCAAGTCGAACAGAGGCTTCACGACGCAGGGCACATGTCGACCCGGATAATCGTGCCCGATGAAGCCGAGCAGATCCTAGCTGCTATGAAAAAGTTCATCGCGGATCAAAGGATAGACGCGGTGATAACCGTGGGCGGCACCGGGATAACCAAACGTGACGTGACGATCGAGACGCTGCGTCCACTCTTCGAAAAAGAGTTGCTCGGATTTGGCGAGATCTTGAGGCATCTAGGGTATCAAAAGGTGGGTGGCCCAGCAATTTTAACTCGAGCAACCGCTGGCTTGATCGAACGAAAGCCCGTCTTCTGCCTGCCCGGTGCACCAAACGCGGTCGAGGTCGCGATGGATTTGATCCTGCCTGAACTCGGTCACTTGGTCAAACACGCTCGTGAGTAAAATGTTAGTTAGAATGCGCGGCTTTCCCCGCTACACCAGACTTGCAGATGCGCTGAACATCGTGCTTTCCAAAGTTGAACAACTCGGATCTGAGGTCATGTCATTTGATCAGGCGTTAGGTCGCGTGTTAGCTGAAGATGTTGTTTCTAAGGTTGACGTGCCGCCCTTCGATCGTTCAGCTGTTGATGGTTATGCTGTCCGCGCTGCCGACACATTCGGAGCGAGCGAGTTGAAATCTGTGAAACTGCGCGTCGTCGGATCCGTGGACATCGGGATCACCAGCAAGTTTCACGTAAGGGGGGGCGAAGCGGTTAAGATAATGACCGGCGCGCCTCTGCCTCGAGGTGCGGATGCGGTGGTCATGGTCGAGCACACGCGAGCAAATGACAAAAAAATCGAGGTGTTTGCACCAGTCACGCCGGGCAAAAACGTGTCCACGCGAGGCGAGGATATTAAGGTGAGGGAGCTCGTGCTTAGGCGCGGCCAGCAGCTCAGGCCGCAAGATATAGGCATGCTCGCTTCGACGGGTAAAATTCGGGTGCGGGTGTCGCGCAGACCCAAAGTCGCAATCTTGGCGACTGGCGGCGAGCTTCGAAAGCCCGGCAAACGCCTCGGGAAAGCCGAGATCGCGGATACAAACAGCTATTCGCTCGCGGCTGCGGTGGCGAGCTGCAGTGGCCTGCCATATCGACTAGGCATAATACCAGACAAGCCGGAACAACTGAGGCGAGTGCTACGGAAAGCGGTGAACTACGACATGATGCTCACATCTGGCGGCAGCTCGGTGGGTGAACATGACATCGTGCCAGATGTGATAGCAGGGCTTGGAAAACTTTTGTTTCACGGCGTCGCGATCCGCCCGGGTGGCCCCACGGCCTTCGGCGTCGTTGAAGACAAACCTGTTTTCTCGTTAGCTGGGTTTCCCGTCGCCACGCTTGTTGCCTTCGACATGCTCGTTAGGCCCGCGCTGCGTCGCATGCAGGGTCTGCCAGCCGATCGGGGCTATCCTCGAGTTAGGGCCAAGCTTATGCGCAAGGTCAGCTCGACTTTGGGCCGAGCTGATATCGTTCGCGTGCAAGTTCGAGCTGAGGGAAATGAACTGGTCGCGGAACCGATTCGCGTCACGGGCTCAAGCGTATTGAGCTCAATGACTAAAGCCGATGGTTTCATCATCGTGCCGGAGGATGTCGAGGGGTTCGGCGAGGGGAGCATCGTTGAGGTGGAACTTTATCGTTAAAAAAAGCTGCACGTTACTTCCCCCCTTTCCCGAATTTATCCATCATCGTCGCGTGTTTATCGAGGTCACGCAGGAGGACCTTCAGCGCTTCATCCGGTTTGAGCTCAAGCGCTAACTCAAGGATGCGCTTCAAATTCGTGTTTGAGGGATGAATGTTCTCTAGGCGTAGCCACTTTAGGACTGCAACGTGGGAAATTCCAACTTCTTTTGCCAAACCACTGATTGAGCCGAGTTCTTCCACCAGCAACTGGACTAGTTCACTTCTCGCCGCCCTGCTAATGTATTCGCACAAACCGTCGTGTAGCCCCTTCGTTTGGCAACACCCCGGTTACAATTCGGAGAAGGTAATTTTTATGGTGGAAACATGATTTCCAACTACTGAGATACTATTGTAACCCCCCAGTTACAAAGTTCTTTTAAATGGGATTTCTAAAAATTTAAATAATTCCTAAAAAACATCACAAGGGAAAATTGTAATTCCCCGGTTACATACCCAACAATTTAATGAAAAAGTATGTAACTCCCCAGTTACAACCTAGTCCAGAAGTTAAACATTAATGGTTAATTTCAAGAAAATTTTAATCCTCAACACTTAATTTAGAAGGGGTCAAATGCCGGGATTTCTGAAGGCAAAAGCGCTTGAGGAAGCTTTGGGTAGGCTCGAAAGGTATTGGAAGCCACGGCCGAGGGCCATCAAGGTACCGCTCGCCGATGCGAGTGACCTGGTCCTCGCTGAAGATGTTATTTCAAATCTGGATATCCCGCCCTTCGATCGAGCCGCGTTTGATGGCTATGCAGTCCATGCATCCGATACTTATGGCGCGGGAGAGGACTCTCCAGTTCCCCTCAAGTGCATAGGAAGACTTCCGGCGGGCACTTGGTCTAGCGTTAAGCTACGAGCAGGCCAATGTCTTGAGATCGCTACGGGTGCGCCTTTGCCGAATGGAGCCGATGCCGTGGTCATGGTCGAATATGCTGTCGCCCGCAAGGATGTGGTTGATATTTACAGAGCTGTTGCACCCGGTGAGAACGTCGCCGAGCGAGGCTCCGAAGTCGGGCGCGGCACCAAAGTTCTCCGCACGGGACAGCGGCTTTCGCCCCCGTTGATAGGAACCCTCGCT
>Ga0209636_10006862_pt1 | contig 11632 bp, 6 predicted proteins | sample DeeMarSWOR152_54_FD_187464 | JGI IMG/M metagenome (GOLD analysis project Ga0209636, IMG submission 187464) | Marine sediment microbial communities from White Oak River estuary, North Carolina - WOR-1-52-54 (SPAdes) (version 2) | ecosystem: Environmental > Aquatic > Marine > Intertidal zone >... | reverse complement strand
TTATGTAGGGGATTCTATAAGGAGGTATCTCTATAAATATCTCCGGTGATTCACCTTTCAAAGTAAGGTTGAACAGAACCCCGAGCAATACCCACACTGCAAATAGTGTCCCGTAGACGATCGCCAGGCCTCCTAATCCCTCCTTTCCTACCAGTCCCACAATCATAGCCTGTAGTGCCGCACAAGGCACCCCAATAGCCATTATAGTTGCGGCAATGAACCGCTCTCTTCTCGTCTCAAGAATTCTTGTCGATAGTGCACCAGGAACATTACATCCGAGCCCAAGCAGCATAGGTACTATTGCCAAACCATGCAACCCCAGTCTGTGCATCAGTGTGTCTACCATAACAGCCAGCCTGGGAAGATAACCCAAATCTTCTAAAAACGAGAGAACTACATAAAAAGCAAACACGTAGGGCAAGACCGCTGCCAGGGGGACAAAAAGCCCTGTGGTCAATAAGCCAAAGGACTGTCCGAAATCTATTTCACCATCTATAAGCTGCCCTATAACAAGGTCATGAAAAAATCCCTCAGACCCTAAAACAGACGAAAGTTTTAGCATCAAGGGTGCCCACAGATTCTCAAAGATAGGCTCACCTACGTAGCCTATGAGTCCTTCGCCGATGAATCGGATAACCTTAAAGGCCAAAAACAACACTATAATAGCCATAGGCAGCCCTGTAATAGGTCTCACTGACGCATCTCCAAGCCTTTCCAACAGAGTATGGTGCCGGTGGGTTACCTTTTGTACTTCATCCACAATGTTGCCGACTTCGTGCCACCTTTCTTTATCTTCGTATTCGTATGCAGAAGTTTTTGCATCTTTGATCCTTTCTACCAGCCGATTAACTCCCTCGCCTGTTACGGCACAAATGGGAACACAAGGTACTCCTAAAATCTTCTCTAATTTCTCTACATCAATCGATATGCCTCTGTGCTTTGTCTCATCCCAGAAATTGAGCGCCACAATGACAGGTACCTTGCGCTTAAGCAATTGGAGCGTGAGATTAAGGCTACGTTCCAGGTTCGTGGCCTCTACAACATTAACGACTATATGCCCGTCTTTGAGCATCTCGACTGCTATTTCCTCCGCTTTACAGGTGGGGTCAAGAGTATATGTTCCCGGCACATCAATAAGTTGTGCACGCTGCCCTTCGATTTTCATGCTCCCCCTTGTAAACTCAACCGTTGTACCCGCGTAGTTGGACGCAATGACATCTGCACCGGTGAGGCGATTGAAAACAACGCTCTTGCCGACATTGGGGTTTCCCATAAGAAGTATTTTCATTCCTTGTCCCTCGTATTGAGCTCCACCAGTACTCTAGAGGCCATTCCGAACCCCACGGCAGCCTGCGTATTATCCTGCCGCAAAAGGACAGGGCCTCTCATCCACTGCGCGCTTATCTTCGTGATTTTTTTACCTACCCTGATTCCCAAAGCATCAAGCTTACGAGCCAAACCATAGCCACCATCTATTCCTACTATCTTACCTGTCTGGCCTGCCCGCATCTGAGCCAGGGAGACCCTGTTAGCTACAAAGCCTCCGCCTTTCGTATCAACGCTTGTTTCGCTCATTCTCGTCTCCTTTCAATGCTTATGATATCCTTTCGCGAAATTAGCCCCGTTGCACGTTTCCATATATCAGAATGTCAGTTGTGCTCTCAAACCCAGTACTACCGCATCGCTTACGGTTTTGTCTCCCCCCGGATTGCCAATGTACTGAATGCTCGGGCTCAAACTCAACCAGGGCGTTATTCGGGCGTTGTAGTAAACTTCCAAGGCACTCTCGTGGTTTTCAGTGTAATCTTCGCCGTCATTTGCACCGGCATAGTCGCTAAATATACCTTGGGCGAAACCTACACCAAGCACATCATCATCTCTGCCTTCAGATAAACCCTGATACTGCAAGCCTATGCTCCAGAAATTTCCAATTCCGTTAAGGTCGCTGTTGGCATAGCCAAACCGACCGAAAATACCTAAGCCTTGTGTATCCTCAGCATCATCATTTTCTTTGACAATCATCTGGTCGCAACTGACGTAAAAGCCGGTATCATCACGATAATTCTTGCTGCTGGAAAACCTGGCTTTGTGTTGCCCATCTACCCACATACCTACACGATATGCACCTGGCATCGCACCGTTGGCGAAATTAAGCTCCGGCGTTATCCCTGTCTCAAGAGCATAGAAAAAATAGTCTTCATCGTGGAAAGTCGTCCTAAAGCCGGTTTCTCTACGATCGGCCTGGGCATCTGCTGTACCACCCATGATGTACCACGAGTCGGTCAGATTATAGGTAAGTACTATCCCAAGGCTGTACTCCGGAAATGGAATCGTCGGGTCGTCAACAAAGGCAGCATTTAGAAATTGAGTGCATTCGTCGTCGGCATAAGCACTTGCATCAAATACGCCGGTAAAATCTATTTTACCAACCATCAAAGTAAGATTATCACTGAATACAGGCCCTTGGTAGTAAAGCTCCTTGACGAGCATCGCATCATTTCCAATTGCATCGGCGTTTACACAGAAGCCGCTGCCTACCGAACTTCCATCAATACCCTCGGCATCCGGCCAGCCGCCTTCCACAAGCATGTAGATACTTCCAGTCTCGAAGCCGAGCAACTTCTGAAGGTCCGCCGAGAGTTCCAGATCATAGCTGCCTGAATGTCTACCTCTACGAGCATGCGTGCTGGTCCCACCTTTGACGTTGGCTTGATAGATACTGGTAATACCAAAACCTAACTCTATTCCCTTATCTGCCAACTGGTCATTCAGCCCCCAGAAACCATTAGTGAGGGTTTCCTGTTCCCAGGTACTGTTGCTTTCGGCCTTGCAAATCCCCCCCAAGGCTGAAAACCCTAAGACGCTCGAAAAAACAAGAAGTTGCTTCATTTCAACTACTCCTTTAGCTTACTTTTCCGTCCTTGCTCTGTCAGGACAAACACAATAATTGATATTGATTATAATTCTCAAACTCATCTTAACGCATTTTAGAGCAACCCCGAATCATAGTCAACCGTATTTTCCAGTTTTTTGAAAAAAAATTTGAAGCCGGATTCGCCCAAAGCACATCTCTAACGTATGCCTATGTAAAGGGCAGTTGGCAATCTTCTATAAGTCATTATTTCAAAAAGAGTTGCGTTATATTGAAAGGTAGTGCTCTGGTGGAGTGAACGCTGTCAAACCTGCGTAAAATTGTTGACATGGATTTTGGATTATTTTAGAATTCTCCAGAATGAGATTGAGAATTATGGTCAACTGTTTTCGGAGGATATATGAAATCAGCTAAGACCGTTCTCAGACAGTATCTGAAGAGCAAGGGGTTACTCCACAGCAAGCAGAGGGAGCAAGTCCTCGACATATTCTTGAAGACAGAAGAACATCCCACAATTGGGGACCTTCACGAACTCGTTAGAAAGAAAAATCCAAAAATCGGTCTTGCTACTGTATACCGGGCGATGAAAGTAATATGCGCCGCCGGCTTGGCAAGAGAGGCCGATTTTGGAGATGGGGTCAGGCGCTTTGAACACGAATACCAGCATCAGCACCATGATCATTTAATTTGTCTGAAATGCGGCAAAATTACCGAGGTGATGAGCCCTGAGATTGAAAGACTGCAAGAAAAGCTGACAAAAAAATATAGTTTCACCCCTCTCAGACACAGGATGCAGATATTTGGTGTTTGCAGAAAGTGTAGGCGTAAGACCAAATAGAACTTTTACCGACAAAGGGACACAGTATGCTCGAAAACTTTCCGAAAACACAAGCGGCTAGTGCGGTCAGTATGTGCAATAGTGCTGCCCATACATTCGGTGACAGTCTGGAAATCGTTCCAGCACCTTACGAATAGGGTGAAGAAATTCGAGTCCGTATTGCTAACCTGAGCTACCACAAACAACCGGAATCACTCAAAACATTCATGGAATTTGCCCGAAAGAGAGGCACGGAAGTTTTCTCTGAGTACGGTTATGTAAAATAGCTAAGGGGAAAGAGCGAATGAAGCGAATAATATTGGCTATGACGGTTGGGGTAGCTGTAATGTTTGCAAGCTGCAGCAGGAAAGAGCCGGAGAGCTCGGATGCACAGGCGAAAGAGCTGCTGCTCTATTGTGGTGCCGGTATTCGTCCGCCGGTGGCTGAACTGACCGAAACTTTCGGACGGGAACAGGGGGTAAAAATCATTACCGATTACGCCGGCGGTGAAGTGCTTATATCCAAAATAAAGCTTGCTCAACGCGGAGATCTGTATATGCCGGGAGACCGACATTACGTCAATCTGGCAGGCGAAGAAGGCTTAATTCTTTCTCAGAAATCGGTTTGCTACTTTGTGCCGACTATACTCGTTCAGAAGGACAATCCAAAGAATATCTCAGGCTTAGAAGATTTACTCAAGCCCGGTGTGAAGCTGGGGCTGGGCGATGAAAAAGCTTGTGCGATTGGACGAAAGTGTAAACAAATATTCGCCAGGAACAACATTCCCTGGACGGACGTCGAAAAAAATCTCCAATTCCAGTCTCTGACGGTCAATGAGCTGGGGATGCAGATACAGGCGAAAGCCCTCGACGCTGTTATCGTTTGGGATGCCATCGCCCGATACTATAGTGACCACGGCGAAGAAGTACCTATTCGTCCTGAGCAAAATGTGATTTCCACCGTGGATATAGGCGTGCTCAAGTTTGTCCAAGATAGAGAACTGGCCGAGAAGTTTGTAGAATTTGTCGTCTCAGCGCGCGGCCGCGACATCTTCATAAAACACAATTACACTGTTGACCTTCCCAAATAAAAGGCGAGTCTGCCAAATTACTACGGATGGTTTGCGAAAGATGTCAACGGTTTTTCATGGTAGATAAATTTAACAACATCAGGTTTTTGTTCTTTGTATGTTTATTGATCTGTCAGCGCGTCACTGCTGCTTCGCTTATGGCTGCTGATGAGCGTCCTGAAAAGGTAGCTGCTGATGCTTCAACCACCCAAGCTAAGAAGCCGTATTGGAGCGATCCGCTCAAAAATATACCTGTCGGACCATACGAGCTCGATATAAGTGGAAGTGTGCGCTTACGATTCGAGCATTCGGATGATTTCAATATTCAGCGTTATGCTGATCAGCGAAGACCCACTTTGTCACGAGATGGGTTTCTGCTCCATCGCTCGCGCCTTGATTTCAATTTGCGCTTCAGTGAGCACGCTAATTTCTATACACAGTTCCAGGATGCATGGCTGTATGATTCTGACTTGGCCAAGAGTGACTTTACACTTGGTTGTCCCTATTGGAATTCCTTTGGTCTGCGCCAGGCCTATCTCGAATGGCGACAGATAAACAATACAGCCTTTGGTGTCAAGCTCGGTCGACAAAGCATCTTCTATGGCGACAATCGCATTTGGGGCCCAGGCGAATGGGGAAATGTAGGACGCTATACCTGGGACGCAGTTAAACTCATCGCTGAGACCAAATCTGCAGAGGTCCATTTTCTCTTTGCACGGCGAGTAACCTACGATGACCACAGGTTTGTCGACAACCACGACGCCAACCTTGACGTCTTTGGCGCTTATGCAATGTTGAAAAATCTGCCATGCAGACTCGATTTGTTCTGGTTGACCAAGTACACAGACCCGTATATTGTTATCAGCCAACAAGGCGCCACAGCTGATTTGAGTACTCATACTATTGGCTTCTACACCGATGGCAAGTTTTCTGACGGTTGGGACTATGGTGGCACCTTCGCTCATACCTTTGGCGATCGCAACCATGCACGGGTCGAAGCCTACGGAGCCAACACGAGGCTCGGCTATACCTTCGAGGTGCCTTGGCAGCCGCGCCTCGGCGCCGAGTATACCTTCGCCTCCGGCGATCCTGACCCTGATGATGGTGTCTACCGAACCTTCGATGGGGCCTTTGGTGCAGTCGACAAAATGTACGGCCGAATGAATCTGTTCTCTTGGATGAACATTCATGATTTTCAGCTTTCATGCGGCCTTACGCCTACTGAGAGAACCACAGCTTCCGTCGACTGGCACTGGTTCTATCTCGATGAAGCCAAGGACGCGTGGTATTACTGCAACGGCCGTCCCCAACGGCGTGACCCAACCGGCCAAGCAGGTTCCACCGTCGGACAGGAAATCGACTTGGTTGTAAGCCATAAGTACAGTGACCACTTGAAATTTCAGGCAGGTTACGCCCACTTTTTCCCGGGCGGTTTCCTGAAAGACACTGGTCCGAGTCCCGATGCTGATTGGGTATTCTTCCAAACGTTGTATTCGTTCTAACCTGCCTAAGACGGAGTGAACCGCCACCGAGCAAGCTCGGTGACAGCTTACTTTGTCTGAGAGAGGGCTTGAGCCCCCTGATTTTCTCGAAACTGGTTACATGTTAAAACTTGTACACGGCATGAAATGCTACTTCGCTGTAAGGCCTAAGGACTTAGCTTCAGCGAACAAATTACTGAATGGTATTTTGGCCAGGACCAAAGACGGTTGACACTTTTTTGACACCACTACCCATTTGGCTGGTGTTTCATGGATGCCCGTTCGACTCGGGCGGAATGGAATGCGTTTGTTAAAAGGATGTTATGCCCTCTCGCCTACAGACCTCAGATATGGACGTCTGGCCTCGTAGACCCTCAAAAACGATACGGTTCTTCTCATCTGCGGAGAACTTACGCCGGGCGGCCTTTCTGATTTGTGTGATAACAACACCGTGGGAGCCATTGACCTTATCCCTAAAGATATCATCATCTGTGACTGGCACTATGGGCGAAGGGATTCCTACGAATCAACTCCCATGTTCCTGCAAAGAGGATTTCGAGTCTGGCCTGCGAGTTGGCGAAAGCCTGACGCGGCAAAAGCTTTAATTGACTATTCCCGAACATTCAACAATCCTAAAATGGTGGGACACTTGAACACAACCTGGGGTGCAGTTCCAATTAAGGAACTGGTGAGCTTTGAGCCTTTGAAGTATTCAATAAGTGAATTTGGCACGAGGGATAAGAAGAACGCTCCATAGCGTCAGTACTCCTCTACTTGGGACACTGCTAGTGCGCTTCTGGTTCGCTGGTGGAACTTGGTCCAGAATCTTCCGACAAATCTGTGCCTTGCCGGGCACACAAATAAAAGGGGCCTATACCGAATGAATCGGCATAGACCCCTAACCGATGTCCGCCTATGGCGGACTTAGTCTGCACCGAGCCAACACTATTGTGTCGGCTACTAAACGGCCACCTACACCTTTGACCCATTCGCCAGGTAGGGTTGCGCCGCAACTTTACTGATAGTCTATATGCAGCAGCACGCCGCCTGGCCCAGCCACGGCACATCGAATGCCCAAGGAGGGATTGGCTGGGTTGTCTCTAAATATCAACACTATGGCGCCGCCGGCCCAGCCATTCTGGTTGACTATCTCCTGGATGATAGGGGCGATGCTCGGTGTTGTCTGGTCAGGACCTTGGTCACCCACGGTAGTCCAATTCGGCACACTCCACTGCACCTGTGCCGTCGTTGTAGGCCTGCTGCTAATGTCACCTATAGTTGAACTAAACTCAGCGGCATTGTCACTCAGTTCACCCTCGATGATAAGATTAACCGGCTCTGTGCCGCCTTTGGTCTCATCGACCCTGAACTGCACCCACGCCTCGGTAATGGTCGCGCCCTTGGGAATGGGGATACCCGTAAAGCACAAACCTATTATTTGTGGGTTCCCCTGACCCGTGTTTTCATAGGCCAATTCGAGGTCGCTGCTGGTCATGTCCATGCTGCCCGTAGCGACAGCCTCTTCGACATCATCATCATCGGAAGCGATCCTCCACTCGTTAATAGGCGCAGGAGCCGACGCATACAGCCCAATGTCGTCAAAGAACAATGTACCACTGGCGCCGTTGCCGTCGATTCCGATAGCCAGCTTCGTGACATTCTGCAGGCCCGCGCCAGACGATGCAAGGTCGATACTCCATACTTGCCACGATGACAGCGCCAAGTTGCCGGCATTACCATCGTACGCGACCTTAGTGCCGTTGACCTTCACGTACATCTGCCCGGTGTTCCCCTCAGTGCCGTGGAAGTACAGCACGAATGTCGCAGCACCAGCTTGCGTCCAATTCTGCGCAACAGCAAAAGTGCGTTCGGCCTCTGAATATGCTGCGCCGCCGGTGTTGCTGTAGGCCAGCGGCATTGACTGCTTACCGCTGTGAACGATAGTCTGCTCACAAAATGGAGGATTTTCATAACCAACGAGAGAGCCGTTTGTCGGCACCTCGTATCCGTCCATCCACACGTTAAATATCCTCTTGCTCTCGGGGTCTTCGGGGTTAAGGTCATTGTAGCTCTCAAAATCATCCACGACAACATGGTCGGCTACCGTAAAGCTCCAGACGTTACTTTCCCAGATAGTCGGGGTCTCGGCTTCATTGGCCTCATCGACCCGCCAGTAGTAAGTCGTGCTTAGATCGAGGGACAAGGGACCATAGCTGCTCTCGGTGACGGTATTAACAGGGGCAGTACGATTTATCACAGCCTGCTCATCGGTGCTAAAGTACACATCGTGCGTGACGGCCTCTCTTCCCGCACGCCAGCCCAAGACCACATCCGGCTCCACATCTGTTGCCCCGGAATCCGGGTAGGGCGCTCTTGCATGGACGGGGATATGGAAGAAGCGAACCTCACTGAGACCATATTGGGGCATTAAGCCTCCCCAGTTGCTGTTAGCTGTGAGCCTGACGTATTTTGCTACCGCGCTGCCAAAATCAATAGTTGTATTGTGAGCATAGCCAGGCATCCCAGACCCCCGGGCGAACTCGTGAGTAGTACCCAATGTCGTATAGTCGGTGCCATTAACCGAATATTCAATGGAAGCATCTTTTATCCCTAAACCGAGCACTTGCTCCAGACTGTCATTAGAGTTCCATACCCACAGCTGGTGCAGTTTGTAAACCTTGTCGAACTGGTATTCTATCCAGGCCCCCAGCGGTTCGGCGCTGCTAAGCCACATATCCGTCTCTTCGTTCGAGTGCAGGTCATTCTCATCCAGTCCTGAGCCGTTGATGGTATTTTCAGGTCCTTTAGCTGTATCGCTGCTGGAAGCTGTGACGGTAATATTCTCGATTGGATAAGCAAATAGTTCGGTCTTAAAATTCCAGACTTGGCCTGTCCACGGACTCTCGGGATTGGCGTTATTGACCTCATCGACGCGCCAGTAGTAAGTCGTTTCGAAATCAAGGCGTGGCGGAGCATAGCTGTTAGCATCCTGTACGTTGCCGCCAATGCCATCGTCGACGTCGTTGAAGTTCTCGCTAAAGTAAACTTTGTGCCCATTCACTGGCGCAGCAAATTCCCCCGGCGTCCAGCTAAGGACCACATCTCTTGGCACATCCGTCGCCCCCGCTGCCGGATTTGGCTTGGTAGCCGGACCAGCCGGTGGTCCTTCCATGACCTTTGGAATCTCTGCCTTAGTCAGTGCGTGGCTAAAAAGTCGTACATCGTCAATAATCCCAACGAAGTTATCAGTGGATTCGAGACGCCCGCCAATGGAAAGTGACAGATCATTCTGTTGGAGTTTGCCTGACGCGGCCTTTCGGCCAACTTCCTCTCCGTCTTTGTACAGAATAACGGCACTGCCATCATAAGTCATACAGAGGTGAGCCCATTCGCCCACGAAATTTGGTATATCAGAGGTATCGAAGCGAGCCGAAGCATAGACTGTCGCACGGAGGGTCTGACCGCTAGCCCTATATTGTATACCGTAGGGGTATTCCACTGATTTCTGCTTACAGAAGAACTTAGCGTACGGAGGTTGAACGTCTGCTTCGGGCTTGGCCCAAAGGGCGATCGAAACGGCGTCTGTCAGGTGGAAATCGGCATGGTCGGGGACTTCCACCTTGTTGGAGCCGTTGAATCTGAGGGCATTGCCAAACATGCCTTCCACCCATTCAGGGGTACCTTCAGCAAAGAATCCGTTATGCCCCCTGCCTGACACATCGGCTACAGTAGTACCAGCACCTTCATCGAGAGGCCAGTGGCCTATGAGGTCGGCACAGGCTGTGCTCGTCAAAGTCAGGCCCGGTACTAAAACAAAACAAACCAAATAAATCAATTTCTTACACATAATAGTCCTCCTTTAAACTTAATATAGGATTTTAATTGAAATGCAAACAGTCTTCATTCTATAGCACAAAGTCCCCATTACAACTCTGTGCCTTTAATAATTACACCTCCTCTATCGAAACACTACGAAACTTCCACAGGTCCGAAGACCAAAATACGCAAATCCACTCAATCTTATTTATACCAAATTGACCGCCTTTCCGTCAACGAAAAATGCATGCAAAACTGACTCGACGACGATCCACATGAGAATAGCAAAAGGGCGAGAATTGACCCCGACCCAGATTCGTATCCAACCAGGTTGGGCTCTTGCTCTGAAGAGTCGTGTTGAGGGTCATGAGCGACGTTCATTGAATCCTCTATGAAGCCAGGCCTGTCAAGTCTATAATTTGGTTTGATTGGTTCATTCCTCTATTCGGGTTTTCGCAGTAAATTCTCTTTGTCCTAAACCTGCGTCCCATCAGACTGTACGACGACACCCATTCCGTTGCGCGGGCTTTTGAGCCCATGATTCAATTCGGGTTGTCGTTGGGAACAATCAATACAAACCTCAAACTCAACGTCCTTAAAACCTCAAGGATCTCCATAACCAGCTATAACACCAACATCTTCTCAATTTCATCGGAGTCCGCTTTCGCCGCCTTCGTAAGAAGGCCAGGCGGCGAAAGAAAGGCAGAGGTGAAATTGACTTCTATGCCACATTCTTCCAAATATCATTCTTCCAATCCTGTTCATATCTGAGCATAACCCAACACCTTACAACCAACTTCCTCGCCAAGGCCGTAATAGCTATTTTCTTCCTCGATGGGCTGCCCCTTAACAACCGCTTGTATGTATCACGAGCCCACGGATTGTATCGCAGCGATACCCAGCAGATCTCAACGAGTAGATTCCTCAGAAGCTTATTGCCCTGGCCGCTGATTTTCCCTTGGTGTTCTGTTTGACCTGACTGATACTGTCTCGGGGTCAGACCGACATAGCAGCCAACTTGCTTACTGTTTTCAAACCTCTTTGGATCATCCAAAAACGCCACTACTGTCTCAGCTAATCTGGGACCGACACCGGGGATAGTCTGTAATCGCTGGATCCGTGCATCGCAAGCCCCCAGCTCATCAAGCTTGTCTTCTACTTTCCTTAAAGATTTGGTAACAGCTTCAAACGTCTCGAGTTCAACATGGAGTTGACCACGCCATAGCTGGTCAACATCTTCAATTTCCTCCAAAAATTTGGCGTGCGTTCTAAGCCATTTAAGACCGGCCCTAGACCAGGTCTTTTTACCTTTCGGGACGGTTGTTATTCCTTCTCTGGAGAAGATTGCTCTGATAGCATTCTTTATACTTGTTCTATGCTTGACCAGCCTCTGTCTGTATGTGATCAGAGCTCGTTTCTCTCTTACCTGCTTGTTAGGTATGTGCACTGTCGGTAATTGGTTCATAGCCGATAGTTTCGCCAATCTCAGGGCATCTTCCTTGTCATTCTTCTCTTTGACGTTCTTCCAACGCCAAGCATCGTGCGTAGTATTTGCCGTCTCTGTTTCTTTGCCCAAC
>Ga0209636_10006861_pt1 | contig 11634 bp, 8 predicted proteins | sample DeeMarSWOR152_54_FD_187464 | JGI IMG/M metagenome (GOLD analysis project Ga0209636, IMG submission 187464) | Marine sediment microbial communities from White Oak River estuary, North Carolina - WOR-1-52-54 (SPAdes) (version 2) | ecosystem: Environmental > Aquatic > Marine > Intertidal zone >... | reverse complement strand
TCTGATTTTTTATCCTAAACTCCTGGAGAGGATCATAAACTTTGGCTTGAGGATTTTGAAAAAGGATCAAATTCTTCTTGATCTTTCAAGCAAAAACATTTTTTTGTATATTTTATCTTATTCTTTGGCGTGGTTTTCCTTTGGGTTGGCGTTTACCATATTTATCAAAGCTTTTACCCCGGCCCCTTTGGGGATCTATCCGGGCCTGACCGGAGCATTTGCCTTCTCCTTCAATATCGGCTTTTTGGCGTTGTTTGCTCCGGGAGGCATTGGAGTAAGGGAAGGAATTTTGGTCCTGTTGCTTGAATCATATTTTCCTGCACCGGTGGCTATCTTGATTTCGATTTTATCCAGATTATGGATTAGCGTGGTGGAACTTTTATGTTTTCTGATCGCATTGCCTTTGAAATGATTCTGATCAAAACTTAAAGGTTTGTCCTAGCCAACAGTTCATAACTTGGCTAGTCGCGCCGATGGCGAGGCCTGTGCGTATATCTATGGATTTAGTGTTATGGGTAAAAAAACAAAAAGGAAAAAAGTCAAAAAGGTTGAAAAGACGAAAGCGTTTGACCTAGATTTAGAGAAAAAACAGAAGCTCTTCAGGTATCTGCCAGTAGCTTTATATTTTGTTTTGAGCATACTCCTGTTTAATGGCTTTATCTTTTCAGGACAGATGCTTTATGGCACAGACTCCATGAGCTCCGGAGTCTTTTTCCGCAGCTTCTATGCCGATTTCTGGAAGAGTTATCATACCATGCCCCTTTGGGAACCTTACATTCATGGAGGGATGCCCTTTGTGGACGCCATGCACGGTGATATTTTTTATCCCGCAACCATTTTAAAATTTTTCCTTCCGGTCACCTATGCCATGGGCTTGAAGTTGGTTTTGCACGTCTTCTTGGCCGGGCTCTTCATGTTTTACTTTCTAAAAGGTTTGAGTTTGAGAACATGGGTCTGTTTTTTGGGCGGGTTGCTTTATATGTTCTCCCCCTGTTTAGTCTCTTTAGTCTATCCTGGGCACGACGGCAAGATGTATGTGACGGCACTCACACCTCTGGCTTTCTTGATCCTTCATCGAGCTTGCAAAAGTGGAAAACTGCTCCACTTTCTTCTTTTCAGTTTGGTCTTTGCTCTGCTTATCCTTTCTGCCCATATGCAGATGACCTATTTTGTCTGCTGGGGGTTGGGTTTGTTCTTCTTGTTCCAGATCTGGAACATTTACCGAAAAGAGAACAGAAAAATCCTGAAGGTTATAGCATATTTTGTGATTTCCACTATCCTGGGTATCTCCATCTCCATGATTCAGTTTCTTTCACCTTATTTTTATCTTAAGACCCATTCCATGCGCACCATGCACACAGAGGAGAGGGGGTATGAGTATGCCACCTCCTGGTCTATGCATTTGGAGGAATTAGCTTCGGAGATCGTTCCGGAATTTTGTGGGGATAACATTCACACCCGGGGAAATTTCTATTGGGGGCGAAATCCTTTCAAACTGAATAGTGAGTACATTGGGCTTGTTGCCCTTTTCCTATCTGTGGTGATCATAATCTATCGACGCAGCCGTTTGATCTGGTTTTTCATAGGGTTGGGCGGTTTAGCCTTCATTTATGCTCTGGGGGGCACGACTCCATTTTTCAGGATCTTTTATCATTTAGTTCCTGGAGTCAAAAACTTCCGTGGACCCAGCATGATAAATTTTCTGTTCTGTTTCTCCGCGGTAACCATCGCCATGTTGGGTTTGGAAAAGTTCTTCACGTTAAAAGATCATCCGGGTGAAGCCAATAGATTTCTTAAGATAGCCTTCATTTTTGTGATTGCTTATTCGGGTTTGGCAATTTTGGTAAGCCTGTTAGGTAAATCATTCTTTGATCTCTGGATTGCCGTTCTTTATAACGGAATCGAACCAGCAAAAATACCTGCTTTGGAGCGGAATGTTCCTCGTCTCATTGGGGGATTGTGGATATACACCTTTCTTCTCTGGCTGGGCTACGGCATTCTTCGTCTTCATCTAAAGGGAGCTCTGAAGGAAGGTGCGGTTGTGGGGGCTTTGGCAATTATTTCTTTAGTTGACCTTTTTCGCTTCGACTCCCGTTTCCTGGTGGTTGTCGATCCCGACCAATATTATAGAAAATCTTCGGTGGTTGATTTTCTTAAAGAAAGACAGAAGGAGGAACCCTTCCGGGTTTTTATGCTTCCAAAGTCTTATCAGGATAACTACCTGGCTCTATACGGGATTGAGGAGGTATCACTCACTGCCATGCACGGAAACCATTTGCGCATCTATGATGAGTTCGTGGGACGCCATCAACAAAATCCCAATTTAACCCATCCCAATTTCGTGAACTTACTGAACGTCAAATATGTCCTAAGTTCGTCGCCGCTAAATACTCCCTGGACAAGACAGGTTTTTGAATCCGAAGGAATATATGTTTATCAGAATCTTAATTATCTTCCTCGGGCTTTTCCGATATATTCCTGGGAAGTGGAGAAAGACGAAAGCAAAATCCTTTCGATGTTGAAAAACCCGGAATTCGACATCAGGCAGAAAATCATTTTAATCGAGGCACCTCCGAATATCCCGTCTGATACCGCAAATATTTTATCCAATCGCATTATCCCTGCTAAGGTGTATGACAACAGAATAAATAGCTTTGAAGTGGACGTGGAGATGCAACAAGATGGCTTCCTTTTCTTAAGCGAAAATTACTATCCTGCCTGGAAGGCGTATGTGGATGGAAAGGGGGCCAAGATCTATAGGGCAGATTATCTTTTCAGAGCGGTATATCTGGACAAAGGGAAGCATGTGGTGGAATTTGTTTTCGAGTCGGGTCTGTACAGAATCGCAAAGACCTGCACTCTGTTGACATCGTTAGTGGTATTGGTTATATTTGTATTTTACTTGATAAAAGGAGGTGTATCTAAAAAGGTCATTCGAAGTTCAGGAACGACAAGACAGACATGAAAACCTTAATAATCATCCCCACCTATAATGAGAGAGACAACATCGAACAGATCGTTGCCCAGGTGTTAGAAAAGCATTCCAGCATCAATGTGCTGATCGTGGACGATGGCTCACCGGATGGCACCGGAAAGATTGCTGACGCCATGTCCAAGGAAAACAGCCGTATTTCCGTGCTTCACCGCAAAAACAAAAGCGGCCTGGGGACTGCCTATATCGCTGGCTTTAAATATGCCATTCAAAACAGATATGACTATGTCTTTGAAATGGACGCTGATTTCTCCCACGATCCCAAATATATTCCACACTTTTTGGATGCCATAAAAGAGGCGGATCTGGTCTTAGGTTCCAGATATATCAGTGGAGTAAATGTGATCAACTGGCCCATGTCCCGGCTTCTCCTTTCTTACTATGCCAACGTGTATTCGCGCATAATCACCGGGCTCCCGGTCAAAGATGCCACCGGGGGTTTCAAATGTTTCCGGCGGGAAGTTTTGGAGGCAATCGATCTGGATAAGGTCAAGTCCAATGGATACTCCTTTCAGATCGAGATGAGTTTCCGAGCCCATAAAAAGGGCTTTCGGATAAAGGAGATACCCATCGTATTTGAAGACCGAAGAGTTGGACAATCCAAGATGTCTAAAAAGATTGTAAGAGAAGCAATCTGGATGGTTTGGAGATTGAGACTTATGAGCCTTTTGGGTAAGTTATGACTTTTGTTAACCGTCCGACTAAGCAGCTTTCCATTGTTATCGTCAACTGCAATGTGAAAAATTTGCTCAAAAAATGTTTAGAATCGATTTTAAAATATGAAAAGGACACAGAATTTGAAGTGATAGTAGTGGATAATGACTCGAAGGATCATAGTCAGGAGATGGTGAAAAGTAATTTTCCCCATGTGAAACTGATCGAAAATAAGCGAAATTTGGGCTTTTCCCATGGTTGCAACCAGGGCATCAGAGAGAGCCAGGGAAGATATATCTTGCTCTTGAATCCGGACACAGAATTGACCCCAGGTGGCTTCAAGAAGATGATAGATTTTATGGATTCAAGGCCGGAGATAGGCATCTGTGGTCCTAAGATGACGGACAGGAATGGAAATCTTCAGTTCTCGTGTAGATCATTTCCCTCTTATCTGACCGCCATATCATCCAGTCAATCGGTTTTGAATCGAATCTTTCCCAAGAATCCTTTGTCCCGAAAATATCTTTTGAAGGATCAGGATCATTCGCAAATTCGGGAGGTGGATTGGGTCTCCGGCTCCTGCCTTTTAGTAAAAAGGGAGATGTTGGAAAAGGTGGGGCTTTTGGACCAAAGATTTTTCATGTATGTGGAGGATGTGGACCTGTGTTATCGGGCTAAGAAAACGGGCTTTTCCGTATTTTATTTCCCACCAGTGTTAGTGATTCACCATATTGGCAAAAGCACCCAAAAGAAAAAAATCGACATGCTGGTAGAACATCACAGAAGCATGTATTATTTTCACCGTAAACATCATAATCCCAATGTTCTTTTAAGGACACTCGTTTTCTTTTTTATCTGGATTCGGCTATGTTTTGTCATCGGGGTCAGGAATCTCTTGTCTGCAATAGGTTGATTTAAAGCCTTATGACAAATTCCTTTCTTAAAGCATCTAATGGCATCAAAAAGCAACGAATCCTATCGTGTGGTAATCCATGAACGGACCATATTTGGATTTTGAAAAACCGATATACGAGTTGGAGAAAAAGATCAGTGAACTGAGGGATCTGGCTGGTCGGGATCGAGATGATCCGGTCGAGAGTTTGGAGCTTTCTCATGAGATTCAAGCTTTGGAGAAAAAACTGGAGAAGCTCTCCAAAGAGATCTACTCCAAACTTTCCCGCTGGCAGAGAGTGCAGCTGGCTCGTCATCCTCGTCGTCCCTGCAGCTTGGATTATGTTTCTCACATGACCACCGACTTTGTTGAGCTTCACGGCGATAGAAATTTCGCCGATGATAAAGCCATTGTGGGGGGATTTGCTAAACTCGATGGAAAATCGGTCCTGGTGGTGGGTCAGCAAAAAGGAAGGGATACCAAGCAGAAACTTTTCAGGAATTTCGGTATGCCTCATCCAGAAGGATATAGGAAGGCACTAAGATTGATGCAGCTTGCCTCCCGCTTTGGCAAGCCCATCATCGTGTTGGTGGACACTCCCGGCGCTTTTCCGGGTATAGGAGCAGAGGAGAGAGGACAGGCTGAGGCAATTGCTCGAAATCTGAGGGAAATGACCCGCCTCCGGGTTCCCATCATCATAAATGTTATCGGAGAAGGTGCCAGCGGAGGTGCTCTAGGAATAGGGTTGGGAGATAAGGTCTTCATGCTGGAGAATTCTTGGTACTCGGTGATCTCTCCGGAAGGATGCGCCGCTATCTTATGGAGAGATAGTGCTAAAGCTCCAGAAGCTGCCGAGGCTCTGAAATTATCTGCCGCAGATTTACTTGAACTTAAAGTCATAGACAAAATCATCCCGGAGCCTATAGGAGGAGCTCATAAACATCCAGACAAGCAAGCTCAGATTCTAAAAGGGGAAATCTTGAACGCTTTGGATGAGTTAGAAAATTTGGATCAGGAAGAACTGATCGAAAGGAGAATCCAAAAGTTTCGGGTGATGGGAAAGTATCTTTCCCAAAAAGGTAGCTAAACTTGAAAATAAAATGGCAAAATCAATCTTTCCCCCAGGGGGATAATTAAAAAAATTGAATCTTTTGGCTAGAATGGGGCATATCGATAAAATCTTGGGAACATTATTAGAGGATAAGCGTAATTTTCATTTTTGAATTGCGTTTTTAGATTTTTCTGTTTTAATTTGGAATTAGTTGGGCATCTTATACAGGAAGATTGCAAATGCCATAACCGTCTTGACGAAAAGGAGAGGATATGATTGATCCAAAACTTTTGGAAATACTAGCATGCCCAGCCTGCAAGGGAGATTTGATTTATGATGAGGAAAATCAGAAACTGATTTGCGAAAAATGTAGGCTAAAATTTGCCGTAAAGGACGACATACCGATAATGCTTTTGGGTCAAGCCGAAAAATTTTAGCCTCCCAGATGTGTTTCCGTCAGATGGCGTAGGATACAAAACTCTGGTAAAAATAAAGTAGGAGGAAAGAGAGGATGAAACTCTCAAAATTCTGTGAGGAGGATTTAATTGCCTTTGAACTAAAAGGGGGAGCTAAAAATGAGGTAATAGGTGAATTGGTCGATTTGGCTTCGAGGTCGAAGTTGGTCAAAGATGGCAGTGAGCTTTTAAAGGATATATTGGAAAGAGAGAAGTTGGTTACCACCGGTGTTGGGTATGGCGTGGCCTTTCCCCACGCCAAATCCAAAGCTGTAAAGGGAATTGTGATCGCTTTCGGGAGATCGAAAAAGGGTGTCGATTTCGATTCCATGGATAAACAGCCGGTTAATCTCTTCTTTCTGATTGCGGCTCCGGAAGACGCGATCGGAGCTCATTTGAATGTGATGGCCAGACTCTCTTATCTTATGAAAAGCGAAAAGAATCGAGACAAATTGATGAAAATCAAAAGTCCTAAGGAGCTGTTGGAGATATTGGATTTGGTGGACTAAAAGATTTAAAAAACGAATTCTATTCTTCCCAAAATAATGGACTAAAAGCAAATAGCTGGTCCCGAATTGAAATGAATCAAATCTCTTTTGCCGTAATCAGAAACCGGAACCTTTTTTACTTAAGTATATGCCTCCTTTTGTCTTTATTGCTTTTAGTTTTACCCCGAAGAGTTAAATCCGATCTATCGGCCCTGATATTTAGATTTACCTATGCTCCATTTTATGCTTTGAGCCATCAGATAAAACAGTTAAAAGGGGTTTATCAAGAGAATAAAAAGCTGCACCAAAGGGTAATGGAGCTCACTTTGGAAAATTACAATCTAAAAGAGGAGCATTTGGAAAACTCCAGATTACGAGCTCTTCTTGATTTTCGCTCGGAGCTAAAATATCAGGTCATCCCGGCTGAGGTAGTGGCGACTGAACTGAATCGTCATTTGGGTACAGGGTTGGTTTTGATCAACAAGGGAAAAGACGATGGAATAAAGAGAAACATGCCGGTCGTGAACCTATATGGATTGGTTGGGAAAACCGAGGAGGTTTTTCCTCACCGCTGCAGGGTCCAGCTTATGTTGGATCCTAACTTTCGAGTCTCAGCTTTAGACCAAAGAAGCCGGGTTTTTGGAATCATAAAGCCCCACCCTGGTTTAGGTTCGGTCCTTAAATTAGATAATGTCCCGATTGAGGAAGATGTCCGGAGGGGAGATGAGGTGGTTTCTGCAGGCTTGGGAGGGATCTTCCCTGCAGGAATAAAAATCGGAGTCGTTTCCAGGGTCGAGGATCAGACCTCTCGCAACACAAACCCACACTCTGGGATTTTCAAAGAGATAGAGGTGAAGCCCTCGGTCGATTTCAATAGTTTGGAGGAGCTTTTTTTGCTAAACATCGATGAGGGAAAGGTGAAATAATAGCTTTAGTTTTTTCTTTTAAGTCATTCCAGCTGGAAGCTGGCACCTTCTGGTGGGACGTTTCGAAAATGACACCATGTTTTAACCTGTCATTACTCAGACGCGCACCTCTGTGCGAGGCTTGTCCTGAGCACGAGCGAGGTATGAACTATACGGTTCGTGCCGGAGGGAACTTTCGGAGGCAGTCCTTGAGGTAGACGAGATCGCTTGACTTCGCTCACAACAACACCGAACAGGAGATTGCTTCGTATCGATTTCATCGGGATTAGCGATGACAAATTATTATAATATATCAAGCAAACAATGTCAGAGTGTCGATAAAAAATTAAGGATCTTTCGCACATGATTTGGGGAAGTGCGGTATTTTCAAAGATCATCTATGCCATATTCCTATTGTTTATCCTGATAATCTTCCAATGTTTCTTGTCTGAGGTGGTAACCATAAAGGGAATCCGGCTGGATTTGGCTGTTCTTATTTTGGTATATATCGCGCTCACCAAAGGCCCGGCTCAGGGAGCAATTTTTGGCTTCTTGATTGGAGTTTTATTAGATATTTTTACTCCTCAAAAGTTAGGATTGGGGGCTTTGATCAAATCTGTAATTGGCTTCGGTGTGGGAAACTTCAAGGATAATCTGTATCTGGAGAGTTTATACTCAAAAGGAGCCATAGTGTTCTTAAGCGTCATTATAAATGATCTTCTTTATCACCTGCTGTCAGAGGGAATGACACTCTTCACTCTTAACATCATTTTATACTATTCCCTGCCCTCGGCCCTTTATACCTGTGCGGTAGGAGTTTTGCTATTTGTTGTTCTGGAGAAAAAGTTTTCCTTCAGAATGAATTCTTCGGAATAAATTCTTTAATTTGACTTAATATGGAAAGATTAAGAGATATCAACGAGTTTATTGGCGGATTTATTCCGAGAAAGCAAAGAGCTAAAATTTTTATCGGGTTTTTAGGAATTTCAATTTTGGTCTTGAGTCTGAGGTTATTTTCTTTACAGGTGATGAAAGCCTCTTATTACAAAAGGATTTCAGATGAGAATCGAATCCGCTTGGTGCCATTGCAGGCACCTCGCGGAATAATAACGGATAGAAATGGCAGAGTCATAACCTTCAATCGTCCTTCCTATACAGTTTTTCTTATTCCCTATGAGGTCGAAAATCTGGATTTTGTGGCTGAAAGACTTGCCCCCATTTTAAACTTGGATCTTTCCACACTAAAAGAGAGACTTAAGGCTAATTGGTCAAAAAGATATGAGCCCATCAAGCTTAAAAAAGACGTGGATTTTAAAACTATCTGTGTCATAGAAGAACAGAACCAGGACCTCCCTGGGGTAATATATCAGGTGGAGCAGATGCGGAGGTATCCGGACTGTGGTTGGGCTGGACACGTATTAGGTTATGTAAGAGAATTATCCAAAGAGGAGTTATCCTCCGATTCGGTCTCCTCTGCTGAGAAGTCGGATTTCAGCGAGTCCACCTCTCTCAAGCTAAGTCCAGCTGAAAGGAGGGGCTATCGTCCAGGGGGATACATTGGCAGAAAAGGAGTGGAAAAACAGTATGATGATCTCCTGAGGGGAAAAGAAGGGGGGACCTTCTTGGAGATAACTGCTGCTGGAAAAATTATAGGTCCTTTAGAGGATAGGGAGCCAGATTTGCCGGTCAAAGGTACGGATATAAAACTGACCCTCGATCTTGATCTGCAGGTCGAGGCGGAATCAGCTTTGATGAATTATGAGAGTGCTGCCGTGGTGGCGATCGATCCTGCCAATGGAGAAATATTAGCTTTGGTGAGTAAGCCCGGATTTGATGCTAATCTCTTGGCTGGAGCTTTGAGCTCTGCAGAATGGAACAAGATCTTACAGAATCCGCTTTATCCTCTCCTCTCCAGGACTGTTCAAGCCACTTATGCTCCCGGATCCACCCTAAAGCTCTTGACTGCTGCGATCGCCTTGGAGTCAGGAATTGCTCATAAAAATACCTATCTTTCCCCTTGCACTGGCTATTATCGGTTTGGACGACGAACCTTCCGGTGTTGGAGACCAGAGGGACATGGAAGAATAAATTTGGTGGATGCAATTATCCACTCGTGCGATGTCTATTTTTACCAATTGGGATTGAAGGTCGGACTGGAGGAATGGTGCCGTTATGCTAAGTTATGTGGATTTGGAGAAAAGGTGGGAGTGGATCTGCCAGATGAGGTAAGGGGTTTTGTCCCCTCTTTGGAATATTATAATAAAAAATATGGAAAAGGGGAATGGGTTAAGAATTTGGTGATAAATTTGTCCATAGGACAAGGGGAGATTCTGGTCACCCCCCTTCAAATGGCAAGTTTTTATTGTGGTTTGGCTACCGATGGAACGATCTATCGACCGCATATTTTGAAAGAGATAACCAGTCCTGATGGACGGGTTAGTATTGCTCAGAGTGAGGTATGGAGGCATCTTCCTTTTTCGGCTGCCACTCTGAGGGTATTGAAAGAAGCCATGGTTGGCGTGGTAAACGATAAGAATGGCACCGGAGTGTTGGCGCAGATTCCTGACGTCACCGTGGGGGGAAAGACCGGAACGGCTCAAAATCCTCATGGTGAAGATCATGCCTGGTTTGTGGGCTATGCGCCAGCGAAGGATCCAAAGATAGTGGTGTCTGTGGTGGTGGAAAATATTGGTCATGGTGGAACCTTTGCTGCTCCAGTGGCCAAAAGAATTATGGATAACTATCTTAAAAGAGGAATAGTTGCTGAGAGAGCCGACAGTGTTCTTGCAGGCGACACTCCTTGATTTTGGCAAACTAACATTCAAGTGGTTTGTTGACAAATTCAATAGATAGAGAGTCGGAGTCTCCTGCTTTAGGGGAACCAAGAAAACTTATTTTTCAGAAACCTAAAAGGATCATGAAGCTTGATATTCTTTAGTGTGGTCTTTGAGCCCTTCCGCTTCCAGACCCACTTTTTTAATTCATCATTTTCTTAGTAATGATCAAATTTCGCTATAAAAATTTCGACTGGGGATTAATGGCAGTAGCTTTGATTTTGTCTGTTATTGGAATTCTCCTGATCTACAGCGCCAAACATTATTCGGCTAATGTGGTGGAGAGAGGAATTTATCTGAAACAGATTGTCTGGCTATTTTTGGGCTTTTGTGCCTGTATCATAGTCTTCTTTATCCCCTTAAGATTTTATGAGGTTTTTTCCTATGTGTTGTATTTCATTGCACTGAGTACACTTTTGCTGATTTTGATAGTTGGTTCTTCCAAAATGGGCGCTTCACGTTGGTTCTCCTTAGGAGGTTTGAATATTCAACCTTCTGAATTTGCCAAAATTGCCACTATCTTTGCCCTTTCCAGATATTTGGCTTATTCCAAGCGCTCCATTTACAGTTTCAGGTGGCTGGTCCCAGTGATAGGGATTGCGGTGTTACCAGCCCTTTTGGTTTTGAGACAACCAGACTTGGGCACCTCCTTGGTATTCTTGGCCATTTTGATTTCCATGCTCTTCTGGGCAGGAGTTCCTATCTTCTATCTGTTTTTGATCGTCTCGCCTTTTGTAAGTCTGATCTGTGCCTCCCATTGGGTAGCCTGGGCGCCGTTTTTCCTTATCCTGATTATTGTTCTATACCGTTTGAGGTTGAACTTTATCTTCTCAGTTGGTTTCCTTTTGTGCAACTTGGCCTTCGGCATGGTCACCCCTTTGATTTGGAATCGTCTACATGATTACCAAAAGGATAGAATCATCGTATTCCTCGACCCCGGAAGAGACCCTCAGGGGGCAGGATACCAGATAATCCAATCCAAGATTGCTATCGGGTCTGGTGGCCTTTTGGGAAAAGGATATCTGCAAGGAAGTCAAACCAAATTGGCTTTTCTCCCTCATCAACACACAGATTTTGTTTTTTCAGTATTGGGCGAAGAATTGGGATTTTGGGGCAGTTTGGTATTGTTGGGGTTATTCAGTTTTATCATAATCAAGGGAATTCTCATAGCTAACAAAACCAGAAACGCTTTTGCCAGCAACGTGGCTTTGGGTATCACCTGCATATTAGCCTTTCAGATGCTGGTAAACATTGGCATGACTGTGGGTTTCCTTCCGGTTACTGGCCTGCCTATGCCCTTCGTGAGCTACGGTGGCTCCTCCATGCTTTCAAGCTGGATTGTGGTGGGTCTTTTGTTGGCCAT
>Ga0209636_10006860_pt1 | contig 11635 bp, 11 predicted proteins | sample DeeMarSWOR152_54_FD_187464 | JGI IMG/M metagenome (GOLD analysis project Ga0209636, IMG submission 187464) | Marine sediment microbial communities from White Oak River estuary, North Carolina - WOR-1-52-54 (SPAdes) (version 2) | ecosystem: Environmental > Aquatic > Marine > Intertidal zone >... | reverse complement strand
GAAGATTTTGAATTCCTCCCAAGTTATTTTCGCTCCTTGCTTCAGTTTTTCCTTTGCCTCTTTTCTGATCTTTCTCTTTAGAGCATCTTCTCTTTTCTTTTTTTCTTTCTCTTCCTTCTTTCGAATTTCTTCTTTTAACAGTTCTATTTGGTTTAGAATTGTCGTTATTTCTTGTTGAATAGGCTTTGTCTTTTGTCTTGTCATTAGAAAGCTTTGATGCATTTTATCTGCTTCCATTTTGAGTTCTCTGACTTCATTGATTTTTTCAAGCATTATGTTGTGTATTTCTTGGCTTTTCTGTGCTATTTCTGTTAATTTTTCATGATAGGACTTGTTTTTGGTTTCTATAGTCTTTAATTCAGTTTGCAACCCCAGCATTTTTTCATGCGTCATTTCAAGTTTTTTGTGAATGTTCACTTGAGTTTCGAGTTTTCCGACTTCGTCAACAAGTTCTTTTTCATCTCGTAGATTTAAGGAGGTTGTTTGAATCTCCCATTCCATTTCATCTAGTTTCTTCTTCAGGGTTGGAAGGCTTCTTGAAGGCTTTTTCTTGACCAAGTCTTTGATTTGTTGATTCAATTTCTTTATTTCCTCAATTGCTCCATGGATTTCGGTTTTTATTTCTTCCCGTAGCTGCTTTAATTCCCTGACTTTTGTGTTTAATTCGTCTCTTTCACTTCTTAGTTCACGTATTTCAGTGCCTAAATTCTTAACCTGTTCATTAAGCCTGTTCCTCTTTTCTGCCGATTTTGTTGCTTCAATATTTAGCCTGTTTCTCTGTTCTTTCAAAGCTGAAAGGTTTTGTTGTAATTCCTCGATTTTCTGAGTTTTGTCCTTTAACAACTAATTTTTCCTCTTTTCTTTTGACCATTCTAGAATTTGTTGAATTATTTTTGCCCCGTTTTTCGATGTGAAACGTGGCAGACTCCAGTCTTCCTTAAGCTTCCACCGCTCCACCAAGCTATTCTCAGCTCTTTTAAGGAATGGTTCTTTGTGGATGAGTATTCCCCTTCTTTGCCATTGTGGAGTATTGGCTAGGTTTAAGCCCTGTTTAAACATCATTTCGTGGAATTCCTTAGTTTTTAAGCCTTTAAGTTTTTTAGCTATTTCTGCTGGCTTGTAACCCATTTTGCGGAGAATTTAGTAAGCATACGCGTTGTTATGGTTTCTCCAAGTGTTCATTTGTCGCCAAGACAAGTATTCAATTATCTTCTCCACGTTTGAAGCAATAACTATGCGCGAATCAAAAGCAGCAACTTGCTTTTTGTTGAAGAATTTCTGTAGACTCAACGAATAGGCACTTGAGACTAAACCAGCCAGTATTGAATCTGTTTTTTCGATTCTTCCTTGGAAGGGAGCACCATCTTTAAGAAGAATGTTTAGCTCGTCGCTTGCGACATAAATTAAAGCTGGATTAAAACCTTTTTTGAACAGAATTCTTCCAGATGAAACAAGACATTTTGCAAATTTTTCATCGAAGGGTTTCTCAGCCTTTATTGTTTCTGAAAGTTTTCTGAATCTCCATCCATCTAGCCTTATGAAGAATGGGGTTCCTAGGGGAACGCACGTTTTTCCGAATATTTCGCTCTTCGGCCAGTTTTTGTACTTACTTAATGATGACTCTTGCGTTGGCCTTCCAAAAGGGGAGTTTCGTTTCACCATTTGCTTTCGCAAACTCCACTTTTTCTATACTTAAGCTACTAAAAAATATAATGGAACTCGGTTCTGTTTACTCTTCCGGGCTTAAGCCATTTTCGGAGACTTCTGCTGATTACCGTGGCTTTCTGTTTTGCATAATGGTGTGCGTTAGGCTATTTAAGGTGTTTAAACTTGATATTAGTTGGACATTTGATCAGTTAAACTAAGGGGAATACTATTTGGATCCCATCGACAGCGGTGAACCAGACCAATTCCTTTTTTGTTCAACTGCAATTAATTTCTATTTTTTCATTAGTTATTTAAGATTCACTTTGGATTTATTATATAATCTGAGTAAATCGTGATCTCCATACATACAAACAAAAAATCAATTCGAACAATCAAAACGTCTATGACAAATGAAAAAAACTTAGTTGTTGTTTGAGTTGGTAACTAAAGATGAATCCTAAGAAATGCTTAGATGTGATTGCGGGCAAGAAAACTAAAACAAATCTTTATTATCTTTACAACAAATGTATGGAGTAAACTCCTTGGATTGAGAAAGAAAGTGAAATCATTGAACTGGGGAAATTTAGTAAAATACTTTGTACATGGGACTCTGATCTCTTTGTTGTATACAGCACTAGCTTCGGTATTCATGGGAATACTTTCACTTCTGATGATAGTCGCCGGAGGATTTCTAAATGCATTTATAACATTACGTTTATGGTCTACTGAAATAAAGGCGGATGCATGGAGTTTATTTTGGCATGGGCTAATTTTATATATCCTACTAGCGATTGTAAATTTTTTCTTTGTATTTCTACCATTATCAATTGTTCCTAGATTAGAAACACTAACAATTACTCTGTTCGTACAAGCTTTCATAGACGGACCCATATGCAGAAAAGTGGCCGAACACTGGGAAGAAGAAGGTGAAGAAGTTGAGAATATCGAAAGAAAGTGGAGAGAGCAAAGACTTTAAACTCCCCCTCTTTTTTGTTTTAATTAATAATATGATGACAGCTTTTTGTAGCCCTTTTTATTGGGCTTCTCCATTTGTTCATTCCAATTTTGAGATTCTGGGCTGTTGTGATGGCATTTTTCTCATTATTCCAGGATGATTCTTGCATCTACTGTTTTCGCTCCCTTTTCATAAACCATTATAGGGTTTAAGTCAAGCTCCTTAATCTCCTGATGTTCCATAACAAGCCTTGAAGTGTTCAATAAAATTCCAACTATGGCTTCTATGTCTGCTGGTGGAGTATTTCTGTACCCTTTCAGTAGTGGATATGCCTTGACTGCAGTAATCATTTCTCGGGCTTCATCCTCTGTTACAGGCACTATTCGAAAAGCAACATCCTTTAAAATCTCCACAAAAATCCCGCCCAACCCAAACATCAATGTAGGACCAAATTGCGGATCTTTAGTTGCGCCCACAATGATTTCAGTTGATTGAGGAGCCATTTCCTGAACCAGTATGCCAACTATTTTTGCGTCTGACTTATGCTTTTTGACGTTATTCGTTATTTGTTTGTAAGCATTTTGAACATCATTTGCATCTTTTAGATTGACTATAACGCCGCCAACATCTGACTTATGAATAATGTCTGGCGAAACAATTTTAAGAACTACCGGATATCCAATTTCTTCTGCAAATTCAACGGCTTGCGCTTCATTTTTCGCCAGTTTAAACCTGGTGACTGGAATCCCGTATTCCATACAAACAGTTTTGGCTTCAGTCTCAAGCAGATGTTTTCTTCTTTCTTGGGAAGCTTGCAAGAGTATAGAAGAGGCTTTTTTCAAAGTTTACAACTCCAAGGTCGGTTGATCATGTATGACTTGTATCTTAGCTTAAAATCATTTTGTCTGTTGATTAGTAAAATATGGCTATAGACTGCTACTTTATTGTGTTTTAAGGTGGAGGGTTAAAGCCGCTTTGATAGTACCACATAAAGGTTTCCCTATTAGCCACCAGATAATTATCCGCATTTTCCCATAATATCGACCATGGTTGACTTGTGCTGTTCCAAATCCAGTAAGTCCAGCCGAAAGGATCTTGTTTGCTAACACCATCAATTGAAATAATTTCTGTCCCGAACACGGGGTCTACGTCATACGTTACATTAGCTACTTGCTTTGTTACATCAAACAATGTTGCTCCGGTTATTGCTTTAGTGTCGTTGTGCCATATTCTTGTATTGTTGCCAAAGTCTATACCAACATTGACGTAAATCATTGCACCTCCTATTCTGTTGCGGATGTCTGTGTATTGGAGCCAGTAGTAGCCAGCTAGAAATGAAGTTGTTAAAGCCCATAATGCAAAAAGCATGGAAATTATAGCCCACTTATTTCTTAGAAATGCCAGAATTTTCACCTCCGACAACATTTAATATAGCATTTATTGCTGGAACGCCTCCCATTCCGAAGAAACATGCGTTGCTGACCATGTGAACAAGCCCAAAGGGAACAAATCCGAAGATGATAGCTATCAGAATATTTATGTTGTATACATATCCAAAGACAATGTTTGTAACGAGGTCGTACACAAATGTTAGGAACATTCCGACAATTCCAAAGAAAATGTAAGTGATAACACGTTCATTTTTTAATTCGCCAAGTTTACTAAGATTCAGTCTCTTTCTCACTAATGCTCCCACAACACCGTACATTGGTTCCAAGAACATGGTTGAAAGCCATATCTGAAGGGAAAAGCCCACTGGATTTAGCGTTCCATAAACTGCCCAAGAAATTATTCCTATCAATGATCCCGCAAGAGGACCAAAACAAAAACCGCCCACAAAGACTATTAGGTCCATAAACTTTACGTTGTAAAAAGAAATCATCGAGTAATTAGTGCCTATTGAAAGAGCAATCAGAATTGTTATCATGGCCAGCTTTCTTGAGTTCATGGAAGTTGGATGGATTATCCATCCATATAACCTTTTCGCAACCAGACGAGAATCAAACACTTAGAGAATACCGGTTTGGATTAGGAAATCGCTAAGGAGGCAAACACTTTTGCGTCGTCAACTAGGTTTTCTATTTTTGCATACTCGTTCGGCTGATGCGCCATCTCATCTATTGTGCTCCAAACGACTGCCGGCATCCCAGTTTTTCGGAAGAAAGCGGCGCATGTTCCTCCGCCAATTCCTCCAGCTTTCGGTTCTATTCCTCTGACTTTTCTAATGGCGTCCTTTAACATAACAACTATTTTTGAACTAGCCTCGGTAGCTTTTGAAGCAACACTTTCATGCAATACTTCAATCTCTATTTTTGCTCCAGTCTTGTTCTCAAATTCTTTTGCAAGACTTTGAATGTCTTCCAATATTGCTTGTAGGTTGTGGTTGGGCAGTATTCGGCAGTCAAAGTGCACGATGTCTTTTCCTGGGACTATGTTCACGGCGTCAACGTTTTTCTCTTTCTTTGTCATTTCAAAAGTGCTTTCTGGAGGATCAAAGTACTCATCTTTGAGCGAGTATTTTTCATGTAGCATCTTATCCAGCGCTAGGGCATATTTCATTCCTACGCGATGGGCGTTTAACCCTTTGCTAGGTCTGCTGGCATGAGTCTGTTTTCCAGTTGTGCATATTCGGAACCATAGACCGCTCTTTTCAGCTATTTCTATGAAGCTTCCGTTTTCGTTTCCGCTGTCCGGCACAACTATTAGATCGTCTGTCTTGAAGAGTTCTTGCTTTATGAGGTGTTGGATTCCATAGATACTTCCCTGTTCCTCATCGGCAACAAACGCCAATGCTACTGTTCTTTTCGGCTTTATGCCTAAGTTTTTCAGAGCTTTGACCGCGAAAATAGATGCGACCATAGACTGCCCATTGTCTTCGCTGCCACGTCCATAAATCCGTCCTTCTCGGATTACTGGTTCAAACGGTTTTGTTACAGTCCAAAGAGATTCTTCTCCTGGTGGAACTACATCTAAATGCGTTATTACCCATAGTCTCTCAGCAATGTCTTCTCCATAGCAATAGGCTATGACGTTTGGCCTTTTTTTAGACGGAACTCTTTTATCCTGTGCGTCGTAGTGCTCTATTTTGTCGAATCCCGCCGTTTTCAAGACCTGCATCAATTCTTCAGTTTTCTTTGATTCTCCTTCTCCGCCATTCTCCGGAGCTATTGCTGGAGTGCGAATAAGCTGCATCAAGGTCTGTGCCATTTCGTTCTTCTGTCTTTCAATTTCAGAACGAATATTCCGAGATTGCATAACTATCACCATAGGATGACTTCAATTACAATCATTCGCTTATTGCCTTTAATGTTTTGCCAAAACGAGGAGAGACGCGTATTGTTCTTTATATCGATTTTTGATATATATCGATCTGCGAAAGAACTGATTTATTAAGATATACGATAATGTCTCTAGGGGACACACATGAACACAAAGAACATAATCGTTACTTCTAGAAGAACCGAATCAATTAGGGTACATGCGCTAATACCTTTAACTCTGCTCCATCTTAGACTCGGTTGAGCCTTCTGTGCCAACAGAAAACATTGGTCAATCTCAGTGTCTGGCTGCAATGATGTTGTCAAGAGCAACTATGAAACGACAATTATCACACAATTGATCGTCTCTCGTTGCGTCCCTTTTTCTACATTTGAGGCATTTTACATGTTCCACTGGTTCATTTTTCCGCAGAATTTTCTTTGACATTATGGTCTCCAGAAAGAGATGTCTCTTTGTCGAAGGAATTATGATTTATGAATTTGAAATATGTGCGTCCAAATAGTTGTCTGTAGGCGATCATAGTGGCGAGCGCTATCTATGCAAAAATGTGGACCTTTCTCTTCAGTTGAATGTTCGAGTGTGCTGGGGTTTTTGACTGGTTAGTGCATATCACTTGTTTCTAGCTCAGTCGTTGTAGAGCTTTCAGTCGCTTGACTATGTTTGGATGCGTTGAAAAGACTTCGATGATCCTGTCAACTGTTGTCATTCTCCGTGATAGGATGTCTTGAACGAGTTTCTGGTCGCTTGAAACTGCTGCATGTGATATTGCCATGGAGTCCGTCTCTGCTTTATCTGGGTCAGCGATGAATAATGCCTTAAAGGCGTTTAAGTGCTGTGTTTGCTTTTGAGTTCTTCTCATGTTTTTTGTGGAGTGAACTATTTTTGCCAGTCCTTCTGAAAGTTTGCGCGGGCCATCTTCAACAATTGAGGCGCTGTGTCTGTCAGCGTAATATTCACGCAACCTACTTAGGTATAGTATGAATATGTTTAGGATCCATGAGAAAACCATGAAACCTATGGCTAATAATGCTGCTCCGCCGCCTCCCTCTTTTTGTCTGCCAAACATGGATGAGAGCATAAGCGAGTAACCAATGTAGTAAAGGAGCGCAGGCAATATAGAAACAAACATCATTAACTGGACGTCTCTATGCTTCAGATGTCCAAGTTCATGTCCAATAACAGCTTCAACCTCCTCAGTCTCCAGCGTCTTCAATAAGCCATCAGTGACTGCTACTCGGGTTCCAGCTATTGGTGAGCCGTATGCAAACGCGTTTGGAATTGGAATTCGGGCAAGCATTAGTCGTGGCTTTTTTATTCCACTTTTTCTGCTAAGGTTATCAACAATTTCGTGGAGCCTTGGGTTTTCATGTTCTGGAATTTCTTTTACGCGATAAAGGGCATTAATGATGTAAGGAGAGATTAGCCACTGAGAAATATTGAACGCGACAACCAAAATGCCTAAAGTCATAAGACTCAGCGAGGCTGTCAAACTTAGGATTACCGTGAAGAATAGCGTTGATAGGCCGATTATCGCTGCTAGGGTTCCAACCATGGATAACCGTAGTTTCCAAAGACTCATGTGTGCACTCTCAATCAATGTTCGAGGAACAAAAGGAACTTATATTCTTTACTGTAGAATCTGAAAAAAGGCGACTTATCGTTTCGTGTGTTCATTATCCTTCTCTCTCAGAGCCTCAAACAATGCATGAAAAATCGTGTATCGCTTCTGATCTGAGTTCCGATCTTTTCCAAGTTTGTTTTTGTCTGTCAAAGCCATCTCCGAGATCAACACTTGATGACAATTATATCAACGATATTTCAGCTCTGTAATATAACGACGAAGCAAAAGTCACCCTACTATGAAATACGTGAAAGCATAGGGTTTTCTACAATGGAATTTTTCTTCCACTAAAATCGCGTTTAGAAACTCCAAACTCCGCCTTGACTTGTCTTAACTGCTTTGCTGTAAACACTGGGCCGTCTTTACATACACGAAACCTGCCTACAACGCAACTTCCACACAAGCCTATGGCGCACCGCATCAAGCGTTCCAAACTTGCTTCTAAAGCTACTTCACATTTCTCGGCCAAGTCGAAAACCTTTCGCATCATTTGTTCAGGCCCACAAGTGTAAATCATGTCGAATTTTTCTCTTTCCAAAAGCTTCTGTAGTGGCTTTGTGACTAAGCCTTTGATGCCATAACTGCCATCCTCTGTCGTTGCAATAACCTGTGTTTCTTCTCCGCCAAGCGTTCTCTTTATTCTGTTCATGAACAATAATTCTTCTTTTCTTTTTGCGCCTATCGCGAAAACCAGTTTTGCTGTTTTGGATGCCAATCTCTCAGCTAAGAACAGCGTGGGGACTACACCTGTGCCTCCGCTGACCATCAGTATTCTCCCGTTTTTCGGAGTAAAACTGTTTCCGAAAGGGCCTCTAATGCCTATTAATTCACCTATCGTTTTGTTGTGCAAAGCGCTTGTTGCCTCGCCAACTTCTTGGACTGCTACCGACACCATGCCATTTTCTTCTGCGTGAAGTATGCTTAGAGGAATTTCGTCTACGCTTGGAATCCAAAGCATGAGAAACTGGCCGGGCTCAGCCCTTGCGCACCGTTGGTCTCTGAATGTGAAGGTTTTCACGGTGGAGCTCTCAGCTTCTATGCTTAGAATGGGCGTAGTCCTCAACTTGTTAGCTGCGATGCGATAGGCCGACAATTTCATTCACACTCTTGAAACCCTTTCTTCTTAAATAAGCATCGATTCCGCGTGTAACCTTCTTGAAGACGTTTGGCCCGTTTGAGGCTGTGGCTGTTCCTATCTGGACGGCTGTTGCTCCTGCCAGTAGAAATTCAACGGCGTCATGCCAGTTTGTTATGCCTCCGGACCCTATTATTGGCACTTTCACTGATTCATAGATTTCGTAGACGCATCTAACCGCGATTGGCTTTATTGCCGGACCCGATAGGCCGCCTATTTTGTTACTTAGGATAGGCACAGTTGCTTCGGTGTCTATTGCCATGGCTTTAACAGTGTTTGTCGCTGTTAATGCGTTTGCGCCAGCTTTTGCTGCAACTTCTGCAGTATCCGCTATATTCGTAACGTTTGGAGACAACTTAACAAAAGCGGGTTTTTTCACAACAGCCTTCACTTTTCTAACAACTTCTGCCAAAATTTCCGTATTCTGCCCGATTTCTGAGCCTGTCTCCTCGGCATGAGGACATGAGACATTCAATTCCACGGCATCCGCCCCAGCAGCAACAGCCTTCTTGGCTACCGTTGCATAATCTTCTGCTGAATAACCATAAACACTAACAACAACTGGGACCCCGAAATTCTTTGCTTCACGAATCTCCTTAACAAACTCCCCTATTCCAGGATTCGGAAGCCCTATGGCGTTGATCAAACCACAGCTAGTTTGAACTATTGTAGGATTCGCATATCCGTTCCGCGGCTTTAAACCGACAGACTTTGTGACGATGGCACCAGCCCCACCCATAGCGATATCGCCCAATGACTCTGCAGACAAGCCCAAAATCCCGGAAGCCAACATAGTCGGATTGGCAAGCCTCAAACCACCCAAATCTACTTGTAAACGGTTAGTTTTCAACTATCATGTCACCACGAACAGTTCTCAGTAAATGCCAACTGCTTATAAAAATGACTATGCGCTTTCAGAAGCATGAGCAGAAAAAAGGAGGACTGGTCACCAGAACAGTTGGCTGCCACCATCAACGTGGATCGTCTCACCTGTGATGTAAGAGGCACTGCAGCTCATGCTCTTTTTCGATTTTGTCATGTTTAAAAGGTTGCTCAGCCTATATTAGGGATGAAGGTGAGGAATAGCTCGACATGGAGAGGAGGAAAGTGAGGGCGAAAATAATCAAATCCACGTTTGGGATATTGGCTTTCAATGACGAAGATAAAATAATAGAAACTGTCCTGTTTCCTAAAGATCCTCTAAAGGCCGCGAAAATCCTCACAATGATTGAAGCTGGAAAATTTGTGAAAGAAATCGCCATTTTAATAAATAAGCTTGTTGAAAATGGCTGTGACACTTTTGTTTTTGAAAGCTCGGATTTGGCAAAGACCGTGCGAGAAAAGCAGGAAGTCAAAGTCGAAGTTGCAAAACCGTCCAAAGCCCGAGAATTGCTTCAATCTGAGATGGAAAAATCCGCTATTGAAGAAGCATTTGTCAAAGACAGCAGAGAATTCGAAAAATGGATGCGTGACGTTACGCTAGAAATCACTAGGCTCCGAGTTAAAGGAGCCGTGGAAAAAAGAGACCTGATCATAATCCAAGCAATTCAGACCCTTGACGATTTGGATAAAACCGTAAATCTGTTCATGAGCCGCATAAGAGAATGGTACGGCATACACTTCCCAGAACTTGATCGGCTAGTCGACAAGCATGAGACTTACGCTCGCTTGGTTTCTAGACTTAGGAGCAAAGACAATTTCACCGACAAAGAATTGGAGAAAGAAGACATACCGAAATCCAAGGCTGAGAAAATAGCCAAATCAGCAGAAACCTCCATGGGAGCAGACTTAACCGAGACCGACTTAAAACAAGTCCAGATGCTATGCAAAAACGCTCTAGAGCTATACAAGCTCAGGGAGAAATTGGAAAACTATCTAAACATAATCATGGAAGAGGTTACACCAAACATAAAGGCAATAGTAGGCTCTCTGCTAGGTGCACGCCTAATCTCCTTGGCCGGCGGCTTGGTGAATCTTGCCAAGATGCCTGCAAGCACAATACAAGTGTTGGGAGCAGAGAAAGCCCTTTTCCGTTCACTCAAAACTGGAACGCGACCACCCAAGCATGGAATAATATTCCAGCATACAATGTTACACGAGGCAAAAAATTGGCAAAGGGGAAAAATCGCCAGAACCATGGCTGGGAAAATAGCAATAGCCGCAAGAGCAGATGCGTTCGGAAGCAGGTACATAGGCGAAGAACTGAAATCTGACATAGAAAAAAGAATTCAGGAAATTCAACAAAAATACGCCGAGCCCCCTCAAATCCCAAGAAAGAAACTTGAACAAAAGAAAAGGAGAAAGAAGAGACGTGCACGCAGAGGTTAAACCGCATCCACGGTTTACAGCAGTATATCAGGTGACACTGGAAGACGGAGCTCAAAGACTAGCCACAAAAAACATGACACCTGCCAGAAACGTCTATGGGGAAAGGCTCATAGAGGATAACGGTGTGGAATACCGCCTCTGGGATCCCTTTAGAAGTAAACTTGCCGCTGCCATCCTAAAGAACCTGAAGAGCGTTCCAATTAAACCAGGACACAAAGTCCTCTATCTTGGTGCAGCCTCGGGGACAACGGCCAGCCATGTTTCAGACTTAGTCGGCGAAAAAGGTCACGTCTACTGCGTTGAGTTTGCAGCCAGATCGATAAGAGAGCTGGTCAATAACGTGTGCGCTTTTAGACCTAACATGTCACCTATACTTGAGGATGCGCGTTTCCCGGAAAAATATGCAATGTTTATCAACGGGAAGGTTGATGACATCTACTGCGATATTGCCCAGCCAGAACAAGCCAAAGTGTTGGCAAACAATGCTGATATCTATTTGAAGGAGTCAGGATGGATGATGCTCGCTGTGAAAGCCCAAAGTATAGACGTAACGAAAGAGCCATTAGAAGTCTACAGGCAAGAAGCAAAAGTCTTAGAAAACCGGGGCTTCTGTATAGAGGAAATTCTCCATTTAGAGCCGTACGACAAAGCGCATGCCATGGTTGTTGCG
>Ga0209636_10006859_pt1 | contig 11635 bp, 8 predicted proteins | sample DeeMarSWOR152_54_FD_187464 | JGI IMG/M metagenome (GOLD analysis project Ga0209636, IMG submission 187464) | Marine sediment microbial communities from White Oak River estuary, North Carolina - WOR-1-52-54 (SPAdes) (version 2) | ecosystem: Environmental > Aquatic > Marine > Intertidal zone >... | reverse complement strand
GAGGCCTTCTGAAGCTAACATTGAGTTGCAGAGACGGGTGTTTGATTGGATGGCTGCTGAGGGTTGTCAGTGGGCGGAGTTGGATTCTGACTGGGATGGGCCTGTGAACGGCCTCAACTATGAACCAACATCGGTCAAAATCTACCAAGAGCTCGTAACAATACCTTGTGAACAGTATCAACTGAAGTTCCACTTCTCCCCACGCCCCAACACAGATGCTTCCAACAATGTCCTGAAAGTGATGTGGGATGGAACTGAAGTTGACACCATAAGCCTTGCTGGAGGGAGTGACACTATGTGGACGTATTACACATATACGCTAACCGCGACAGACTACATAACTCGTCTTGAATTCGCTGACATGGGCACCTCTGATGCACTTGGAACGTTTCTGGATAACGTGAAGTGCTGCGGGCCAACATTTTGTGGTTGTGAGACAGCTTGGGGTAACGGTTGCGACTTCCCTGGCTGCGACTGGTCAATGTACTTCACACACACCGTCTACGACCCGTAAGAAGCATCCTCCTTTTTTATGTAAAGAATTACTTTTACACGCAAGGTTTAACCTGTCAAAACTTATGGGTTAACATGCTACTGGATTTCATATCAAACGCCAGCGCTGGGGACAGATTATTAAGAGGATTCATAATAAAACCGAGCGCCCTCTAGCACAGGCTCCTTGTAATATTGCGTTTTTCTCTCAAGTTCGAGGTAAGTTAAATATTGAATCGTTGATCTTATTTGCGCCTTTGGGATTCTGCAATTCTTTCTAGAAAGAGTGCTAATGAACTACTCTTTGATGCTGATTGTAAACTAGGGTGGAAAGCATCTAAGGGCATAAAGCTCGCAGGGGCAAAAAACTAGCCAGCTTCTCAAACCGAATGATCTAACAATCACTTTCTGCAACTTCAACAGAAGCTGCAATCAGTTTGAATAGGGTTTAGTTCTTCACCGCAGTCATGTATGTATCTTGCAAGACATATTTGAAAAATAGCGTGTCCTAGGGCACATGAACACAACACTCACTGTGACCCGCACCACTACGTGAGACCCATCTTCTTTTTGAATACGAACAATCCCAAAGCATAATTATGCTCTGAGGGGATCACTCTTCTAGCTTCTTTTTCTGAGCATTTGACCCAGATGTTTTCCAGATTGTTCTTATAGAATTCCTCAACCTCAACTTCAAGATTATCATAAGTATACTCCAACAATGTACTGTTTTTGTTATAGACCCTGTGTAGCGGCTTTACTGTTTTTTCTTGTCCATAAGGAATTGTAAGAATTAAGATTCCATTGGTGTTTAAGAGTTGCTTTGCTTTCTTAATCGCCTTTATGTCCCCCTCTTCGATATTTCTGGACCCGTACCTACCGCCAAGACCAATATGCTCAACTGTGGAACACAACACTAGAATATCATACAAATCTTTGAAATCCATTGAAAGAAAATCATCCTGAATGTATTTTACTCCTGGATAAATATAAGGAGATGGAAGAAGGTCTATTCCATCCACTGTAAAACCGAGCTCTCTGATTATCGTTGTTAAGGGCGATGCGCAGCAACCTACATCGAGAACGGTTTTGTATAAGTTCCTATCGAGATTTACCAAGTTTTTGATTACGAAGCCGTATTCGATGCAGCGATCGCCAGTTAATGGGTTTAGGATTGGATTTGATTCGGAGTAGACATGTCCTAACTTCAATATTAACTCACGAATTAACATTCTTAATTTGGTCTTCACTCTAGTCATTTCAACTCACGATTTTTGGTCTTTCCGTCACGTAAATTATGATTGGGCTTATTCTTGTACAAGTTTTTCTGAAACCTCAGACTGAAAAGTGTTACTAGCTTGGACAAAAGGATCAACTCGCGCGCGCCTGTATTGCGTGTGCTATCTTGGTGAAAGATTTGTAGCGGGCACTCACCGTGCTTCTGAGGTTCTTCAAATTCCAAAAAATTGCGCTAACAGAGCTCCTGTAGGACAACCATGGATCAGTCAAGGCGCCTCCCATCACAATTGAATGAAGGCGTCGATGATGCAAAAGAAATTTATCTATGTGCAGCAGTGAAAGAAGAACTCTGAACGATTCCGTCAAGCCTCCTAAAACTACGTATCTTAAGAAGTGAAAAAACATTAAGAGACAAGGAAAATTCTTAACTATAAACCTCATGTGGTTTCTATAGTAGAAATATTTCTTCCTGTAATTCCATTTTCCAATAGTCGAGCTTCCTCGATGCCAGAAAATAGCGGAAGGCTCGTATATTATTCTGAAACCTGCCTTTTTGGCCCTAAAACAAAAATCAGTGTCTTCGTAATAGAAGTAGTATGCTGGATCGCAGAAACCGACCTTTTCGAATACTTCTCTCTTGACTGCAGGAACTGTAACGTAATCAACTTCCATCCGAACCCCATATTCCTCAGAGTCGTGTTCCAGACATCCTATGAGCGGGGTTGTTCCTCTTAACAGGTTCACCTTCCCAGCTGAACCATCCAGTATATCGTTAGAACCCCAACGGAATCTCTTTCCGCAAACTATCCCAATCTCTGGTGAGCTCACCAATGTTTTAACTATGTTTGTCATCCATAATTCGTCTACCTTATCATCATTGTTTAAGTCAAAGATAATTATTTCTCCCCTTGCCAGTTGAACCCCCAGATTAATGGCTTCACCTATGCCTATCCTCTTCTCTTCTACAAGTCTTACGTTCGAAAATTCTCTTCTCACCATTGCGGGTGAGCCATCAGTTGAACCGGAGTCCACGACAATAACCTCGTAGTTCGGATATCTTAATTTCATCAGAGAATTCAGACACTCTTTCAGCAAGTCTCGACCATTGTAATTTGATACGATCACAGAAACTAATCGAGGCGTTCCATTCATTGAATCACACTGCTTATCATAATTTGGTCTTCTTATTTCTTGTGATGCTTCTCAGCATCGGTTTTAAGCATTTGAGCAGGAGCAAAGTATAAGATTTCATAAAACCTCTGTCCATAGACGCTTTTACAAAAGTAAGCACGAAAAGATATCTGCGTAAAACGTTCCATAATCCGAAACGTATTCTATTTAGACTTCTTTCATAGGACATGTCCTCTCTTAGCGAAAAGAGTATGAACGCAGGCGCAAATATGGCGAGCAAAGAACCAAAAAGGGGAATACAGATTTCATCATACCAGAGATTTTCCTTATTTTCTATGACCTTTTCAATGAACAATGGTAAAGTTCTTGCATACCAAAGCGTCTGTGAAACAAATTCTTTTTTAGTGTGACAGAGATGTCTTCCCAGTGTTACGTCGCAAGTTACATCCAGGTTTACTCGAATATCTTTATAAATTCTAAACCAGAAATCCCTGTCTTCTCCGTACCCTAGACTAGGATCAAATGTTATCTTTCGAAGAATTTCTTTGCGGTATGCACAATGATGGAGTTTTCCATAGGTTAGGCTTAGTTGCCGTTCCAGTTCCGTGTCCACCGCGAATTTTACTTTTACCTTCGTAAATTGATTCCTTTTAAGCTTACCTACAATCTTATCTATGGAGTCATCATCTATGAAGAAGAAGTCAGCATCTAGGAGAATTATGTAATTACCTTTGGCATTTTTTATGCCAATATTTCTTGCATTCGCTGGTGAAGTAACGTTCCCAAGTGTTTTCTCGTGAAGCAAATGTATTTCAAAAAGATTATCAGCAAGGTCTAGGGCGAATTTTCGAACGATCTTTGTAGTTTGATCAATGCTTCCTCCATCCACAATTATCAACTCTAGAGGCCTATATATTTGGGCATATAGACTTGTTATTAGATTCCTAATATGGTCTTCTTCATTCATGGTGCTTACGATAATCGAGACTAGGGAATTGTCTTCATTATCCCTGTGATTACTGGCCATATTGTTTCAAATCCCATGTGATATTGTGTGTTGAAGAAGTGACCGTTGCATCGGTAAATATTGTTCTGTCTTCTCCAGTGAAAAAAGCAACCGCACCTGCAGTTAGAGATTGATCTGTGAGATCAAAATGTAAAACATCATCCACGTAACACATTATCCTCTTCCCAGAAACTCTAACTGTAATGTTTGCTAATTTCTCTGGAATCACATATGGTTTTTGTGCGAGTATATCTGAATGCCCTTTTGTGAACTTGATTAGGGCAGTTGAGTTCCAATCGTCGAAAATAGCAAACATGTAAAACGTTCTGTTCCCTAAATCGAAATTTTGAGCCCCAAAAATAAGACCGAGACGAGTATGACCACTTGTTTCTTCAATCACTTTAGCGCAAATCGATGCATTGAAGTTCGATGCAACCAATGGCAATATGAAGAAATTATCACCAAAAGAAGATTTATTAACTGCGTTAGTTTGTAGCAGAATTCCATCCTGAAATCTCCAGTTGTACGTCACCTCGTATAGTTGAAACAGATCGTACTCTGCAACCTTTCGCAAACAACCGCTAGCAGTCAATATTGTAAGCATTTTCGAAATTTTTTGAAATTTCTCGAAATAAGTATGACCATGAGCAATGGGATTCGGCACTAGCAAGTAACGAACTTTCAATTCCTGTAATGCTTTCTCGAGGCTAAACGTATCTGGAGCTTCGACGGCTTTCCTTATAGTTGAGACTTGTGCAACAGACACAAGTGGTCTACTGATATGAAGCCCATGCAACAAATCTATGTACTTGAAGTCAAGAAAATAGAAAGCATTAAAGAAGAATGTCAACACCACATCGTTCCCATTCACTATACTGTTCAGATAATTAGCGATATGAATCTCCTGAGAATAGTATGAGCCAGTGGTCTCGAATTCAAGCAAATTGCCAGCAGACTTGTTTTCAGCAAACTGACCGAAAGGTACTAGCATAATGGTTGAACAACAAAGAAATAAAATAGCCGCAGAATAGTACGTCCTTCTAGGGGACGAATGAGTTAAGCATATTCTGCTTTTATGTACTTTTATGTACACTGCTCTGATTTTCATTTTTGAAAGGAGCTTCAGGATTAACATTGTTAGAACAAATAGACCGACGGCTATGGCAAAATAGACAAATGCATTCTTGATGAGATGAACATCTTCATATTCGGCCCATGGAGTGTTTACACGGACATATTGCAGAAGGTACTTATCAGTGACTGCTATTGCCGGACTAGTGGATTCTTCAATCCATAAACTAAATGTTGGGCCTTGAAATGTTGCCAGAATTCCATACATCAAAACAAAGCACGTCAATAGTCCTGCATAGAGTGATTCTCGTCTAGAAGTAAGGCCAGAGATGCTCATTGAAACCACAGGATACAGAAAGCAGGAAGCAATTAGTAGATGACGAACGGTAAGAACGGTGCCCATCATAAAGAAAAGGAAATAGGATAAAATGAGCAGAAATCCCACCATTTTGTATCGATTGTTAATGGAGCTATTGACCAGTCCTACAACTTTGTAGGGTGTAAGGTAAATATCAGTAAGTGGATGATAGAAGAGTATGAAAATGTACGAACAGTTTATTAGCATCTCAGGTTGAGGTGCGATCAGACGTGAGAATTCACCTAGCCAGGCAAAGTCAGGGTTCGAGGTAGACGGTGAAAAGAAGGAGAGGACAGGGATACCAAGCGGTTCACCTCCCATGTAAACCTGGCGAGTCACCCAGGACACAAGTGGGATCAAGCATATCGCTATTTTCAATAAGCTCCATCGATTGATAGTTCGACTTTTGATAGGATTCCTCCATATCTTAACAAAAACAGTCGCCAGTATCATAATCAAAATACTTCCCAATGAAATCAGGATGTAAAAGGATTCTGTTAGGCCATATGCCAATCTCCAGAAACAGACAAAGCCTAATATAGTCGACAAAAATGTTGCAAAAGCCAGAATGGCCACTTTCAGTTTCAATACTGCTAAGCAGAATGAAATTAGGAAGATCAACGCAACAATTCCATATGCAGGCTTAAACAAAAAGGAAAGACACAGAGACAACCCTATATAGAAATCGTAATGAGGAGCCTCAGGCGTCTTGATTTTCTTAAAAAGAAATAAGGCAATCGCTACAACAAATGTTGCACTATAAATATCTGGATACAGCGCGTAGAAATACAAGATTGAATCGATGAACGGACTGAAACATGATAGGGCCGTAGCTACCATTGCATACCGCCTATCTAAACACGTTTTCGAAAGGGCATAGATTAGGATAGGATAGCTTAGCACAAAAACTGACGGCAAGAGTCTGAAAGGATCAGTGGACCGGAGGAAAATTTCCGTCCATGAATAAAGGAGACTTACTGCTGGCGCGTCTGTAAATAGGCCAACACCATCTTGTTCCTTAAAGTACTTTGAAGTCGGCAAATAGTACGCTAAAGCATCTGCATCGTTCAATGGTCTAAGCGAAAGCATTAAAATAGTCTTAATAAAAAACACGATAAAACTGATAAGAAATGCCCGTTCCAATAAATCTCCTCTTAGAAGATTTTTCACCACGCTTAATGCTTGAGACATATCATTCTTTATTCGCCGGCGCTGACTAATGAAAATCCAACAATCAAATAAAATCAAGAAGACTGTTAGACCGAGGTAAAAAACATTCAGATATCTGTTTACGAGTATGCATAAGAAAAGAGGTGGCAGCTCAACCGCCGTTATTCCAAAGATAAGTGAAACTAGCCACTTCTCCACTAGGGCGTGACGCTGTTCATGGGATTTGAATAGGCAGACATATAGAGCATAACCTGAGATTGTTATTATCACAGGTGGGAACAAGTTCATCAAAAGGTCTAATAATGTCAGCATCAATAGTTCACATCAAAGCTGTTTTGGAGCACCGAAACTCCTTCGAGATTACTATCTCACCTAAAAACTCTACATATTTAGAGCGCGCGCAATGTTTATCGCTTTCTCATCCGATAAATCTATTAATTCTTGATACCTGTTGCCTCGCAAAAATAGTGGATTTGAATTTTCTAAAGTTCCAACGAATAGCTTCTATGATTGCCCGATAATTTTTTCGGGTGGCTCTTTGTGAAAGAAAAACTAATCTTGAATCTTTTGAGCTAAGAATTCGCTTGATAAAGGGAATAAACACAATTGCTTCTATAGCAGTAAGCAAGGAAACATGCCAAAACAATGCTAAAAACATTCGCATCAATGGAAAATTCTTAATTATAAACCTAACATGATTACGTCGCTCATAATAAACAGATAGAGGAGAATCTTTTCCAATAGTTACACTACGTCTATGATAAGAAATTGCTTGCGGAATATGAAGAATATCATAACCAGCTCTCTTTACCCTAGCACAATAGTCTTCATCCTCCGAGTATAGAACATAGGTCTCATCACATAAACCAACGATATCCAATAATTTTCTACGAAAAATCAGTGTCCCTACGTAATCTACTTTCCTTGGCTCTTTTGGAGCGTCCGAAAGCTTGACCCGAATATAACTTGAAGGAATTCCAAGGTAATTAAAAGTTGCACCTGCCTCGTCGATGACATCTTTTGTTCCATATAGTATACGTACACCACCAACAACTCCTGCATCAGGGTTTCTTAGAAGAGCGTTTACCAGAGTGCGAAGCCAACTTGACGAGAAAATTTCATCACTGTTGATATCAAATGCTAATATGGTACCTCTTGCAATACGGAAACCCAAGTTGACCGCTTTTCCTATTCCTATACGGCTTTCTTTTATTAGCTTGACTTCAGAAAATTCTTGTTCTATCATTTCTGGAGCACCATCAGTTGACCCTGCATCTATTACTATGATCTCATATGAACCAGCGTAATCCTGGCGAAGTAGAGAGCTTAAACAGTCTCGCAAAAGTTCTCTTCCGTTAAAATTGGATATGATCAACGACACTTTCGGGAATTTCTTATTACGATTAGCCACTTTCCTCATCAAGGAGCCTTTTATTTCTCAATTCTGTACAACGCGTGCGCCTGCTTTCATCAGACTTTGATAAATTGATATAAGGTTGCTTGACGCAATAGTCCAATTATACCTGTTCTTTACTGCTATCAGTCCATTCAAACCCATTTCAACTCTAACAGAGGGGTTTTTCAACAAGTAGTTCAGAGCCTCAAAAAGGGAAGCAGTAGTTGGCTCTTCTATATAGATACCGCAACGGCTAGAAAGCACAACTTCGGCGCAGACATTGCTTATAACAGGAACACCCAACATTAAAGCCTCAAACAATTTCGATGGAGCCGCCATATAGGAGAGTCTCTTGCTGTATAGTACAGGAACTACGTCAGCATTAGACACGAATCTTAGAGCTTTCTTGTATGGCAAAATTCCCATATAGAAAGCGTTACAATCTTTGATTTCATGGCGTATTTTTTCTACGTTTCCTACAATTCTCCCTGCAAGTTCTAATTTTATCCTTCGAGATTTCTTGCAAGCGTTCAATAATATATGCGTTAAAAATTCGTCACCAATCCCTCCTGCATATCTAACAAGTAGCCGATTTCTGATTGCGGAACGTTGAGCTTTCATTTCAGCTAGTGTTGGGAAGTTAGGCACTATAGTAGCAAGCTTTCCGCATTCGGATTTAAAGAGCGTCAAACGTTGTGGACTGGGTGTTATCACTGCGTCAGAACTCGAAACCATTATTGTCTCGAGTCGTCTTATAATAGCGAACATGGCTTTATTATCACGCCAAAAGAGAGAAATAACATCATACATATCATAGATGATTCTTGTGTTTGGTCTCAGAAAGCGATAGAACACCGCCGCAAACATCGTGTGAAGGTCCGTAGAATGAATAAAATTTGGTGAATACTTGGAGAGTTTTACAAGTAGCCAGATCCAGAAAAGAGGCAGTACAAACACAGTAATTATGTTACCATGCAGAATACGTAATGAAAACTCGGCAAAAACGACTTCATCTTTTGTCCTTAAAGGATGTTCTCTTGACCAAGTGAAGGCCATAACATCGCCTATGGCTGAAAGCGCGTAATACTCCTTGATCAAACGAGAATCATATTGTTCAGACATGGCTCTAATGATTGCAATTCTTATTCCGAAAACACTCCATGTAAAAACGCGCGCGACCTATAGCACAAAAAGATTTCAAGAACCTTAGCAATATACAATGACGTTAAACATTTCATGCTATTTATTTGATAAGTGGTTTGGCAATTCTAGAAAGAAATCTCAAAAACCTACTGGCGACTTTTGCGAATCTACCAAGATATGGATGATCCAGTTCGCGGCTAAAGGACTTTAGGACAATGCTATCCGGAATCTTTCTCTTTTTTTGCAACTCTATTCTTTGACCAAGTATGATTTTTCTGTTTTTTAACATATCTGAATATGACCTTATCTTTTCTGATGCAAAACCGTTAATTAGACTATATAGTAGAACCATTAACTCTATAAAAAGAAGCAACGGAAAAGCATTGACTAGTGTGCAGAGAGAATAGTTTCTAAAGAGAGTTACAAGCCTACTACGTTCAACAAAAAAGAATTTCTTGGATGACATTATGTTCCCCCAGCTACTTCCCCATCTATGATAGATAACCGCAGAGGGAACGTAGATTGATTTATGTCCAAGCATTGATGCTCTCCACCCCCAATTAACATCTTCATAAAAGGTGAAAAACCCTTCATCAAGAAGACCTATCTTCTCAATAAGCAATCTAGATGCTAGTACACACGCTCCTGATGCATAACTTATTTCACATTTTTTATCGTACTGACCAATATCTGGCTCTCCTATTCCACGAGGAAAGGCAAAACCAAACAATTGAACAAAATTTCCTGCCGAGTTTATTCGTTTGCTTTCAGCAAATAGGATCTTAGGTTGATAGAAACACTCAGGATCTAGCTTAGCTCCTATAAGTAGGTTAGATAACCAGGAAGGATGCACAATCGTATCGTTATTCAAGAGCACTATGAATTCGCCTCTGGATCTAAGAATACCTATATTATTACCCTTGGAATACCCAAAATTTTCTTGATTCTTTATAAGCTGAACATTTGAGAATTCTTTGTTAATCATTGCGCAACTTCCATCCGTAGAACCATTATCAACTACAATTACCTCGAAGTTGGAGTAATTCGTCTTAAAAACCGATTTTAAACACTCAAATAGTACAATTCGACCATTAAAATTTAATACGATGATACTCACTAGTGGTTCTTCTTTTCTAACCGACTTGTGAGGTGCCGTCCGGTTCATGGTCTAAGAATAAATCCTTTTAGTACAGATCCAAGGAAGCAGATAAGGTATTCCGTTATCAATAGCAACCTTGAAGTTTGTCTTCAAAAACGAGTTTATCAATAGACACGATAGTGTCAACACTATGCAGATCATGGGTACAACTCCTCACTCCATTGTTGCAATTGCAAGAAGATGAGATCTAACCAACACTAGCATCTGACCTCCTAGTTGACCTAACAATGTTTGAATTGTTGAGAGTACGTCACCAATCAGTCGAATACCTCGTTAATGAGTATAGGATGAAACGCGCGCGTTATTGTCCGCGCTATTCATGCAATGTTTTTCTATGTACCATTTAATTGTCCTTCGGAGACCTTCCTCTAAACTGATTGCCCCTTTAAACCCAAATTCTTCATTAGCTTTACTGGTGTCAAGGCATCTCCGTGGTTGCCCATCTGGCCTTGAAGCATCCCATGCAATTTCTCCATCATATTCAGTAAGCTTCGCTATCAAATCGACAAGTTCTCTTATCGTTATTTCTTTGCCTGCACCTAAGTTAACAGGGCCTGGTTCATTGTATCTTTCCGAGGCTAGAAGAATACCCTCAGCTGCATCTTCTACATACAAGAACTCTCTAGAGGCCTTTCCAGTGCCCCATACAACAACTTCATTTTTTCCATGCATTTTTGCATCGACCATTTTCTTTATAAGCGCTGGAATCACATGCGATCGCTCAGGGTCAAAATTGTCCCTAGGTCCATACAAGTTGACTGGCAACAAGTAGATAGCGTTGAAACCATATTGTTCTCTGTAGGCTTGAGCTTGAACCAGAAGAATTTTTTTGGCGATGCCATAAGGCGCGTTTGTTTCTTCCGGATAACCATTCCATAAGTCTTCTTCTTTGAACGGAACCGGGGTGTGCTTCGGATAGGCACATACTGTGCCTATCGCCACAAACTTTTGTACACGTTCTTGTCTAGCGGCTTCCATGAGCTGAATTCCCATTATGGCATTATCATAAAACAAAGTTGCAGGATAATTCTTGTTAAATCCGATACCGCCCACTTTAGCTGCCAAATGAATAACAAGATTCATGTTCTTGACGGCTTTTGCACAGTTTTCCCATTTTCTGAGATCCATCTCTTTACTTCTTGGAATCCGAATGTCTTCAGGATCTACTTTTCTTTCTTTTACAAGCTTCTCAACTATGAAGGAACCTAAGAACCCAGCTCCGCCAGTCACCAATATTTTTTTGTCCGCCCAGAATCTCAATCTAGTCTGTCTTCCACCATCGATTCGAAAACTTCTTCTCTACGATTTCGTCTCCTTCGCCAAGGGCTTCTAAACCCACTTCGCGAATGTCAGCATCCACCATTACCTTCACTAGTTCTCCAAATGTAATCTTCGGTTTCCAACCCAGTTTGTTCCTAGCCTTCTCTGCATCGGCAATTAATTCTTCAGTTTCAGTAGGCCTGAAATATC
>Ga0209636_10006858_pt1 | contig 11635 bp, 7 predicted proteins | sample DeeMarSWOR152_54_FD_187464 | JGI IMG/M metagenome (GOLD analysis project Ga0209636, IMG submission 187464) | Marine sediment microbial communities from White Oak River estuary, North Carolina - WOR-1-52-54 (SPAdes) (version 2) | ecosystem: Environmental > Aquatic > Marine > Intertidal zone >... | reverse complement strand
CTGTGTCAATCTGTGTCAATCTGTGGCTAATTCTTGCTTTTCTATCTGCGTAAATCTGCGTTACGAAGTCTGCGTGAATCTGCGGGCTATTCCTCTTTTTGCATCCGAAGGATCAGTGGACTATGGTGAGACTGGAGCGGTTAGAATGACTATATCCACCCTGCGATTCTGTCTGCGGCCGGCTTCATTTATGTTGGCGGCTATCGGCCGGGATTCACCGTAGCCTACGGAGGACAGCCTCTCTAGTGGGATCCCTTCATGGTCCACCATGTACCTCAGGAAGTTGTGCGCACGCTCGCCGGATATTTTCAGGTTGGCTTCTTCAGAACCGATGCTATCGGTATGTCCTTCTATTATGATCTTATAATCAGGATATTTCTTAAGAAGCTCGGCGACCATTTTCAGTCTGCCACGCGCATCGTTCCTTATCTGGCTGCTACCCTGGGCAAACAAGACACCTCCCATGCTGACAACAACTCCTCTGTTTGCTCTCCGAACAGAAGTATCGGGGATTTTCCCCGCCTCTTCCATAATATTGTTTTCTATCTCCTCTATCCTTCTCTTATGCTCGGTCTTTGCTTCTGCCATCGCCAATGCAGTAATTGAATGAGAGATACTCTCCCGTGCCAGAGAAAGTGCCTCTTCAAGATTTTCTTCCTGCATAGCCTGCCTAGCCCGATCCAGAGCCGTCTGCGCTTGGTTGTAAGTATCGCCGGACAACTCACCCGCCCCGGCAGTGTATGCCTCGGCTATAGTCCGTTCAGCTTTTGCTAAAGCATCTAAAGCGTTAGCCTCGACATCCTCCCGAGCTTCTCTTGCCCGGATCTCTCTTTCTTTGGCTTCAGCAACGGCTTGAGCGCTGGAAGCGGAAACGCGCGCCTGCTCCGCCAAGGATCTCGCCCTGTCGTATTCCTTAGCGTCCAGAGCCAATCTAGCTTCTTTTACCGTCTTTTGCGCTTCTTCATGGTGGACAAGAATGCCCGCGTTCCCAGGCGACATATCTTCAGCATACTGGATCACGGCGGCCGCTTCCTTCGCTCCCTCCAGTGAAATTTCAGCCCTTGTTATAGCTGCAACCGCTCTGTCCCTTCTGCGCAGAGACTCCTCTGCTTCTGTCTCCAGTTTTGCTTTTACCTGAACGGCGGATCTGGCTGCCTCCTCAGCGGCAATTATCGCCTTCTGGAAATCGTCGGCGGCTAGAGCGGACCTTGCTGCTTGAAGCGAGGATCTAGCTTCACTATACGATTCCTCTGCATATTCAAATGCTTTTCTTCGGCCAGCCAAATCTATCTCTAATTCAACTCTCGCGATGACCAGTTCTATTTTCGCTCTCTGTATTTCTTTATCTGCCCAAGCCTTTGCTCTCTCAGCCTCTTTCTGTGCCTCAGCCGCCATCTTCTCAGCGATGGCACGACGAACTTTAGCAGCGGCGAGTTCGTCAGTCTTCGCTTCCCACATAATCTCTAGCTTACTTTCCCTGGCTACCGCCGCCCGACGCTTAGCCTTCACTTCCCGCGCCAGAGCCATAGCTATCTTTGCCTCTACATCCGCTTGGAAAGCCAGATCCGCAGCATCGCGATTCTTTCCTTTCCTGATCGCTTCCTGCGCCTCTTCCAGAAGACTTTCGGCCTGAGCGAACTCCTGCGGAGCATGCTCCGGAGATCCCTCGCCCCGCGCAAGAGCGATAGACTCACGCGCATCCACAATAGAATTGCCCGCCGTCCTTATATCCACTCTGGGAAGCGATCTGCCAGCACAGCTATTGAGTCCGATAAACTGGGGAATTACCAAGAAGACACAGACTGCTATAGCCAATACTCTTGCATGTGGTATAGTCATGGCCTTCTCTTATTACACCAGGCGCAATTCGGATCTGTGGACCTGATGGCGACACGCTTCTGTAGAGACACGGCATGCCGTGTCTCTACGAATTCACAAAATCCAATCGCGCTCTGTATAGTCTATTAGTCCATTAGTCCATGAGCTTATAGACCTATAGACCTATAAACCCATAGACCAGTAAATCACGGCGATCCCTGTTCCAGTTCACTTTCCGCTGACTGGCGCTCCAGGCGAGCGCGGCTGGCTTCCACCAAAGCCCTCTCCAGCTCTGCCTCTAACTGCGCCGCCTCGGTCTCTGCTCTCAACTGTCTGGCCAGAGCTTCCGCAAGACGCGCTTTGCTGTGAGCTTTCTGTATAAGGGATCGTGCTCCCTTATCCCTATTTTTCAAGGCGATCTCGGCTTCGGCCAGCAAGCGAGAAGCCTGTTGGTATTCGGATTCCGCGAGTTGTTCAGCCCCGACCTTCTTTGCGCTGGCTAACTGGGAGTTGGCAGCGGCGAATAGAACATCAACAGATCCACCTGTAGCGCTACATCCCGCTACTGAAAAGAGCACAAGGCATAGAGCAATGGGAACAAGGGAGCGTGTAAGCGTGTACTCTCCCTCTCGCTTCCTCGTTCCCACGTCGCTCTCCCTCTGCATCTCTTCGCTCGTCTTCATTCCCTTCACTTCGTTCAAGGACACACTTCCGAAGGCTCAGCATGAGCTAAGCCCTCCCTATGGATGCTGATTGGGATCAGTGTCGGACGTCCCTGCTATAAGCTCCTTATAATAAGGAAAGCCGTCCTGATCCTCGTCATATTCCCATTGTCGGACCTTGAGCTCGGCAGCTTTATAGAACTTACCATCACCGTAAGTGTCGCGGTAGGTTTTGTAGGAGTCGTATGCCTTATCATAATCTCTCAAGGCTTCGTAGCATATGGCCATGTTATAGATAGCCTCATCACGTCGGAAATCCGTGGGATGATACTTGATATATTCCTCGTAAGCATCTATAGCCTCGAGGTAGCGAGCCAGATCTGACTGATATATCTCCGCTATGGTGTACCTGCCCTGAGCGACTTGGCGGAGCATAAGTGGCAGCCGAGCTATAAGGAGACGGTAAGCGTTCATAGCCCTGGGATAGTTTTTCAACTGTCTCCATTTTTTACCGACGGCTAGAAACGACTGCGCGACCTGGTCGCGCCTTGCGCCATATATCTCATACCCGGTGACTCTTCTTCCCTCAGGTATCTTCCTCTTCTGGGACATGCTTATGAACGTCTGGTGCTCTCTTATCTCACCGAGGAGTTTGTTGGTGTCGCGGAGCAAGTCCTCCACCTCGGAAACGCGGAATCTCAGTTCGGGATAGTTCTCTTCATTAACTTTCTTGAACTCCTCCCATCCCGTCGTGTAGTCATACAGCTTGTAGAAGTAGACATAGCCTATACTGACTTGAGCCTGAGCGGCCTTTGGCGTTCCGGGAAACTCCTCTATCAACTGCCGATAGGCCTTTATTGCGTTATCGTAATCATCCAACTTGTTCTCGTAGACCGAACCCAGTTCCAGCAGAGAATCCGCTGCCTGTTCAGTCCCGGGGTTGTTGTCGTGGATGATTCTTAGCCTCTCTATATCTCTTCTTCCTTCCCTTATCTGCGAGATCCTGTTCCTCGCTTGTGCAGCGAGATAGCTTGTCGGTGGCTCGGCATCCACAACCATCTGGAACTGCTTTGTCGCTTCGTCCCATTTGAACTGAAGTTTATAGCACTCACCAATGTAGTATCTGGCTCGATTGGCGTATTTGCCGCCTTCCTGGGCGATGGCTTCGAAGACCTTCAGGGCTTCACCTAACTCTCTATCCTCAAACTTGCTCAACCCCTCCTGGTAGTCGATACCTTTGGTGGTGCAGCCCATCATCACAAAAGCTGCAATAGAGAACAGTGCCAGATACACGCCAACGATAACCTTTAACCTCATCACAGGTCCTCCTCTTAAGGGATCAAGGAATAGTCATTAGGGATCAAGGGCTCCCCTATTCCCTAGAAACTGATCCCTATTTCCTCTGCAAAGTACCACTAAACCACAGACCAACCAATTCACAACTCGTAGCGATCTCGCTACTTCACAATATGGGCAGGCTTAACCCTGTCCCTGCGTTCTAGTCAGCTCGAAGTTTACCGGTATCTCGCCCCACTGAGTTCTTTGCTGGACATTCTTAGGCAATGCCTCGAAGCGTATCTGCTCCACAAGCTCCTCCGCTATTCTGTCCAGTCCGGGATTACCCGACTTCTTGCTGACCTCAACTTTGATAACACTACCCGCTGGGTCAACCCAAAACTTTATAACAACAGATCCTCCTTCGGTACCTTTATACCTTTCTGGTGGCTTCGGCCAGGAAATTACCTTACGACCCGCGACCTGGCCAGTGGGTTGTCCAAATAAACCGGGCTTGGCAACTTCGTCCGAAGGTCCCAAGCGTTCATCAGGAGAAAATACATCATCCCGAACATACGGCGGCCTGGCAACTGTTACTTCAGGACCCTCTTTTACCTTTTCGGATGGCCCTATCTCTAGGGAGGGCTTCTTTGAACTCTCCAAAGCCGACTCCATGTCCAACGCTGGTATCGTATCCTCGTATCGTTGTTCCTTCTCCTCGCGTCCGGGCGACCTCAAGACCATATCCGCACCCGTGTCCGTAATCCGCGCAAGCGTTCTGGGCAGTTGAGGTACTGAATCCTCAATTTCAGTCCCCGGATCAGTAGCAGTCGCACTCTCGATCTCTATTTTCGGCAGTGTTGGTGGTTTTTCTAACATTGCTGCTTCCCGCGGGACTATCTCCGCCAACAGCGGCTCCTGTTGCTCCTCTATTTCCTCTATAGTTACGATCACCTCTCTGTCACTTGATTCCGCAATATCCACAGGTTCGCTGTAGATCGCTATTGCAAAGATGACAAGCACACCTACATGCTCTGCCACAGAAATAAGAAAGAACGACGCCAGTTCCTTCTTGGACAGATACCAGATGCCCCCCACCCCAGCCACTGTGCTGAGTGCCGCCCAGCCAATATTGATAGCAAATCCCCAGAGATGTAGAACGCCAGCCAGGTTGATGGCTACAATGATAGGCGAAACATACAGGGCCAATGTGGGAGCCCATCCCTTAAGAATAAAGTATCCCACTCCGCTAGTTATCCAAAAAGCTCCAGCAGCCATCATCACCAGCCCGAAGACGATAGATCCGACACCGATTGCGGGAGCGAGAATCTCTCCTTCCGCGCTCGGGAACGCGCCGGAAACAACCGCCATTCCGCCAAGCACCACATTTAACAGACCGATCGCACCCGCTATCAGACCTGTTACTGCGGATGCAGAAGACAATCGCTTGCTCATTCTACACACTCCCTATTCGGAATCGAGAGGGCGAGTACTCGCTTACACGCTCCCTCGCTTCCTCCTTCACTCATCACCCGCTTCTGCCTCTTGCTGAACCAATTGCGACCTGCCCGTTGTGAAAAATCTGACCAGCGAGAAGGAATGACGGGTCATTTCATCTATCATACTGCCGGCCTTAGCCCTAAAGTATGCATATCCTACCATAGCCGGCAGAGCCACTGCCAAACCAGAAGCCGTTGTAAGCAACGCACGGGAAATACCGTTAGCTACTGCCGCCCCAGTATCTGGGCCGCTGGTTCTCCATGCAGCACTGATGGCAGTGTAAATACCCGATACTGTTCCCAGAAGACCTATAAGAACGGCGATCGTTCCTAGGAATGCCAGTGTATACAAATATTTCTGCAAATGAAGTCTCTCGAGTCGCGCCGTGACATCGAGAACAACCCACAGATCATCTTTGGTCAAATGCCGGTTAGTTATTCCTGCCTTCAAAATCCTGGTCAGAGGCCCGGGCCGGGATTCACATAGAGACAGAGCCGCTTCTATGTTGCCTCTCTCCAAAACTCTATAGATCCTTGCGATAAAACGGCGGGGCATTAGCTTCTTCCTGCGCAGATTGTAGAACCTTTCCAGAATGATCGCATGAGCAAAAAGAGAGCAAAAGAGCAAAGGTATCAGCAAAGAGCCACCGCCGCCCAATTGTTTGAATCCGCCTATGATAACATGAAAGATGTGTGACATTCTAACGAGCCTATAGGCTTATGAGCTTATAAGCTTATGAGCCTATCAGCCCATAAGCCCATCCTAGAATTTCAGCGTCAGACCGAAATCTACTATTTGATCGGGCAATTTGTATCCTCTCCAAAGCTGATACTCATCCTGGCCAGAGTAGATCTCAGCCGCTAAGAAAACAGAAGCGTATTTGCCAAAGGTCTTAGATAGCCGAGGCTTCCACAAAGCATAGCTGGATAAAGTCTCCTTACCGCTGGTGTCCACATATCTAGTTCCATAAAATTCAGCAGATATAGACGGCTCCAATCCAAATGGCGCGAAATACGTTATAGTCAAACTACCTCTATCCCTGGGCCGATATGGGATGTGCTCTTCACCCGTTACTGGTGACGCGTTACGCGTAACGAGATGGTGCGACTCATGAATATACTCAAAGTTCTGCTTCACCCGGCCGTCCATCAGGGATAATTCCCATCCCAAATTGAAACCGAATATACGTGCATTGTCCCTGCGACTGTTGGGTTTCCAAGACAGGATTTCATCGCTGGTTTCTTCAAAGATAGTCAGATTTTTGATCTCTTTGCCAAAGGCACCAGCAGTTACAGTAAATTTGCGCTTCAATCTATACTGTAAGGAGGCATTCAGATCCCAGGTCCTTTCAACATTTAGATCGGGGGTAAATCTCATATAGTCTCTATCGAGGTAGAGAGCTTTGAGATCCTGTCTCAATATATATCCTTCTATACCGAATTGCAGTACAGTTCTATTTCCAATCCGGGACATCAGGAGGACGCAGGGATTGGGATATACATGCGGTTCCCAGTCCCCAGAGGAGTTTCTGCGAGCATCGAGTAGGAGTTCCATGCCAGTTCCCAGGACGAAACGCCACATTCGGATATAGTTATCTCTCAAGTACAGTCTCAAGATAGCTTCTCTGAAATCCTCAGTATCATTCTCGCCGGCAAAGTACCCGATGCCCAGGCCGGCATCTACCGGATTGGAGCCCGGCCAGAGGATCCTAATGCCAAAGTGAGTTTTCAGATCCAATCCGCTGTCAGATCCGGAAGAAAGAGGCCCTTCCATTTTCAGCCTCGATAAACCGATGTTCAAGGAAGACCGGGCATCATCAGATAGCTTCTGATCCCAATCCACAGATAAGCCAGTCAAAGACCTATCATTAGGATATCTCTCGCCGCTTACATCCAGAAACGAAAGATCCTTGCCATCATACCCCACATCCATTTTCAAACTGGTGCCCTGTGAGCTTTGATTCGCGAAGGCTCCTCTATATCTATCCACAGCATAACTGCCCTGTCGCTTCGATGGATCGCTAGCCAGTCTCGCTGTACGCTCATCCTTCAATGTCGCTCTTCCCATATTCAGTAGCGCCGTAGGGGCGAACCTTGTGTTCGCCCCGAACCCTCTCACTAGAAGCATTTGATATGCCAGTGCCGCTGGAACGCCAGAATGAGCGGCCAATGAAAACAGAAAGTCTCTCTCAGCCTCGCCCGGTACTTCCCGAAGTTTTCCAGGGATCGATGTAGGAGGGAGATACCACGGGCGCTCCTTTGGGCTCAAAGGAGCATAAACGTTTGCAGAGTCAGGCTTTGTAAAACTCCGAAACTTCTCTCTAGGTATATCCAACTGCATAGTGTCCACTACTTCGATGTTCACAGGCGGAAGATCTATTTTCTCATCCTTCGCCTCATTCTCCCCTTCATTTTCCCCAGCGTACGCCTCAACATGCAAAACAGAAGCAACGAGCACAGAGCACATAGCGCAAAGCATAGACCTATAGACCCATAGACCTATAGACTCATAGACCCATAGACCCATAGACCTACCTTTCACCCTCATCACCTCCCGGGGGCTGAATGGCCTCTATCCGCTCCAAACGTTTGCGGGCAAAATCTATGGTTGAGTCCCATTCGCTTTTCTTTTGCTGGTAATACTCGCCACCGGGATTGGCATAGTCCTTTAGAATCTTACGATACCATATAGCAGCATCACTCCACCGACCCAACTTTTCATAGCTGTCTCCGGCTCTGGAGAGGGCGACGATACCCAGGTCGGGATCAAAGTATACTAGCGAGACCCGGAGATAGTTTTCCGCTGCCTTTTCATATTCACCCATCTCATATAAGCTTTCAGCCTTATACGCTTGTGCCAAAACCTCTATGTCTTTATATTTCGCAGGATTATTTAGTATCTTATCATAAGCACTGATCGCTTCACTGTACTTGCCAAGCTTGTGAAGCGAAAACCCCAGCGATAGTTGAGCCCGCCGTGCATCCTCGCTTTCCGGGTAAAGTGTAAGCAGTTTTCCATAGGCTTCTGCTGCCTTCTGCCAGTTTGACGATTCTTCGCTGGCTCGCCCAATGGCATACAAGGCTCGTGGAGCCTCTACACTTCTGGGATAGTCCTGCAAAACCCTTTCATAGGCCGAAATAGCCTTCTGCAGGTTGCGGTTGGGGTTATCCTTTGCATACCAGCACTGAGCTATTTCAAAAGCAGACTTAGAAGCAGACAGGCTCTCTGGATACCCAGTCATAACTTCCTCAAAGGCACCAATAGCCTGTGAATATGAACCCGATTGCCTGTAGCTTACTCCGATATTGTATTGAGCCCGAGGTGCCGCTGAGCTACCGGGATAGGTATCTATCACAGCCCGGTACTCTACTATAGCCTGAGCGTAATCTCTTCTGTCAAAGTTGTAATTACCCAATTCCAGTTGCACATCGGGGCAGTAATCGCTCTGAGGATAGACTTTGATAAGTTTCCTATATGCAGCTATAGCTTCCTTGCCCTCCCCCTGTTGCTCATAGGCCTGAGCTATAGAATATTGCGCGTCATCCGCCAGATCGTCGCCAGGATAGTTGTTTATAAGCTCCTGATACGTCCTAATAGCTGCTGTGTAATCTGAAAGGTTGTAATAGCTGACAGCAGTCTTAAACTGTGCTTCAGGTCGAAGTTCGCTATTCCTGAATTCGCTGGTAATCCTCGCATAATAGACATTGGCCTCTTCATATTCTTCCATGCCGAAGTAGGAATCGCCCATAAGCAAGATCGCCTTATCCTCTAAGGGCGAACTTCTGTGTTCGTTCAGTAGTGCTTTCAACGTCTGTGTGGCAGACTCATACTCCTTAAGTCTATGCATACACCAAGCGACCCAGTATTGAGCATCGTCCGCCCATTCGCTCTGAGGGTACAGAGACATCACCAGTCTGAAAGCTTCAATAGCTGATGAATATTTCTTCAAGTTGACGAAAGCATAGCCAATGTTATACTGAGCCTTGTCCTTCATGGAGCTGCTTTTATAATCAGTTATCAGCTTCTGCCATGCTTTTATGGCTTCGTCATACGCAGTTCGCTTCGATGCCTCGTCTTTCATCGAGCTGGCTGCATCGAAGTACGTCAATCCAATACCATACTGACTTTGATCGTTCCACTCACCGTCCGGATTATCTTCGATCAGCTTCTGATAATATTCTCGCGCTTCTGCATAGCGATCCTGCGAGTACAAAGACTCAGCCACGTAGAATTGAGCCTTGTACGCAAATTGGCTCTCAGGAGTAGCAAGCTTCAGCTTGCGTGCCGCGGCCTCTGCCTCTGCATAATCACCCAACTCAAAAAGAGATACGATCTTCCAATATAGAGCTGCATCGGCTTGCGCGCCGGGCAAGTCTGCCTTGGGATACTCAGCTAGGAATCTATCCGCCGCTTTTACAACTTCGCTGTATTTATCCATCTCGAAGTAGGAAGTTGTTATGCGAAACAGGGCCTGAGGTCTGAATTCTGTCTTTGGGAATCTCTCGACCAAAAGATTGAACGCGTCTATTGCCTCTTGAAACTGCTTCAACTCCAGATACGACAATCCGCGCCAGTATGCAGCCCTATCACCATAGACCGATTTCGCGTCAACTCTGGAAAACTCCAGCAAGGCGGAGTTGTAGTCCTGCTGCTGGAAACGGCACTGTCCCATGTGGAATCTGGCAGCATCCACCCACTCCGTGTCTTTGTAACTGAGTACCAGTTTGAACTCTTGATAGGCTTTCGCATACTCCTTCTCTATCAGAAGCGCATAGGCTATACTGTATTGTGCATCATCAGCAACTCTACTGCCCGGGTACAGTTCTATAACCTTTGCGTATTCATACTTCGCCTCAGCGTACTTTTTCTGAGCATATAGGACTTCTGCTATGCCATACTGCGCCTCTGCCGCGCCATCTTTAAACTCCGGATAGTCGTGCAGATATTTGTCGAAACCGCGCCGGGCTTCATCCAGCGCCTCTAACTCAACATAGGCCTGACCAAGCTTGAGGAGAGCATCGGCAGCCATCTTTCTCGAATCGCTATAATTATCCAGTACTCGGCGATAGGCTGGAACCGCGCGCTGGAACTTCCCCAGAGCAAAGAGACATTCGCCTGCGAGGTATGCCGAATCCGGAGCGCGCTTGCTCTCTGGGAATTTCTCAACTAAACCACTGAACGCCTTTTCTGCTTCTTCGTAACGCTGCAGGTTATACAAAGCCCAAGCCTTAGAGTAGATCGCAGCCTCGATATCCTTTGAATCCGGATAGCCTTTAATCAACCGGTTATAATATGGAATTGCTTCCCCATACTTGGCTAGATTATAAAGAGCTTCACCAGTCTGATAGAGCACGTAGGGGACGAGTTTATCCCGCCCCGTCTCTTCCATTTTCTGAAGCACGCTCTTATATGCCTCTATAGCTTCTTCGTACTTGCCCTGCTGATACCACGAATCTGCTATTCCGCGCAGAGCATCCAATCTGAGATCGCTGGCAGGGTAATCATTTAAGAGCCGTTTATACTCTTCAATGGCTCTGGAATATTCACCCGAATAGTATGAACAGTATCCTATAAACAGCCTCGCGTCGTCCGCCTTGTCGCTTTTAGGATAGAGCTGAAGGAACTTTTCAAACTGCTCCCGCGCCATCGTATACACCCGCTCCTGGAAGAGGCCGTATGCGAACGCATAATCTCTGACCTCATCCCCTATACATCCAGCGACAATGTAGAGAGCCATCAATACTATAAGAAAGACGCAAGACACAAGACGCAAAACACAAGATATGAGATACCTGAATCCGACTCTCTTGTCTTGAGTCTTGAGTCTTGAGTCTTGAGTCTTATCTTTCAAAGAATACTTTGCATCCACAGCGAAACCCACACCTCGTCAACCAATCGTTCGTTGCACCAACACATCCATGTGCTATTATAGCACTCAATGGTGCGGTTTTCAAGCATTTTTTCTTCAGTTTGCAGGGATGCCCAGCAAATCTAAGCAAGTTTGGGGAAGGACTCTCAAGTTCCCCCCTTCAGTAAAGGGGAGTTAGGGGAGATTTGGTGGAGACGTTCACAGATCATGAAATCCCCTTCTTTCAAGAGGATCTGTGGAGATCAAGAAATCCGCGCTTTTCAGAGAGCGTAGAAACATTACGCAAACTTGCCCATCTGAACCCAGACGAAACATCCGAAGTAGCAGGCTTATGAACATTCATAAAATAATCGGGTAACATTTGTCATTCTTCCCCCGCGTACGCGGGGGAAGAATCTCCGTGACGACACCGCTTTCTTGAGAGATTCCTCGCTTTGCTCAGAATGACATGGACTGCGGTAGTTATTACCCAATCGATTTCTGAATTCCCATCAGCCTGTGCGCAGGAACG
>Ga0209636_10006857_pt1 | contig 11636 bp, 11 predicted proteins | sample DeeMarSWOR152_54_FD_187464 | JGI IMG/M metagenome (GOLD analysis project Ga0209636, IMG submission 187464) | Marine sediment microbial communities from White Oak River estuary, North Carolina - WOR-1-52-54 (SPAdes) (version 2) | ecosystem: Environmental > Aquatic > Marine > Intertidal zone >... | reverse complement strand
ATTCCGGAATTCCCCATTTTTTCCGGTTGAGTCCTGACTCTCCGTGGCCAGGAAGGTCGAGAGCGACGACTCGATGAAGACCCGCGAATTCACTGAGCTGTCCCTCCCAGAATGTACGATCGGCCAGCCCGCCATGGATAAAAATGAGTGCCGGGTCTCCGGCGCCTGCAGCCGAATAGACGATTAACACTCCGTCTTCGGCCAAGCATGTTTTTCTTTCGATTCTGACATCCATGGATTCTCCTCCATATGCACCGGCCGCCATAGCCAGCAGAACCACGACCGTCAGCGTTCCAAAACAAACGAGATGATTCAGAACACGCATATTGACCTCATCCGATAATTATAGAATTTTGTCGGGAAGAATTCAAAACTCTTCCGTTTTTGGGGCACCTCTTTTCCTGAAGGATTCTAGTATACTTCTTCACTATATCAGGTCTCTCGTCATGAAGGCTGCGCAGGCAGTAGGGATCGTTCCAAAGGTCGTATATCAATAGAGGTACAGGCCGCTGATATGGGATTGATCTTTCCTTAAAGAATCTTTATCCCGGTACAATCCGGCATCCGTTGAAAAAATCGAAAAGAACGGATAATATTCTTGACTTCGTTCACGCAATCATGAAGCATAAGACAAAGTAGGGAGGAAAAAATGAAACTGGCCGATAAAGTGGCGATTATAACTGGAGGTAACTCTGGGATCGGAAAAGCGACAGCCGAACTTTTTGCCAGGGAAGGGGCCCGGGTATGCATCACAGGCCGGAATGAAAAAAGATGTCGGGAAGTCGTCGCAGAGATAAATAAGACCGGCGGACAAGCCGTCTTCGTTATCGCTGATGTCCGGTCTCCCGATGAATGCCGAAAAACAGTGGAGGCCACTCTCGAGGCATTCGGCAGGGTGGACATCCTGTTCAATAATGCCGGTGTCTATTTTCCGGACAATGCTGTCGACTGCTCGGAAGAGGAGTGGGATCTCACCATCGATATCAACCTCAAAGGAACGTTCTTGATGTCCAAGTTCGTCTTGCCTTCGATGATCAAGCAGGGAAGCGGTGTGATAATCAACAACGGTTCCGGATGGGGAATCGTGGGCGGAAATGAAGCGGTTTCTTACTGCGCTTCCAAAGGCGGTGTCGTTCTGATGACCAAGGCTATGGCCATCGATCACGCAGGCCAGGGTATCCGCGTAAACTGCCTCTGTCCTGGCGATGTGAAAACGCCGATGCTCGATGAGGATGCCAGGATGCGAGGGTTGACCTGGGAAGAATACCACGCGCAGGCTGTTGCCAAACGCCCGATGGGCCGGATCGGCACTCCCGAAGAGATCGCCAAAGCCGCCCTCTTTCTTGCATCGGATGATTGTTCCTTTATGACGGGAGCCAATCTGGTGGTCGACGGAGGAGGGACGGCAGATTAGCGCATCACGCGCCGTTGAATCTATAATTATTAAATATCGAAAAAGGAAACATGAAATGAGTAAAATTTATAATCTCGCTCAAATCAAGGACGTATTGAAGTCACTCCAACCCATCAAGGAGATCGAAGAAGGCTTCGTGGCCTATTCTGCAGGCAAAGCAGTGATTCCCCCTGTAGGAGAGATGCTTTTCAAGGATCCTCCCGGCGATACCCACATAAAATACGGCTATCTCTTGGATGATGATTATTATGTCATCAAAATCGCTTCCGGATTTTTCGAGAGCCCCTCTTCAAGCCGGTATACAAGTGACGGACTCATACTGCTTTTTAAAAAAGGAACAGGCGAGCTGGCCTGCGTTCTTCTGGACGAGTGCCATCTCACGAACGTACGTACCGCAGCAGCCGGTGCCGTAAGCGCCAAATATCTGGCACCGAAAAATATCGAATGTATAGGTGTCATAGGCGCGGGCACCCAAGGCCGGATGCAGGTCGAATACCTGTCGCCTGTCATCGACTGCAAGGATATCATGGTGTGGGGCCTTAATCGGAATGAACTGGATGACTACAAGAAGGAAATGGAACCTTTGGGATACCGTATCCAGACGACCTTGAACACCGAAGATATTGCCGACCGCTGCAATCTTATCATCACCGCGACTCCTTCAAAATCCCCCTTGTTGTCCGCCGATAAAGTCCGCAAAGGAACGCATATTACGGCGATGGGATCCGACACCCCGGAGAAAAATGAGTTGGATCCGAGGATTCTCCAAAAAGCCGATATCGTTGTCGCCGACAGTATCAGTCAGTGCCTTTTGCGGGGCGAGATCCATCAAGCCCTGAAGGCCGGTGTGCTGGAGAAAGAGCGAATCGTGGAACTGGGGAACGTGATCGCCAAACCTGAACTTCGCAGAATCTCCGAGGGACAGATTACCATCGCAGACCTGACCGGGGTGGCGGTCCAGGATATTCAGATCGCCAAGGCTGTCTTTCATGCCCTGAAACTCAAAGAAGTATAGTTGAATACGATAAAATAAAAAACAAATCCCCACAAAAAGCCGATCAAAGCTGGCAGATATTATCTTAATTGCAGAACAAATCACTTGATTCAAGAAGTGCCCCTCCGTGGCATAAAAATGCCAGGAAGTGCCACAAAATATGCCTATTTTTGCCCGCTTTTGCGTATGGTTGCCTACTTTGGGAAGCGCTAGAAAACGCCTGGTTTTCCGGATGTACTACCCAATATCAGAGTGGCTGGGAAGCAGGGATTCGAACCCCGATTCCATGATCCAGAGTCATGTGTCCAATTAGACTCCTCCCCGCGTCACAAATACGTCACAAAAAGTGCCTAAACCTGCCTAATTATGGATACGGTTGATTAAGTGTGAGCGAGGCTTTTACCCCTGAAAATCGTGTTTTTCTCTGGACTTCGATACCATAGAGCGTGGGATTCCTAATCCCTAGGTCGCAGGTTCGAATCCTGCCAGGCGCACCATTCCTTTTTTATTTATATTCACGAATACGAGCTTTCTTTCGTAGTTTATCAAGAGCCTTTTGGATTTCAGAGTCAGCCATTCCTTCAATTAAGATTGTTTTATCTGCTTTTGTATTTCTGTTTACTTTTTGGGTTCAATGCCAACAAGCTACTTTATTCTTCTTTGATACTCACTTTCTTTCAGATAGTTTTGGTAAGCTCTTTCTGCTGCGGTCTTTCTTGTGAGTTCATAAACCGCAAATGCCCCATAAGTTGCTGCCGAAACATAGTTTTCAGCATCTTTACTAGCAATAATATATACAAAGAAACCAGCAATTGATATACCCGCAGCAAATATCCGCCTTCTCTTGCCCCTGGAAGAGAGCAATGATAAGGCCTCATGGCAAGCTCTTTCTCTTTGAGCAAGGTCTGAGATTCTTTGCACATCTTTATATTCACGTTCTGCGCCACTTGGGATCGCAAGAGATAATGCTCCACCAATTACACCTGCTGTGCCGGTAGCTATGAACATCACACCAGCAAGAGCTGCCCCAAAGCCTTCCCATCCACTTTCCTCTTCTGCTGAAGATATTGCAGAGACACCTAAACCTATGAAAACTCCTCCTCCAATAAGCCCAGCAGCTCCCCAGGTTTTCCTGCTCCTCTTTTTCCTTTCGGCCAATCGTTTCAGATAGCCTTCAGCTAAAGATTCTGATTTTCCCTCAGATACAATTTCCTGCCCTTGTTCGTATATAGGGCTGTATTTGTATCCCCATTTTTGCTTTTTGTTTTTTAAAACGGCAACATCTAAGAAGGGAGTTCGTTTTGAGAATTGTTGAAATCTAGGTATTTGAAATAGTTTGTATCGGTCAGAATGACATCTTTCTTCTTTCTGAAAGAGATTATTAACGGATAAAGCCGTATTGGGGATAAAAAAATTATGATTATTATTTCCTGAGTACTTTACCAGTGAGAAATTTTCTGGAAATAATGATTTGTCCTGAGAAAAAATAGAAGTGGGGAAAATAAGTAATAAAAAATAACATAGTATTTTTTTCATTACACCCTCCCTTTGCTGATTCTGTTTATTCTATATTACAGATTTAGAGCTATGTCAATAATATAGCTTTGTCAATATAACACGGTTGGTAGATGGCACGACTTGACACAATTCATTTTTCACTATACATTCATATCAAATCAAAACAAGGGAGGGGATTCTATGATTGAGAGAGTTCACGAGCATATCATTACTGAACTTCAACAGAACGTACGCACAGATACGATTTTTGTCCAGATTGCGATAGTTCTTAATTTTTTGACTCTCGCGATTAATTCTTTAATTGCCACGGAGTCTCGCACGAACAGTAGTTTGCTTATTGTGATGTTCATTTTTGTTTCTCTTACGATAGTGGTTAATCTTGTCGTTATACAAGGGATGCTGAAAGGGAAGCAAACAAGAAACACACTTCTGAGTGGGCTGATGAAGATGTACAAAGACCAGGGCGTGGAAGGATATTATGATCCGATCCTTCTGGGTAATTACAACACCAGATATAATCTCTTCATTCTTGCGGTTGTGTTTCTGGGACTCATAGCCATTGTTGTGCCCTTTGTGATTAGATAGCCGTAAGAAAACCAGGATCAGCCTTTTTCCGGAGGCCTCAACACAACTCCTGTGTTTTCAAAAAAGGAGTGGAGTGTCCCTCTGTTTTATTTAGTGTTCCTCTTCTTTATCCTTCCTACTTGTCTTTTTCCGGAGAATCCTTGGTGTCCCACTTGAGGGCCTCGATGACCTTGCCATCAGCGTCGACTTCGATTTCGCCTGTCTGATCGCCCTTCACCAATTCCGCTTCATAGACATACCTCGGACTGTCGAGCTTGACGATTTTGCCTTTATCCCCTTCTTCTTTGATCTCTGCACGGACTTCTGACTTTTCGACTCGCTTGATTGTGGCGCCCTCGGCAGCCTTCCGGATGACTTCGGCAGCGGCCTTGGGAAGGTCCTCCATCGTTATGATCGTGGCGATGTCGAGGACTGTGCCGTCCAGTGTCACTTCGATCTCTCCCTGATCAGCCTTGAATTCGATGTCATAGAGAGTGATCCCGGCTTCTTCTCCCACTTCGACTTTATCTATTTGGACATCCGGGAAGTTAGCCTTGACCGCCTTGGCGACTGCTTCCGGGAGTTCCTCCTTTGCTTCTTTTCCTTGCTCCGTGCCTTCCTGCTTGGTGCATCCTGTCCACATCGTCATTGCAAGGGCCAAGACGACAACAAAGCCTAGTAAAATCCTTTCTGAATGTTTCATTCTAATCCCTCCTTGGGCTGGTCACTCTTCTGAAAACTCTGAGAAAGTTTCCTCCGAGTATTTTTCTTATATCACTATCCTTGTGGCCTCTTTTGACCAATTCGGCTGTGATATTAGCGATTTTTCCGGTGTGTTCTAATCCGACTGGGGGAGTCCCGATACCGTCAAAGTCTGAACCAAGACCGACATGGTTCGCATTCCCGGTCACTTTAATCACGTGTTCGATGTGGTCCACAACATCTTTGACACTTTCCTGTCCAAGGGTTTTATTGAGTTCCTCAAGTTTTGCATTGTAGTCTTCAGAAAATTTTTTCTTTATTTCAGGATCCGCTTTCGCAAATTCCCTTCGGTCTTCCGGCAGATTATACTTTTTTAAAAATTCTGACCTCAGAGCGTCTCGTTTTTCCCAGTCGCCAGCGTTCAGAAAAAACGGCGCATAGTTGATGCCGATAACACCTCCGTTCTTTGCCAGGGCTTTGAGCATCTTATCAGATAAATTCCGGTGGTGATCTGAAAGGGCACGGCAGCAGGAATGAGAGGCAACGATAGGGGAGTCTGTGATCCGGATCACATCCCAGAAAGTCTCATCGTGGACATGTGAAACATCTACGATCATTCCCAGCTTATTCATTTCTTTAACCACTTCTTCACCAAACTCAGTGAGTCCGCCGAACTGAGGTTCGGGATCACCGGAGGCATCGGCCCAATCTGTGTGTGTCCAATGGGTGAGAGTCATCAGCCTGACTCCATTCCGGTAGAAAGACCGCAGAAGACGTAGATCGTTTTCAATGGCATAGCCACCTTCAATCCCAATCAGAATCCCGGTTTTTCGGTTTCCTCTCAATCCTCTGAGGTCCTCGTAGGCTTTGACGAGCACCAGGTCATCCGGATTTTTTTCCACAAGCTCATGGACCGCATCGATCTGGTCAACGACTTTTTTGGCGGCCTGGTATTTGTCTGCTTCCTCGCGTGGTGGACCGATAAAACAGGCAAACACTTGAAGGTCGACAGCTCCTTCCTTCAATTTAGGAATATCTACGTGTCCTTTGGGATTATTTTTTGTCAGGTCTTCGCCTCTTAAGAACCGGCCGATCGTGTCGCAGTGCATGTCAACGACTGTCGAATCCTTGTGAATAAAATGAATATGATGTTTGGGTGCAAGAAAGTTATTCTCGCAGTTGGCCAGGAACGTGAGTAAATCTATGTGATATTCAGCGGCCAACTGAAGAAGCTCCGGTCGAATGATAGCCGGGTCGTCTCCAGGTCTGTGGTATTCTGGATGTTCATCGTTCAGATTAGGTGTCAGCGGATTGCCTGTCCTCAGACTGATGGCCGTGACACCTTTGGGGAGAAAGGCGCCATGGTCAGACCCCCGGTAATCGATCCTGTAATTCAGCTTTTCTTTGAATTTATCCTTCATGTTTTGTTTCAAGATGTCGTAGAAGTCGGAAAAATCCCACATTCCCCCAACAAAGAAGTCATCATCGCCGCAACCGACCATATCCATGTTCATGTAGACGATGGTTTTGTCCAAGGGATAGATGGGGTAATTTGTGTAGTATCGTGAACCGACCAGGCCGAGCTCTTCACCGGCCCACCCGATGAAAACTATACTTCTATCCGGCTGAAAATTGTTGGCTTGAAAGACACGGGCAATTTCAAGAATAACACCGATAGAGCCCGCATTATCGTCCGCTCCATTATACACCGCCCCATCCCAACCGACTCCCAGATGGTCAAGGTGTCCTCCGATTAATATATATTCATTTTTCAATTGTGGATGTTTGCCTGGAATCAGACCGAGGACATTGGGAGCACTTCTGTTTTCAAGGACGAAATGAGCCTCCATTTCTACAGTCACATCCAGCAGCGCTGTAAGAGATTTTTTCTCCCGCAGCGTTCGGCTAACCAGGTTTCTCCAGCTCAGGTTGGACAGGTAGAAGAGCTTATCCAGTAGAGACTGATTGGCTGTTAAAACAACAAATCCATCCGGGCATGTCCCTTTCCTTGCTCCTTGTGCGAATCGCCTGGCTCTTGTGTCTTCACCGATATTCATGAAGATGACACCGGCGGCGCCATTTTTCAATGCAGTCTTTATCTTCTCGTCAGGAGATTTTTCTTTTGCGGATATTTTCTCCATGAAATCCGGAGCGCCGGGAATGATGAGTACAATTTTCGCTTTAACGTCGAGGTTTTCATAATCGTTCCAGTTGAATTGTTCATTGACCAAACCATATCCTGCAAAAACAAGTTTTCCTCTGACAACACCGGAGCCTGTTCCGGTGTTAGGACTGAAATCCAGACTTCTACCCGGAATGCAACTGAAATTTATGGGAGAAAGAATTTCCAACCGTATTGGCGGCTCAAAGTGTCTCCAATTTTTAAAGGTCACCTGCTGAAAGTATGTGCCATCTTCTCCGCCTGGCTGGAGTCCGAATTCCTTCATCTTTTGAGCCATATATTCGGCGGCCTTCTGGTATTCAGGAGTTCCGGATTTCCGACCTTTCATCGCATCTGATGCGAGATAACTGACATGTTCCCATGCTTTCTGGCCATCAGGGTTGACCTGGCCAAAGCTGTAAACACTTAAAAGAAACAGAATCAACGGAATAATGATGTTGTGTTTTTTCATTGGTGAGGATCCTCTCTTATTAATATTCTAATCTGGATTGGGAAAATTATTATACAGACAATCTTCATCCAGTGAAAGAAGATAATTTTACAAATTGGATTAAATAAGAGGGAGTTTTTCTCCCAGGAGAAGCGGATTTCCCCTTGGGCTTCAAAATCACGGAGCCAGAGATTCTGACTCTATGTGTCGCAGATTCGAATCCTCTCAGGCGTACGACTCCCCGTTCGCTGAATAAAAGAGAATTGGAGTATCTTAAAGAGTTTCTTTTGAAAAGCGCTCTTTATCTGAGTTAACTATTTTAACTCAATACACTTATTCGACTATTTCAAGGTTAAGTCTCTTTTTCAGCTTCATTCCCGCCGCGCTGACAATAACTCTGATAGCTTGAGCGTTTCTTCCTTGTTTCCCGATGATCTTGCCTAAATCTTCCTGAGCAACCTTTAATTCGATGATCGAGCTCCTTTCCCCATCTAATTGGGTGACTTGAACCTTATCCGGGTTGTCCACTAAAGCTTTAGCAATCGATTCAACGAGTTCTTTCACTTGTAACCTCCATTTAATTTTGATTGTTTTCGTTTGCTTATAAGCATCTCGTTCTCATTTCATTCTGTGCTGTTGGTCATTTTAACATAGAATTAAAAAATTTTAAATTAAGAAGTGAAGATGGCTTTCCTTTCATCTTCATACTATTTCAAAAAAATAGAGCAAATAGATAATTCCGACAATTACGAAGAACGCACCTTCGATATACCGGATTATTCTAATGGTTTTTGGTTTGAATATGACTTTGAGAAGCTCCAGTATGAGATCAACTATGACAATGACTCCTCCGAGCGCTGAAACGGCGCAGAGGATGTATTTCTTCACCACTAAGAAAGATGCGGCGACTGCAAAAAAATAAGCCAATCCAAATAGTGATAATAATATCTTCCAGATAATTTTATTTTTCCTCGATTTCTGTGTTTTCTTTTTTTCCATACTGTCTGCTCCTGTATCATTTTACTGGTGCAATGACTGGATATCTGGATTTGGCGTATTCACAGTCAATACTAATTTACAACATTACAGGGGGAATAGTCCACAGAGTTTCACAGCTGAAGGGGAGGGCCTGGCTGGATTATGTGTTTATTCCAAACTCAATTTTAGGGAGTCATAATCGACAAATAGAAATGGATATGGGCTTCTCCCCGTGTCACAAAGTTGGTATAATACCGCAAAACAACACAGAGAGAAGGAGGTCAAAATGTGGGAGCTTCGCTTCTTCCTCGAAGAGGATCTAATTGAAGAGCTTAGATTTGCCAAACCTCAACATGCTAGAGAGAAAATTGATGCGACTTATCAAACCGGATTACTCGAAATCGACAAAGAAGGAATAACCATTTTTTATCCTGTCAAAATGATTAAAAAAATTCAAATGAAGCGCGTATAAATGGAGTCACTGAGTATAGATGGAAAAAGAATGGCTTATAATGTGAGATTCAAATTAATTTGATTTATATAGAAGTACACAATTTTTCATGGAATGTTTGTCGAAGAGTCGTTACTAAGGATGAGCGGTATTGGCTTAGTCGTAACTATAATTAACCTGAATCATTCATAAAATCTGCCAACACCTTATGTAAAAAATCTCTTAAGGGTAACTTATCATCATATGTTGGCATCTTTTCCCCTTTGGGCGAGCCGATCTCACCGCATCTACTTTGTTACAGCCCAATCGCGGTGGAAGACCACAGCTTCTTGCACTGTGCCTCGTATCTACGGCAACCTCGACTTATGAATAATCCAGGTTAAATGAATATAATATTTTATACTTTTTTTTCTTTTCATCCCTTATTTTGAGTATTCATCCCTCAGATCTGCTAGATAATCTTGGAGCAAGTCGTTGTCTATCTCTCCCTTTATGTTTTCAGCGATTGGAGTAATCACTCTATAGATAGGGATGACTCTGTTCTCTTCGTCTTTATATACTTTATCCAATCCATCGACGAGCTTGCCATAAGCCAGCCCGAAAATGTTAAAAGTGGCTTTGATGTGATTAAGAACCTCCTCAATAACTTCCGCTTTTTCTTTGTCTTGCGTCTCTGCATAATCAGGGTCCTCATAAGCTTCTTTAAAATATTTTGTTTCGTAATAAACGGCTTTTATGCCTGTCAAAAATCCTTGGAGAAAATTGACTTTTTCTAATGCTTCCAATCCAGACCAGAATTTTCCGTTATAATCATCGAGATCGGTTGTTTCTTGAGAAAAGAGAAGCCCGACACTGCAAAAGAAAAATAAACTGATAATACATATCAAAGTTTTTTTCATTCTCGCTTCTCCTTTTTTTGGTTGAAGCGAGAAAATGTGTCATCACTCTGGTGACTCTCTGTTTTCTTGAAACATCGGATCAGATTTCGCAAGTTATAAAATCTCTTTGTGCCCCTCCCTGGCTCCATTGGTTTGAGAAAACTTCTCACGAGCCATAGAGATAATCTTATCGATCTGTTTATCCGAGTGGTCCGGATTGAAGTGAGAGAGGTAGAGTGCGCCGACTTTGGCCTCTTCAGCCACCTTTGTACCTTCGAGCCATGTGCTGTGTCCCCAGCCCTGTCTGCCGGATTCATATTCTTCAGGTGTGAACATGGCATCGTACACCAGAATATCTGCTCCACGGGCAAAAGAGACCAGTTTTTGATCCGTTCCTTCCTTTGGATGCTCTGTATCAGTCGCAAAAACGATTGTTTTCCCCTTGTCTTGAATTTTATAACTCACGCTTCCCTGGGGATGATTGAGGGGAATGCTGGAGATGTCTGCTCCTCCGATTTGAAAGTTATTTTCCGGAATCCTCTTGAATATTTTTTTGGATGGAGTCTCCTTGAATTCGAGAGGGAAATACCTCCCAGCCATCAATCCGCTTAAATATTTTTCTGTTTCCTTTTGATCGTAAGCCGTGTGGAAATATAGAGTGGCTTTAGAAGAGTAGAGCGGAGCGAAGAAAGGGAGACCCGTTATGTGGTCCAGATGGAAATGAGTCAGAAGGAGATGATGATTCTGGGGTTTTTCTTCCTCCTGGCTGGCGAATACATCCCCGAGCTTCGATATGCCTGTCCCGGCATCGATAATGATCCATTCTCCATCTGATGTCACAATGCAGGCACAGAGAGTGTGCCCTCCATATTTATTCCTGTCATCACCCGAAACGGGCATAGACCCTCTGACGCCCAGGAATTCGAGTTCCATATTATGCGGCCTCTCTTCCTTTTGTTTTTGTCAGTGTATTTTCTTTAAAAAGAGGAGATGAATGCAAGCTGTAATTTTTCAATCCCCAGATTACCTGAGATAAAGTCACTTTGACGATACCGGTCAGGGGAACTGCAAAAAGCATCCCGATGGCGCCTGCTATGTTTCCGCCAATAATCACGACGACAATCACGACCAAAGGATGCATGTTTACACTCTTCGAGACAACAAGAGGGGAGACAAAAGCATTATCGATGGCCTGGACGAGTACAAACATGATGACGATCCAGAGAAGGATGAGTCCGAGGTTGGAGGGATTGTTGAGGATCGCCGTGGCCAGGGCTGGAATGGCGCCCACCACAGGCCCGACATAAGGGATCATATTGGCTAATCCAGCCAGCATTCCAATGAAGACGAAGTAAGGGACCGGGTTGTCGAACCGGAGGTTAATCAAGAATAATCCCAGAGTGGAAAGCAGGCCGACAATCAGAGCATCGATGGCCTGACCTTGAATGTATTTCCCGACTTGGCTCTCCACTTTATGAAGAATGTTCAAAGAGAGCTCGAAGTATTTGTTCGGGACTTTAGATAT
>Ga0209636_10006855_pt1 | contig 11637 bp, 9 predicted proteins | sample DeeMarSWOR152_54_FD_187464 | JGI IMG/M metagenome (GOLD analysis project Ga0209636, IMG submission 187464) | Marine sediment microbial communities from White Oak River estuary, North Carolina - WOR-1-52-54 (SPAdes) (version 2) | ecosystem: Environmental > Aquatic > Marine > Intertidal zone >... | reverse complement strand
TGAGGAACTCAACACGCTGTCGGATTTCATCAACTGGCAACCCCTATACAACCTTTATACAACTCCCGAGGGTCTAGTCGTCCATATTGAACTACCAGGCGTAGACTTACAGGATGTAGTTATCTATCTGCGTAGCAGGTACATGATTGTAAACGGCATTCGTACTGCTCCCTCGTGGTTCACTGGGAATCTTTGTGTTTTTCATAATCTAGAAATACCATATGGTCATTTCAGCCGACGGATTGACTTCCCAGTGCCGATTGAGGTGCGTCAATATGAGTATGAAATTCTGAATGGCATACTGACGCTCTATTTCCAATCATTACAAGAAAAGATAATCCCTGTAGAAGGGGATTGAATATGAATCGGATCAAGCAGCTAAACACAGGGCGTCTTGCCTTGTCAAAATTAATGTATGGCTGATACACTGATCAAGATTCCCGATGAACTAGGCATTATCCCCATCAAGGGTGGTGTAATATTTCCGGACCAGATGGTGCCACTGATAATTCACACACAGAAACTGGCGAAGCTGATTGACGAGATCCTAACGACCAACAAACTAGCCGGTGCGCTGACTCAACGCAGCCCGGAAATAGAAGAACCCAAGCCAGACCAGGTTTTCAAAATCGGCTGTGTTATACAAATCACCAAGATGCTGAGGTTTCCCGATGGTACAATCCGGCTTCTCATTAAAGGCCTCAAGAGGTTCAAGGTAACTGAATTTACGCAGAGCGAACCCTACCTCAAAGCTAAAATACAAATCCTTGCCCCGACCTACAAGAGAACCGTAGCCCTCGAAGCAATGGTAAGAAATGTGGTGACAATGTTTCAACATCTCGTTTCACTTGCCCCATACTTACCCGATGAGTACGCCGCGGTCGTTCTGAACATGGAGGATGCTGATAATCTTGTTGATTTCGTCACAAGCACAATAAACTTCGATTACAGCGAAAAGCAGGCGCTTCTTGAAATAACCGACCCCAAAGAACGTTTTTCGAAACTCATTCCTATGCTACAAAAGGAAATTAGTATTCTCGAACTCGGCGCTAAAATCCGTTCGGATGTAAAGAGTGAATTGGACAAAGGTCAGCGTGAATTCTACCTGCGCGAGCAACTCAAAGCAATTCAGAAAGAGTTGGGTGAGACAGATGAGCACGCTCGAGAAGTCGAGGAGTTACGAAAGAAAATTCTTGAGGCCAGAATGCCTGAACAAACGAATCAGGTGGCATTGAAAGAACTCGACCGGCTTGCCAAGATGCCGCCCCAAGCTGCCGAGTACACCGTTTCGAGAACCTACATCGACTGGCTCATATCGCTGCCCTGGTCAACATCGACCCAAGACAACTTGAATATAAAAAGAGCACAGAAAATTCTCGATGCCGACCACTACGATCTCGAAAAAGTAAAAACGAGAATTCTCGAGTACCTTGCAGTCAAGAAAATCAAACCAGATTCAAAGGGGACAATACTGTGTTTCATTGGCCCGCCCGGTGTGGGCAAAACATCCTTAGGTAAATCCATTGCCCGTGCCCTAGGCAGAAAGTTCATCCGCATCTCATTGGGGGGCATCAGAGACGAAGCCGAAATACGTGGACACCGAAGAACCTACGTTGGCGCACTACCAGGCAGGATTATCCAGTCAATCAAGAATTGCAGTACCAACAATCCGGTGTTCATGCTTGATGAAATCGATAAAGTTGGAACTGATTTTCGTGGCGACCCCTCGTCTGCACTCTTAGAAGTCCTCGATCCTGAGCAGAACAACGTCTTTTCCGATCATTATTTAGAGGTTCCGTTCGACCTGTCGCGTGTGATGTTCATTGCAACGGGGAATATTGTCGATCCGATAATACCAGCCCTGAAAGATCGTATGGAGATGATCGAACTTCCTGGCTATATACTTGAAGAAAAACTGGAGATTGCGAAGAAATATTTGATCCCGCGACAGATACACGAAAACGGATTGAAACAAGGCAATATAACATTTGATGAAGCAGCGGTAAAAAGCATTATAAACGACTACACAAAAGAAGCAGGTGTGCGAAACCTTGAGCGTCTAGTCGGCTCCATCTGCCGTAAAGCAGCAAAACGTATTGCAGAAGGCAAACGTGGTCATTTCAAAATAACCACGAAGAATTTGAGTCAACTATTGGGACCGAAGAAAGTCGTCTCTGAGGTTGCGGCGCGCGAAGGACAAATTGGTGTCGCGACTGGGCTGGCATGGACTCCTTACGGCGGCGAGATTTTGTTTGTGGAATCATTAAAAACCAGAGGCAAGAAAGGACTGATTCTAACCGGGCTTCTGGGTGACGTAATGAAGGAATCATGCCAGGCCGCACTTAGTTACCTGAAGACTAAATTACCTCGCTGGGGAATTCCAGATAGTGAACTGGAAAACCAAGAACTACACATCCACATTCCTTCTGGCGCAATCCCAAAGGATGGCCCTTCGGCCGGACTGGCCGTAGTCATGTCACTTGCATCTTTGATCCGAAGTGAATCGATAAATCCTCTGATTGCCTTTTCCGGCGAAGTCACCCTCTCGGGCCGGGTTCTACCGGTAGGTGGGATCAAAGAAAAAGTGATCGCTGCAAAAAGGGCGGGCATAGAGAAAATTGTGCTGCCTAAAGAGAACGAAAAGGATTTACACGAAATACCCAAGAATGTGCGCGCCGGACTCTCGTTTGTATTCGCATCGAAAATCGATCAAGCTTTGTACAAAGTATTTACAAACAAAAAAAGGGTTAGAAAATGATTTTCCTTCTTTTCTTTCAGATTGAAATTCAAGCCGTGAACAGGACGATAAGCGAAACAGCGCAAGAACTTGTGCTGTTTCTCACAATACCTCGTCAAGAACTGCAGTATGTCGCCCAAGGTGATTCTTTTTTTGCAAATTATGAAATCCAGCTTACCGTGTATGACAAAAGCAATAGTCAATTGACCGGTGACTACTGGCGCAAGACAGTAACCGCAGACACTATTGCCATACGGGATTCAGTCAAGCTACGAATACCCAATAACAGTGATTATTACGTCTTGAAGATCTACGATCTGCATGGAGGCGAATTATACTCGACGGTGCAGCAATTACTGCAAGTGAGAAACCTCGGCAATTTGTTTTGGAAGATCAGTAATGATACACTAAAATTCACCTTCAAGGTTTTCAATCAGCAGGGTAACGTAGATAGCGTTGTTGTGACAATTGGCGAAAAGGTAAAAACGATCAAGACGCGCAAAGGAATCTACGTTGATTCAGCAATGTTCGATGTCGCCAGTTTGCCTATCGCTGAATACATGTTGCATCTTGTTTTGTATTCGGGTCCAGGTAAAATCGATGAATCAACTATCCCCGTCAAGATCTCACGACCGTTCTATCTGGATGACGAAACGTGGTCAATGAGAGTCGAGCAACTCCAATATATCGCGACCATCACTGAAAGAAACATAATGAGGGATGCCGACCTTGGAGAAAGAGATTCTCTGTGGCGCGAATTCTGGAAGGGACACGATCCCACGCCCAACACGCTTGTCAACGAAAAAGAACTCGAATATTTTGAACGCATCGCTTATGCCGAAGAGCACTTTGCCAACGGCGATAGAGGATGGCGTAGTGATCGAGCAAGGATCTTTGTTAAAAACGGGCCTCCAGATGAGATTCAATCTTATCCATACGAACCCGATTCTTTCCCGTATGAAATCTGGTTATACTACAAGAATAATCTGCGTTTTTACTTTGTGGACCGCTACGGATTCGGTCAGTACATTCTGATCAACCCAGGAGGAATAGGAATATGATAGTCTTTTTACTGTGCCTAGTATCAGCCGACATGGTAGAGTTCTACACCGATCCCGTTGTCTATAAAACAACCATTAAGCTAGAAGACACGGTTGCGCAAACGTCCATAACTAAAGATTTTTTCTATGTGGAGTTCAACTGTGAGATACCTTATCAAGAACTCCACTATCAATCGGCAGAAAACATCATATTTTCAAATGCAATCATACCATTCAAAATCGTCGATCAGAACGGCCTCGATTCACTGATTGATACGCTTTACCGTCAATTCACGATACCTTCTTTTTCTTATGCAGCAAAACAGCAGGTTTCTTTTCTTGTCCAATTTGGCACGTATCTCTCTGAAGGTAAATTTGATTACCAGATCGAAATACTATCCGGTGACAAGAAAGGTACAAACGAAGCAGTGCTCGATATAAGACAAGGAGACTATACAATGAGCGATATTCTGCTCTCCAGCGAGATATCACTCGACACCTTGGATGACTATCTTCGAAAGGGCAATCTGAAGGTTGTACCGCGGCCTTCTCACTCATTTGACCAGCGTTTTAAAAATCTTTGCTTCTACTATGAATTATACGACCTGCCATCTGATTCTGATAGCCTGTACGCGCTGTATGAGGTTATAGATGGTGACGGCAGAACGGTGCGCAGGGTATCGAGATCAATGGAGAAAGTATTCCAGGCCCAATCAGTGAACTGCGGCATCAACATTCAAAGCTTTCAATCCGGTGAATACAAACTGCTCGTGACTATAAGCGATGATAGCTCGAATGTATTGGCAAAAAAAGAAACAGCATTCACCATTGCAAAGGCACAACGTCGAGCAGTTAGCTATGAAGGTATGCCCTATTATCGCGAAATCGAATATTTCCTGAGCCCGAAACAATACAAAGAGTTTCTGAATTTACCCGAAGAAGGGAAAAAGCCATTCCTGGATCGATTCTGGCGAACCTACGACTACTTCACCGTTGCCGCAAGGTTTGATTACGTCAATGACCACTACAAGTTTGGCGACACTCCCGGCTACAAAACCGACCGCGGTCGCATCTACGTGAAATACGGCGAGCCTGACGAGATTGAGAAACCACTACCTTTGCAGCATCGGGAGCAGAGGCCTTACGAACATTGGCAGTATCCGAATGGCGAGCAATTCATCTTTGTAGACATCCGGGGCGTAAACGATTATATCTTAGTCTGGACAAATTGCTTGGAAGAACGCTCGCAACCCACGCTGTATAAGTATTTACCAGACGAAAAACTGAATCTTGTCCAGTAGAGCAATTTTGTATTGCTCCAAAACGATAGTACGATTTGGAGGCTGAAATGGAAGCACAAAAATTTGATACAAACATATACGAGAAGTTGCAGGAAAATATTCGACAACAGGTCGCGCAGTACTTTCAAACAATACATCAAGATTTAGAATCATACTTTATAAAAAGCAATGCGAGTTTAAATAGACTATCAGAAGAAATAAGGACGTTAAGAGAGCTTCTTGAATCCTCAAAATTCGTCAAAAAAGAAACGATCGCTCTCTTTGTCGATTCGCAAAACCTCTATTATTCAGCACGCATGGGATATGCAGCCAAGGTTAACTATGAGAAATTACTGCGTTTGATCACTGGCAGCCGTAACTTGGTGAAAGCCTACGCCTACATAGTGCAACCCCCAGAAGGGGATGTTAAACCATTTGCCACAAGTCTCGAAAGGATTGGGTACATCGTAAAGACCAAGGATGTGCGAACGCGCGCCAATGGTTCGGCAAAGGCAAACTGGGACATGGGCATTGCTTTAGACATCCTTGGCATCCTCGATCGCGTTGACACAATCGTTCTAGCTTCTGGCGACGGCGATTTTGTGCCGTTGATCGATTTCATAAAGGCCAAAAACAAACGCGTCGAGATCTTTGCCTTCCCCGATAATACTGCATATGATTTAAAAGAAAAGGCTGACCGTTTCGCGCCGCTTGGAGATAATGTCATACTCACGTAGAAAAAAAACGGCAGTAGTTTTGACCGGGACGACCGGTGATTCGGCTACAACAGAGGCTGCGTTCTAGTATTGGTTGACTATCACGTTCATACCCAGCATTCGGTCGATGCCTCCGGCGCTATATCGGACTACTGCGAACAGGCCATAAATATCGGCCTCGATGAAATCTGTTTCACAAATCACTGCGAACTCGACCCCCGACGCAATGATTCATTCATCGTCTTCAATGGCAAGCGCGAACCTTTCTCACGAGACGGTCTACTGAAACTTCAGGCAGAGATTTTTGAAGCACGCAATAAATACAAGAAATGTGGACTAATAGTCAAGTTTGGTATCGAGGTTGGCTATTATCGAGGCATCGAGCCCAAGCTGCTAGAAATGCTACATGATGTTGACCTGGATTTTCTCATCGGTGCCATCCACTGTCTTGATCACATTTGCATTGATAGCTCGAGGGAATGCGGTTCATATTTCAATCAACATGACGTTCAGCAACTCATTGAGGAATACTTCACCTCTGTGGTGCATCTTGTGGAAACCGGATTGTTCGATTCCTTAGCCCACATTGACGTTTATAAGAAATACGGACGCAACCATTATGGCCCTGATATCTATGACCTCCCTCAGGATTTTATTAGAAGGGTTTTTCATTTGATTAAGAACAATCACATCGCACTTGAAATCAACACGGCCGGTATGCGTTTCATGAATGAATTCTACCCGGCGCCGATACTCATGAAGATGGCACGCACAGCGGGAATCGAACTCATCACAATTGGCTCTGATAGTCACAGACCAGAGGACTTGGGAAAAGACCTGGTACGCGGAATTGAGTACATGAAAATACATGGTTTCAGTGCTGTCTGCACTTTCGACAAGAGAAAACGTCTGTCGAGAAAAATCTAACATAAATTCGACCCTGCCGCAACTCGTATGTTGGTAGCCTAAATCCCTGTTTTTCCTTGATAAATAGTTACTTTCTGCCGATTGGCCATATTGACTGAAGGTCATTTTTAGGTATAATACAGCTATGGAGCAAAGAATAACCAATGTCTACATTGAAGATGAGATAAAATCTTCTTATCTTGACTATGCGATGAGTGTTATCGTGGGTCGGGCACTGCCTGATGTGCGCGACGGGTTGAAACCGGTTCAGCGTCGCATCCTCTATGCAATGTCTGAAGCAGGCTTGCTACCCAATCGTCCCTACAAAAAATCGGCCACGGTGATCGGTGATGTGCTAGGTAAGTATCACCCCCATGGCGACATGGCAATATATGATGCACTCGTACGCATGGCCCAGGATTTTTCCATGCGCTATGCTCTCGTAGATGGTCAGGGTAATTTCGGGTCAATCGACGGCGATGCACCAGCCGCATACCGTTACACCGAAGCCAAACTCACGTCCTTGGCTGAGGAAATCCTAAAGGATTTGGACAAAGACACAGTGGATTTTGTGCCAAATTTTGACGGAAGATTGAAAGAACCCATTGTACTGCCGTCAAACACGCCAAACCTTCTCTGCAACGGCGCATCGGGCATTGCGGTCGGCATGGCTACAAACATTCCACCTCACAATCTCGGCGAATTGACCAAGGCGATCATCGCCATGATCGATAATCCACAGATCAAAGACGAAGCATTGATCAAACTCGTGCCCGGTCCAGATTTTCCAACCGGCGCGATCATCATCGGACGTGCCGGCATAAAGCAAGCCTACAAAACAGGCAAGGGGAGAATAATTATCAGAGGCAAGGCACGTGTCGAGGATATGAAAGGCGGCAAACAAGCGATTGTCATTACCGAGATTCCATATCAAGTTAACAAAAGCTCGCTCCTCGAGAAAATAGCAGGCCTCGCGCGAGACAAAAAAATCGAAGATATTTCTGACTTACGGGACGAATCAGACAAAGATGGTATCAGAATCGTCATCGAGCTGAAAAGAGACGCAAACCCACAAATCGTCTTAAATAATCTACACAAATACACGAGTTTGCAGATACCGTATGGTATTCAAATTCTGGCGTTGGTCTCGGAAACACCGCATACTCTTTCACTGCGTGAAGCATTACAGCATTTTCTGGATTTTCGTTTCGATGTTGTTACACGGCGTACAAAACATGAACTGGCTGAGGCAGAAAAAAGAGCACACATCCTAGAGGGACTGAAAATCGCCATCGAAAACATCGATGAAGTTGTTCGGATAATCAAGAAGTCACGCGATACACAAGTAGCGCGCCAGAAATTAATGGTTCGGTTCAAACTCAGTGAGATTCAGGCCCAAGCTATTCTCGACATGCGCCTCGCCCGGCTAACTAACCTCGAAAAGGAAACGCTGGAAAATGAATACCTCAGGTTGATCAAAGAAATCGCTCGCTTGAAATCGATATTGAAATCGCCCAAGGGCATATTCCAGGTGATTAAAGAAGAACTCGTCAAGATCGAAGAACGTTACCGTGACTCAAGACGCACGATCATCGTAGATGCAGAACCCGAGGAACTCACCATTGAAGACCTAATCGGTGAAGAAGATATGGTCGTAAGCTTGACCCAACGTGGCTACATAAAAAGGCAACCGATCACAACCTACCGTAATCAGGCACGCGGCGGTCACGGACGCAAGCTTCATGAGGTCAGTGGCGAAGATGTCGCCTATGAGGCGCTCATCACAAAAACAACCGATACCCTTCTCTTCTTCTCGGACAAAGGCAAAGTATATGCCTCCAAGGTTTATGAGATTCCAGAATCTGGTCCGCTTTCCAAGGGCCGTTCGATTGCTAACTTGGTTCAATTAGCATCCAACGAAAGCATTACTGCCTGTCTGCCAATCAAGGATTTTTCTTTGAAGTCATATGTCTTCATGGCAACCAAAACTGGCAAAGTCAAGAAGACGGCGCTAGTGCAATTCGAGAACACTAGAAAGAAAGGCATCATCGCAATCAAACTCGCGAAGAATGATCGGTTAATTGACGTAAGGCTCACCACGGGAAAGGATTCAGTATTGCTTACAACAAGAGAGGGTCTTTCACTTCGCTTCAACGAAAAACTCATCCGATCAATGGGCCGCAACGCAGCTGGTGTCAAGGGAGTTAGATTAGGTAAAGGAAATGAAGTAGTGGGCTTCAACATTGCACGTACTGACGAGGACATGCTCATCGTTGGCGAACGCGGTATTGGTAAGAGAGTCAAGTTCGATGCGATCGGCGAAAAAGGCCGCGGCGGTAAAGGCATGAAGGCAATGACCATCGACACTAAAACTGGAAAAGTTGCCGGCGTCGCCAGCGTCAGCGATGCTGATGATCTAATCGTGATGTCCAAAGTCGGTAAGGTAATCCGCACGCCAGTCAACGAAATAAAACAATTGAGCCGCCAGGCAAAAGGCGTAAAGATCATTGCCTTGGCAAAAGACGACAGCGTGGTCTGTATTGCTCCGATCAAGGCGCAGGTGTGAGCCCAAAAGCCAACAGAACCAGCAAGACAAAAAAACCAAATAGAAAACCTTGGGATCAGTACTTCATGTCGATCGCCGAGTTGGTGGCCGATCGGTCGACCTGCCTGCGCCGTCACGTCGGCGCAGTCCTCGTTAAGAATAAACGTATCCTCGCCACCGGCTACAACGGCGCGCCTGGTGGCATATCCCATTGCGAAGAAGTCGGATGTTTGCGCGGAACGATGGGCGTTGCCTCGGGCGAACGACATGAGCTGTGCCGCGGCGTCCATGCCGAACAGAACGCGCTCATCCAGGCAGCCACATTTGGCGTCAGCGTTAGCGGCGCAACCATTTATACTACGCATCAACCATGCTTCATTTGCACCAAGATGTTGATCAACGCCAAGATTGAGAAAATAATCTATAAGAAAGAATATCCGGACAAACTAGCAATCGCCATGTTGAATGAAGCGAAGGTTGAATTTTCAATGATTGATTGAACAACGGCAAGCTTTGCACAAAATCCATCTTGACGATTCCTGTCGGACAGAGTGATTTTTTTAATCTATGGTACCTTGTATTGACAGTGGTATATTTTACCGTATAATGGAAATTGTGCCTAGGGGACGAGAGTTTTACGAACAGACCTATCACTACGAAGAAGACATCACTGCACCTGACACAAAAAGGATTGTCCGTTTCTTCAAAGATGTTAATCTCAGAAAGGATCTTAGATTCCTCGACATCGGATGCGGTACGGGTGCGGCTTTGAATTATTGCGTTCAACACGGGCTACAGTGTTTCGGCTTCGACATCTCGACAAGAGCCCTCAAGCTAAGCAGACTCTCGGCCAAAGCTGAAACCGTGGTGGCGGACGGCGAAATGCTTCCGTATCGGTCGGCTTTCTTTGATATCGTCTCGTCTTTTGGATCCATCGAACATTTTTCTAGAGTGGAGCAAGGATTAAAGGAAACCAGCCGTGTAACGAAGAAAGGCGGACAGGTTCTGCTTGTAGTTCCGAATTCTTACTGGATCTTGAACAAACTGCAGCTCTATAAAGGAACCGAGCAACCGCAGGAAATTTTGGCGACAATCGGTGAATGGGCCCGTTTATTCGATCATTGTGGACTCATGGTCCAAACAGTTGGCAAAGATATTGGGCCAAGGATATTCAAGAATCGTCATCCCCTTGGTATATTAAAACGCGCATTACTGAAAATCACTCTAGCATTACCCAAATCATTTGCTTATCAATTCATCTTTGTGTGTCGCAATAAATAAACCTCAGATGCCAAAAACGCTGAGAAATATCCTCACGACTATCGTAATAATAATTATCTTCGCCTTTCTGTTAAGAAATCTCATACTGAATTGGTCCAAGATACCCTTTGAGAACCTACAAGTGAACGTCCCACTCCTCATCCTATCCTGCTGTGCCTTGGTTCTCCATTTCATGAGCTACGGCAAGAGCTGGCAAGAGATCATGTGTGCCTTGGGTGCGCCTATTACCTTTGCCCAATCTGTTTGGATGATCGCAACCACCCAAATCGGTAAGTATGTGCCGGGGAAAGTATGGTATATGATTGGCCGCGTCTATGTCGGTAAGAAAGCCAGCATTGAAGGTAAGAGTCTGGCCTTGAGTATGGTACTTGAAACCTGTCTCCTGCATGTCACCGGCGGGATAATATTCTTGATCACTACACTAATCGCCGGGAATTACAACGTCACCTGGCTCACAATATCCGTCGTACTGATAATCGCTGCCATCACTATTCTTCATCCGAAAATTCTGGGCCCTTTTGCCAATTTTTTCCTCCGGCTCGTGAAAAAACCCCAGATCACATCAAATCTCACATATGGTAAGATCATTCAAATCTCTGTCTATTTTTTCATCTTGTGGATTGGCCAAGTAGTCGGCTTTTATTTCTTGGTCAGTGCCATATACCCGATTCCCTTCTTCCGAATACCGAACCTGGCGTCAGCCTATACACTAGCATGGATCACCGGATCAGTGGCGATATTCGCACCCGGCGGTCTGGGCGTCCGTGAAGGAGTGATGACCCTAATGCTCTCGCCAATTCTACCTGTACCCCTGGCGATCGCCATCAGTTTTGTCACACGTGTCTGGATAACCATTTTCGAAGCTATTGTATTTTTCGTTGGATTGATCATCCAGCGCAGAACAACGCCGAAGGCAAGTCCTTGACTGTGAACTTATTATTTCTATACTCTAAAAATGAGTAAAAAAACAAAACACAAGAAACAACCGCAAAAAGAAATCAAAGCAATATTTTTGGAGATTCACTGGGAAAAATTCGTCATCCTCCTACTTTTTATTTTACCTTTGGTATACTTCTCTTCATTTCTTAGCGCTAACCGTATGATCGGCGGCTCAGATTATTTGATCGGCGGC
>Ga0209636_10006854_pt1 | contig 11638 bp, 9 predicted proteins | sample DeeMarSWOR152_54_FD_187464 | JGI IMG/M metagenome (GOLD analysis project Ga0209636, IMG submission 187464) | Marine sediment microbial communities from White Oak River estuary, North Carolina - WOR-1-52-54 (SPAdes) (version 2) | ecosystem: Environmental > Aquatic > Marine > Intertidal zone >... | reverse complement strand
CGAAATTAGAAGAATGTCGCCTCTAGGAAAGTTCTTAGTCCGTCGAATTGACCCTTCAAATCTACCAGACGTCGAAATCATCGCAGCCAACGCAAAAGAGCCCTTCATAGGCAGATTCTTGAAGCATGGCTACTTGCTTTTGCCCAACGTGAGCTTCAGCCTCAATTTGCATGGGTCAACAGATCAGATAATCAAGAGATCAAGCAGAAGAAGGAGAAGAGACATCAAGAAACTCCAGAGTTTCTACTATGGCTATACAATTAGCAGAAACAGTGAAAAAGATTTTGATTTTTTCTATTGGAAAATGTACTTGCCTTACGCCAAAAAGCGATTCGGAAGAGCCGCTCAACTCCATAGCTATTCAATATTGAAGGGGATTTATAGAAGAAATGGAGGAATCATTTTCGTCAAAAAAAAAGAGAAAAACATCGCAGGGATACTTTTCCAGATCAAGAGAAAAACATTGTGCGCCTTGAGCTTCGGAGTTTACGAGGCAAACAAGAGTTTTGTAGCGGACTTAGCTGGTCAAGCTGTGTTATTCTTTCTCATCAAGTGGGCTAAGGCTAAAGGCGTAGAGAGTCTAAACTACGGCAAAACAATGCCTTTTTTCAGAGACGGCATTTTCACATACAAGAAAGAATGGGGAATGTACGTGGAACAACATGCTGACCAACCTTTCTGCGCCCTGAGACTCAATTGCCTAAATGAAGGCGCCATTTCTTTCCTCCGACAGAACCCGTTCATATTCCTTGACAAAGGAGTTATGAAAGGAGCTGTCCTAGTAAATCACAGACCCACGAGATCAGAGTTACAGCGAATCTTCTCAAAATATTTCCTTCCGAGACTTGATTCACTAATAGTAATAGCCTATCATGACCGCAACACAGAGGCTGCAAGCAAAACAGAACCTTCAACAACGCTTGAGAATCTCACAGACACTCGGTCGCAACCCTTATCAAGGGTCTGCTTATCTCTGCAAAAGCGAGGTTTTGTTGTGGAAGCACATGCCCTCGAACGTCAAACACGCGCTGGAACAAACCGTGTTAGATGAAAAAAGACGTCACGCAGCCACTTGGACACAAACCCATTGTCAAACTTGAAAGTGACAAATATATTTGCAATATGGCCAAAAGCATTGAAGAAGCAAAACAATAGATAGAAGCTGAGTTTAAGTATCTCATGGACATAGAAACGCTAAACTCTTCAGAAAAGGAAAATGAAGTCACAATCTACTTGAGCTTGATCAAAGATGCGAGAGTTTGTATTGTATTCGCGCAAAGGCAGAACAGATTCGAAATTCACCACTCTACGCGAGGCTGGAAGATTAGACATTGTACACGAATGTATTCAAGCCAGCCTATTTCTTTCTCATGGAATTCGCAGAAACGTTGTCTTCCATGCATTACTAAGTGGTGCACCATCCCCACCCTTACACTTAAACATTGATGGCGCAACGCTTAGAGACGTACGCACAGACCAACAAACGTGGAAGGAAATTCTTAAGAATGTTTTATCTGGAAAATCTCATCATGGCATAACCATTGACAAAACAAGTTTCGAGGCTCTGTTGAAGATGAAAGCGGATGAAGCCCCTATTTACGTTCTCGAGGAAGGCGGTAGAGACATTTTTGAGGTTGATGTAGGCGAGAGCCCAGTTTTTGTTTTAGGAGACCATATTGGGCTCCCGAGAAAGGTTGAAGGTTTCGCCTTAAGATATGGCGAAAAAGTCTCTTTGGCAAAGCAACCATATTTAGCCGCTTCTTGCATAACCATCGTAAACTATCTGTTGGACAGAAGAGCCATAATCTAGAATCAGTGACGAGCAACGTGAAGTTTATATCTTAGTTTTTTCCTTTTACTTGCGATTTTACTCTGTAAGGCGATGTGATTATGGCGTCTATTAAAGAATTGCCGACGCGTCCGACAACCAGATTTGAAAGAATCGGTGCCCATACCCACATTAGGGGTTTAGGTTTAGACGAAAACTTGAAAGCAGCTAGAATAAAGGATGGAATGGTCGGTCAGGAAAGAGCAAGAGAAGCCGCCGGTCTTGTTGTTCACATGATAAAAGAAGGAAAGCTGAGCGGTAAAACCGTAATCCTTGCAGGTCCCCCCGGGACAGGTAAGACAGCCATTGCAGTGGCAGTATCCAAAGATTTAGGCGAAAACGTACCGTTCATCCAAATGAGTGGAAGTGAAGTATACAGTAGCGAACGTAAGAAAACAGAGATCCTCATCGAAGCCATAAGAAAATGCATTGGAGTAGAGATTCACGAAATGCGCAAAGTCTACGAAGGCGAACTTGCCAGCATGGACATAAAAACTGCGCCTCATCCCTACAATCCTTACCAAAAGGTTCCCGAAAGCATCAGACTTGCACTGAAAACTCAAGATGAGGAAAAAACAATCGAAGCAGGCTCCAGCATAGCTCAACAGGTGATCCAGCAGAACATATCCGAAGGGTATATCATACAAATTGACGCTGAAAGTGGAAGAGTAGTCAACCTTGGCATAAGCATGGAAAGCGCTAAAGGAAAAACCTATGACATAGACACAAGGAAAAAAATTCCTCGCCCTACAGGCGATGTGCTCAAAGAGAAAGAATTCGTCTACACTTTGACATTGTCAGATATGGACGAAATCAACGCCCGCCAAAGAATGGGAGGAGGAATCTTCTCCATGTTCATGGGAGGCGCAGCTACAAAAGAAATAGACACTGAAGTCCGCACAGCCGTGGACGAAGCAGTTAAAAAAATGGTTGACGAAGAAAAGGCTTTCATCCATCCAGGCGTCTTGTTCATTGATGACTCACACCTTCTAGATCTGGAAGCCTTCAGCTTCTTAGGCAGAGCCATCGAAAGCGAGCTCGTGCCGATCATCATTCTGGCCACAAATCGAGGTGTAACGACCATCCGTGGCACTGACGTCAAAAGCCCCATGGGCTTCCCTCTTGACCTCGTTGATCGTTCGGTAATTATCGGAACAGAAGACTACGCTGCCGAAAGTGTTCGTGAAATCTTGAAAATACGATCAAAGGAGGAAAAGATAAACATCAAAGAAAACGCATTGGAAAAAATCACAGAGGTTGGAGCTAAGACTTCTCTACGATACTCGGTTCAACTGCTGAGTTTAGCCGCTCAGAACGCTAAAAGTGCCAAACGCAAAGATGTTACAGTTAAGGACGTGGAAAGAGTCAGCAAGCTCTTCATGGATGTCTCTGAAGCCACACAACACCTTAAAAAATATGAGGATAAAATGATGATTCACTGATACACTATCTACGTACGCATAATCTTTATTTGAAGGTAGAAACATTTAATCTTCATAGCTCTTCTCTTTAAGAGTTGTGATTATGATGCCAGAACGTAAACACAAGCGTGAACCGGAAAGCTTAATCGAATTAGACTCTGAAGAGCTGGGGTTCGTTTTAGAGCCAACCCAGATTGAAATTGGTTCCGGATACAAGATTTCGGTGAGTTACGACGAAAAGGAAAAACAAATAGTTGACGTAAAAACTTACGGAGAAGTTGACATTGCCAAACTACGAAGACAGATTGAACGAGCTTTTCCAAAGGCTCAAATCCGACAGCTCAATCAAACGAGATCAGTGACCATTGTCAAGAGGCGTAGACGCAAACGCTCAACCAAAAAGAAGTAACCCTGCAGAGTTTTCGCCCAAAAATATAGATCACGACCCGAGATTAAAAATAAAGCCAATTAATCCTCATATAAATTTTCCTTTAGAAAATGCAGAAATTAACATTTGACATTGGACTTTCTAGCAAGTTACAAACGATTTGCAAGATCGATTGGTTTTAAGCCCCTCCAAATCTATGTGTCGAATTGAGCCTGATTCTCAGGTGGGATTATAACGTCTAAGGAGAAAAACATTAACCGTCTGTCTGTAGGAAGGCAAACGCGCGCGCTAACCGAACTCCGATATTCTTATATCCAAGCGGATGAATTTGGAAGGAAGCTAAATTCGAATTTCGAAAATGGCAATTCAACCATAAAAGAAGGACCCGAACCAATGAGCGGAGAAGGGAGTCCTACTCCTAAAATCATCGAATTCCAAAAGAAAGATGCTGAGAGACTAGCGGAGCTGCTAAACTCATTTGACAAGGAAGGACTTTGGCCGGGAGGATTCACAGGAGGCGTTCCATTCACTGCTGAAAGAGTTCTGGACTCCTTTCCCGTAGGTGTCAAGAACATTTGTGTCTTGATTTCAACTCACAAGGGTAGATTTACAGGGATTTGCAGTCTCCATCCTCACTACGAAGACGCAGAAGCAGCTTACATAGGCTTATTTGGGGTCCACCCCGATTATCTTGGCAAAAAACATGGAAAAGCCCTCATCCTTAAATCACTTCAAATTGCAACTGAGAGCAACTTGAAACGTGTAGACCTCGACACCTGGGCGGGCAATCTAAGAGCAGTGCCTCTATACAAGAAAGTCGGCTTGTTTTGGATCCCAGAGACAAGCGTGGAAATGCAAGACTTTGTTCCTGGGATAATCAGCTTCCCACTGTCAAAGGAATTCTTCAAAAGACACGATTGGTATTCATCACAGATACGAAAACTGGAGCTTACACCTGATGAGTTTAAACTCGATGAGATGGAAGTGTTTCCTTATGAATTTGCTGAGGGCGGAGACCACCTTAAAGTTTGGGTCGACAGATACGGCCGCGGCATATTGGGAGTAGAACGGACCCTCAGCGGTGAACACCTGAAGATTCAGGTCAAACTCAGAGATCACAAGGTGATTGCCGGCGTAGAACAGGAACTCACGATAGAGATCACAAACCACACAAATACTGCCATGCAAGGCTCAGTGTTCTTATCTGGATTCGAAGGCTTAAACTTTACAACTTACCCCCAACAATCCTTCAACGTTGAGAAAGCGACATCTCTCAAACTAAATGCAAAATTCGAAGTAAGCCCAGAAACGGAAGTCCCAGACATCCATCGAAAACAGAAAACCATCAAAGCCAACCTCATAATCAACGGCAAACTAATTCCACTTGAAGTTGGAATGCGCATACTGCCTCTACTTGAGTTCAAAACCTATCCGGAAACCATAGTAGTAGCACCTGGAACAACGGGAAAAATACAATTTAACGTATTTAATAACTCAAAAGAGACTTTCACAGGAAACGTTTTTATCGTAGACGAACTCGACAGACTCTCTCTCCAGAAAACCATCGTTCCAATGAAGATTCGTCCAAAAAGCCACTCTGGATTACGCTTAGAGATAGAAGTCTCAAGAGATCAACCAACATCCATTATTCCCTTGAGACTCTGTGCAAAAGGAAAAGTTAAGGAAGCTAAGGTCGAAACCCGAACTGAGTCAACCCATGTCAAATGTATAACGCCGGGGGGCATTGTTGCCTCTGTTGAAAACACAGAATACGGCAGGTCAGTTTTTGTTGAAAACGAAGACCTCCTTGCTTGTGTACGCCTCAGAAGAGGACTGTTAGACATCATTTACAAAAACACTTCAACTGGAAGAGAAAAGGTCTTGCGAGGCAGGGGATTTGGCGTCGGTCCACCCTTTGGTTTCGTGAGACCCATTGAATTCGACTACAAAGTCAATGAGAAACCTGAAGGCCTAGGATTGGTTCTTTCGGCAATGCATCCAGACAAGCCTGGCGTCAAAATGATGAGGATGCTTACTTTCTACGCTGGAACTTCACTGATTAAAGAGATCATCAGAATCATAAACATGAACCCAGAAGTAACCTACAAGCTGAATGTGCGAACCCTCAGGCCATGGTGGCTATGGGGCCTACATTATCGGATGATTGTGCCACTGTCCCAGATTTTGGAACAAGAAATGATCGGATTTCCAGTCTCGGAATCAGATTTGCCGACAGATCCTAAAGAATACAAAGAATCATGGATATGCTTCCAAAACAAACCGCAAGACTTCTATTTCGGGCAAATATGGTCAAACAAAAAACTCTCCAAAATCAAGCTCGGTGAACAAGCATATGTTGCTCCTGAGTACGAACTGGGTGAAATAAAGCCAGGCCAATCAGCTTGCACATCAGAATTCTACTATCTCTTAGGACGAGGCAACTGGCAGGCTGTACGTAGAAAATGGAAAAATCTCATTCAGAAAAAGCTCGATCCACAAGAGAAAACAGTGGAGGCCGAACCGCTCTTCAACATAAGACTAGCCAAGAACATGCTTTACGACAGCTCAGAACTCAAAACCCAACTCGAAGTTGTGAACTGCAGAAACAAAGGCGCTACCGGAAAGATCACTTTGAATCCGCCTAAGGGATGGAAGATTTCCCCGTCAGAGATAGAAGTCAAAGAAGTAAAGGCGAAAGAACCCTTCGCTGCCGAATTATCCGTGGTCCCTCCCCCTCAAGCCAAGCTGGGAATTCACAGTGGAAGCATAAGGTTTTCAGCTGACAATCAGGAAATCCGATTTCCCATGAATCTATGCATACTCTCGAAAACTCGAAAGACTCCACCAAACATTGCTTCGGCTGAAGAGAAGAAGAAGACTGTCTTCAAAGTTTCGAATGGTCTGCTTCATTTCAAATGCAGTCCAGAGTATGCGGGATGCCTGTATTTCTTGGGGAAAGACGTAGCAAACCAGCTCGCCACTTCCTTTCCCAACATTGGCACAAAGGTGTTTCTCGAAAACTATTCGGGTGGAATAAGATCATTGTATTTGGACGAGAATTTTGACTTTCAGAAATCCAAAACGCACAAGGAAATATACAAGGCGGACCTGGTTGAAGATGCAGACTGGAAGGGAATCAAGTTTTCATTCGAATCTAAAGAGCAGGAAGAATTGAAAGGCACATCCGGGTCAATCTCGTATCTAACCTTGCCGTTCAGCAACATCGTCAAGGTCAAACGTGAATTCGAAAACCCCACACAAGCTACGTTCAAATTCTTCAGTTGCTTGTGGCTCTCTCCAAACGTAGGGAGAAACTTTGAAAAGAATGAGGCGATATTTCCGAGAGCTGACAAAATTTTCCGATTTAAAAGGGCTGAAGGTTTTGCAATATCGGGTGTTGAACCGAGAAAGGGATGGATTCTTGTGAGAAACGAAGAAGAAAGGTTTGGACTCGCAATGATTGCTGGCAATCCCAACGAATCAACAATACTCTCACTTGACATAGGTAAAACCATGCTGGAGCTCTTCATCATGTCCAGAATTCAACTGCAACCCAATGCGACCTGCGGACTGGAAGACTACGTACTGCTCAGCAGTGAAACCGCCGAATCCATAGACAAGCTAGCAGCGATACTTCACAAACAAGCCGAAAGAAAGAACACCTGAAGAAGTAGCTGCTTTACGCTCGCCAAGAACATGTAAACGAATTCACTTTTTGAGGACCAAAGAACCACCGCGTGCCCTTTATATGCCCAGACCCTTGATGTGTTCTCCTGTTATAGGAATGTGAGTCCCGCATTTCGGGCATCTCTTGTCCTCAGTTATTGCATATTTCAGTATGTGATAACCATGTCTTCCGACGAGTTTTTCTTCGCAGTTTGGACAGTATGTGCTCTCGTATTTGTGTCCAGAAACATTTCCGATGTATGGATAAAGAACACCAGCCTTCTTAGCCATTTCGTAAGCTTCCTCCAAAGTTTCAACTTTTGTGGGTGGGTTGTTGAATTTGTAGGCTGGAAAATAACGGGTAAAATGAAGCGGAGTGTCCGTTCCAGCTTCCTTCAAATGCTTCTCAATAACCCACCGCAAGTCTTCTTCGTCGTCATTAACACCTCTGACAACCAAGTTAACAATCTCCACGTGTACCCCAAGTTTTCTGGCTTCACAAGCGTTTCTCCAAATCTTTTCGACATCAGCACCTCCGCAATATTTCTCATAAGTCTCATTGTTGCCCTTTATGTCTATTTTCAGCCCGTCCATCGCAGCCTCATGAAGTGCTTTAAGAACTTCTAAGGTCATGTAGCCGTTTGAAACATAACAGCAATACCTTATTCCCTGAGCTTTACCCAACCTAAACAACGGAATTGCCCATTCAGAAAGCAGCGTGGGTTCTTGAAAGCTAGCACATAAACCAGTATCACCGTTATAAATAGCTAGTTCAACAACCTTCTCAGGCGAATAATAAATCGCCTTATTCGGTTCAGGTCCAATCTTCGAAAGATGAAAATTTTGACACCACACGCAGTTCAGGTTACAGGACCATGTCGAAAATGTAAGTGCCGTTGAACCAGGCCAGTAATGGAAAAACGGTTTAATTTCTATGGGTCGACTTTCAATCGCGCTTATATCGCCGTAAACAAGCGTGTATAGTTTGCCATCTATGTTCATTCGTGTTCTGCAGAATCCTTTTGCGCCTTGTGAAATCTCACATCTTCTTTCACACAAGCTGCATTTGACTTTTCCATTTCTCAGCTTTTCATAGAAAAGTGCTTCTCGAACCGTTGGATAAGCGGTTAAGTTAGACATTAAGATTCGATTAATATTTTGGTTTACTTCCTAATTAAACCTTAACTTTTTTGAAGTGCTCCCAACCTCGTGGTTCAATTATGCTTCTTTTGCCGTCAATTTCTAAGAGAACTTGTTTTTCGGGGGTAACCTTTCCAATCGGCAAGAGTTTTCCACAAACCCTTTCAACAGTTTTTTCGGCCTTCTTCCAAAGCTTAGGCTTTATCGTTAAGACAAGCTCGTATTCTTCTCCTCCATAAAGCGTCAGTTCTAACGGGTCTAGCCCGTTGATTCTGGCAAATTCTTTCACTTCTTCTGCTATTGGAAGCTTGTTTATCAGGAAGCCCACTCTGCTCATTTTCGCGGTTTCGTGAAGACTCCACGCCAAGCCGTCGCTTGAATCGATGGATGCTGTAACGGTTTTCGTCTGGCTTAAAGCCAACCCCTCCTTTAAACGAGCACATGGCATCAAAACAGACTCGACAAGAATTTTGCGAGTCTTTTGTGGCGCTTTAAAGCCGTCAATTAGAATTTTTAAGCCAGCAGAGGCCTTGCCGAAAAAGCCAGTAACTGCAACAAGGTCTCCGGGTTTCGCTCCACTCCGCAGCATCAACACATTCTTTTTCGTTATTCCAAAAAGTGAAAGGCTAATCATAAGGTCTGAGGCTTCATTTGTGTCTCCGCCAATAATGTATGCAGCGTATTCACGTGCCCCAGCATTCAATCCCTCCCCAATTTCTTCTATATCTCTTCTTTTTAGCTTTCTTGGCAACCCAAGCGAAACAAGCACTACCTTTGGCTTTACACCTTTCGCGGCAAAATCGCTAATGTTCATGACAACTGCTTTTCGAGCAGCCTGCCAAAGACTCATACCCGGCGGAACATCGGTTTTGTCCACAAGCATATCAGTCTTTAAGACTGCAATGTTGCCGTTCCCAATGTTATATGCAGATACGTCATCGCCAAAGGGTATGGGCATTTTCGGCATTATATCTAGGTGACCTTGTATGATTTCGATTATTTTCCGTTCTCCCAGTTTTTCATGCATTTCGTTACATCTCTAGAATTATCCCTTTTCCTGTAGAGCCAAATACATTTGTTCTGCCAGTTTTTCTACCGACTTTCTATTGTTTTCATCTTTAATTGCTTGTCCCCTTTTCGGGTAGAAACGTGTGAGTATTGCCCAACCAGCAATAGTTGGATGTGAATGATGAATGAGGTTTGATGTTATTGTTGATACGGTGTGGATTCCGCCAAGAGAGGCGAGGGCGATTATGCCGACGACTTTGTCGTTGAATTCTTTCAATTCGCTTCTTTCAAGGTACGCCTTGAACTGCGCTGGTATATCCAAGCTATAACATGGAGTTGCCAAAATCGTACCGTCAGGTTCATTAATGATTCTGACTACTTTCAGTAAGTCATCTTCGTTGTCAACTGGACACACTCTTTCAGGAAGAGAAACATACTCATAACATTCTACGTTGCATCTTATGCCGCACGGAGTTATTTTGAAATCAAACAAGTTATAAACTTGGGTTTCAACTCCATTTTTCTGAAGGCACGCTAAGGCATGGTTTGTCATGTCAGCCGTGTTTCCGTCTCTTCTTGGACTGGCTACGATTCCGACAACCTTCCCCATGTTGTTCCCCTGTCACGGTTCCTTCAGTTTTTCTCTTATCCACTTAATGAAGCTCTCAGAAAAAATCCCTTTATCATATTCTTTGCAAGGATAACTCGTACAGTCAGAACATGTAGCTAATTCTTTGCTTTTGGCACAAGAGTATATGTCGCAGAACACTTTCCCATTGGCTTCAGCTTTTCTGCTTTCTTCTTCGCATCCTAGACATTTATCTCTCTTATAGATGGCACAGCTGCCACAATAAACGTTACATGGCGACAGCAAACCCACATGCATTATCTTTCCCATTTCTAGTACGTGTAAAACTCTTTTTAAAATGCACTATGCTTGAATGACGTAATCACTTATCGAACGCATGCACGAAAGCTTTTGACCCCACGTTTATTTTTCCGAATATTTAAAATCTGGCTTTAATCAATCACTTAATAGGTGTGCCCCGGTGGCTCAGCCCGGTAGAGCGGCAGCCTCGTAAGCTGTTGGCCGCGGGTTCAAATCCCGCCCGGGGCTTTATGTCCTGCTCTGAATTACTGATGTTGTATTTTTGCTGTACGTTTAGACAGAAACGTTTATTAAATATTAATATTAGCGATATATAATAGAAGTAAGTTACAAAAGGGATAAGCTATGCATCTACACTCTCATAAGGAAAAGCTGAAGTGTCCATACAATGGGTGTGGAAAAAGCTTTGATAAGCCGACGGTTTTGACTGATTCGTCTACGATGCCGAGGGAGAACTATTATGCTTGTCCCTTTTGCAGCTCAAAGATAGACATACTTGTGGAAGGTATGAAGGTTGTTGGGGTTAAGGCAACTGAGTATCCGAAGGTTTTTGACTCACCAGCGAAGTGTGCCCATTATTTTGGTTTTTTGGACTCGCTTCCAAAGGGCGCGGCTATCCCGGATGAATGTCTAGTATGTCCAAAGGTGCTTCAGTGCAGCGTTAGAGGAAGCAGACGATAAGTTCTAGGTTTTGTTTGAGAGAATATTTTGAATCTTTTTTAGGATTTCTGTTCTTCTTGAGGGTTTAGATTTGGGGTTTTTGAGATTTTGAGGTGTGGAGGAGTGTTTTCAGCTATTCGGGCCTAGTTTTTATGGTTTAGGTTTTTCTGTTGCTCTAATGTACAGCGCGTTCACAAATGTTAAAGTCTGTTCGGTTTGTTGATAGTTTTCGGCTTGTTTGAGAAGCCACTCCGTTAATTTTTGACATTCTTTGGGGTTGCAGTGTAGAGGGATTTGTCGCCTTCGATCCCAAAATAAGCATTGGAAGCATGGAATTTCAATTAGAGTGTCTACATCAGTTTGCATGTTGCGTCGTGGTTGTGACAGATCAATAGTTTGACTTATAGGTTATGAATCGGCGCGCATGACAAAAACTAACGATTACAGTTTCTGATTTTGAGTTTTATTTTTCTAACCGTGCGCGCTAAAGACCTTGCTTCAGCGGTGAAGGTTGGTTAAGGTTTTTATGATTAATCACAAATTATGTTTGGGGATGTCTAGACTAGAGTTTGGGGCTGTCGGCTAGCTTGGTCTAGGCTATGAGCCTCGGGCGCTCGTGACGGGAGGTCAAATCTCCC
>Ga0209636_10006852_pt1 | contig 11641 bp, 8 predicted proteins | sample DeeMarSWOR152_54_FD_187464 | JGI IMG/M metagenome (GOLD analysis project Ga0209636, IMG submission 187464) | Marine sediment microbial communities from White Oak River estuary, North Carolina - WOR-1-52-54 (SPAdes) (version 2) | ecosystem: Environmental > Aquatic > Marine > Intertidal zone >... | reverse complement strand
TTCCTGTTCCATCATTCTCGTAAACATTTCCTCCGGAAACATATAGATCTAAATCTTCATCATGATCAAAATCCCCAAAACAAACATGAGCTCCTCCGCCCGACTTGTCAGGGACTATCATTTGCTTTAATTCAAATATAATCCCTGTATTTATATACACATCTACATTTCCTGCCCTTATTAGAGCTAAATCTAAATCTCCATCATTATCTACATCTCCGAAAGTCATTCCGCCGTCACGGACTCCTAAGGTTTGAGGTAATCCCATCGCTCCTCCAGCATCAGAAAAATGGCCGGTTCCGTCATTAAGATAAATTGTAGAAGGCGGTGTCCATCTTGCTTCTGCAATATCGACATCTCCGTCTCCATCTATATCAACAGCTACCACTCCTTGAACAAACCCAGTCCAGGAAATACCCCGATATTCATTAGCGAAAGTCTCATTGCCCTCATTGATATAAAAATTTTTTAACTTTTTGGGAGGAAATAGGTTGGGATTGAACGGATCTGTATTAGGCAAAGCATTAGAAAAATAAAGATCTATATCTCCGTCGCCGTCAAAATCAGCAGCAGCTACTCCTCTTGCTGAGGTGTTAATATTTTGTGGAGGAGTGATACCGTATGTCATATCCGAAAAAAACCCTTTTCCATCGTTTCGATAAATATGATTGTGGGCAGTCGTCCTATCAAATGTTGTTGTGGAGAACAAATCAAAATCTCTATCATTATCAAGGTCTGCAAACACCGCTCCATGAGTTCCGAATCCATAGGCATCCGTAACGCCTCGATCCGCCGCTTCCTCTAGAAAATAATCTCCATAATTGATGAACAAATTATTAGGAACATGATAAATAGTTCCAGCCACATTTTTTACATAAATATCTAGTCTCCCATCGCCATTCACATCTACCCAGGAGATCCCATGTCCTCCAAAGTAATTGTATCCTCCTACACCATTTTTTTTTGTAACATCCGTGAAATGAATCTCACCATAAGAAGCCAAAGACAATATTAAAAGGCAGAATATGATTATCGTGTATTTGTTCCTCTTGTGAAAAACCATCTAGATTCTCCTCACATTGAAACTTCAAATTCTGGCGATAACTTTGCCAAGAAAAAATATTTTTGTCAACCCTCCTTGGAATATCGACCTGCCACCAACCGCTTGAGTAATTAGCTTTATACAAGTCTTTTCTCTTTAAGAAAATTCCCACAAAACAGAAAGAGAAATCAAAGATTGAATTTGCCATGTGAACAGTAAATTTAGGTTTGACATAATTGACATAATATGGATACCTGAGATTTGATACAACACTAGCTTCTGACAGCCTTTAACAATTTAATCTCTCACGAATCTCCGCCCATCATCTCCATATAAGTCTCTTCCTAAGTGAGTCTGAGCTGCATTTTGCATGATTCGAAGGGTCAATTTGCATTGTATCATTACCTTGATATAAAATTTTAAAAAGTACCGAAGAAAAAAAGGATATTTTAATTTCAAGAACAATATCGAACAATAATTACGAACAACACACTTGGGGAGGAGATCCCATCGGCAAAACGATGGATTACCCTCGACTTAAGTATGATATCCTCAAATCTGTTATCGAAGAGTCAAAGCCTAATAAACTACTTGACATTGGCTGTGGTGGAGGAAAATTTCTGGCAACACTGGAGAAAGAATTTCCTGAAATTGAATTCACCGGAATAGATGCCAGCAAAAAAGCTATTGCTGAGGGGCAGAAGGCCTATCCAAAAATGCAACTTTTTACAAGGAATGCTGAAGACACCAAATTTAATGATGAGGAATTTGACCTCATCATCATGTTCGATGTTCTTGAACATGTTAATGATCCAGATAAAGCACTTTCTGAAGTGACTCGAATTCTTAAAAAAAATGGCATATTTCATACATTCATACCATGTGAAAGGCACTCTATCTACTGGCTAAGTGAAAAAATGCTTGGGTTTCATACCAAAGAGCGAACAGCAGGTCACATCCAGCGCTTTTCAAGAAAAACCATCTGCATGAAAATTTCTGAAACTATGGAAATTAGGCAAAAAAGGTACAGCTTCCATCTGATAGGAAGCATTATGGATTATGGGTTGTTTACCGCTCTCTTGAATAAAAGATTAGCAGATAAATTCTGGAATGAGAATAAATTCTATACCAAGCAAAATAAATATGCTAAGTTTTCAACAAAATTTATGAATAAGCTGCTCGAAACAGCAAGCGCCGTTGCCTATATGGAATCAAAGATACTTATACGGGTGCCATATCTAGCAACCGGAATACACATCACAGCCAAAAGGATTGTTTGATATACTTTAGCTTTCTTTTTTGTTTTTAATTAAGATTCTTAGGGTGGATCATCATTCATCAGATAATAGGTTCAATCTCCGAGACCTTTAAGACTAATGGATCTATCCGATAATCCTCTTCGCCCTGAGTGAGTTTGGATTATATTTTGATGACTCGATTCTTGAACTTCCAAAATTTTTAAAATTTCTTTATAATTAGTGATTTCATTAGGAATTTATCTAAGCAGAAGAAAGCCGTTTATGAGCACCTGTCCAAAAAAAATAATTATCATTTCAAGCCTGTTTCTACTCATCTTTTCGATGCTTTTATTATTTTGTTTTGATAGAACAGATTATTTCTTAAATAAAACGATCAGACTTGTCAGTCTCAGACTCATTCAGTTCGAAAGGCTATCGCTCGTAAGAAAAGAAGACTACAAATTCAACTTTCATGAAGATCATTACGATATTTCTTTCTTCAATAACCGAACAGAAACATGGAGCCTGTTTGCGAGTCATCGGTATCCTCACGATATCACACCCTCTATCAAAGACCTTAAAATCGTTCTAACAAACGGAAGAATCAGCCATTTCGAGATCGACGGGAAGGAGAAAAAATTGAAGTCCTTCTTAATACTCAACTTTTATGGGCTTAAAATGCCATCAAAAGGGAAGGGCATTATTTTCTATAAAGATGGAAATTGGAGAGCTTTTGGCTTATAGGATTCATGATGAAGAAAATCCGTGATTTCAAAGGCAACAAGATATAAACGTCAATAAGGTAAGCATTTCGATTAAATGGATCTTACAAAATTCATTGCAAACTTAAATAAAGTGACTCAGCTTCTGTGGAAAAATCGGATAATTATTGCACTGTTAGGCTTTTCCCTTTTGATAAGAGTATATATTTTCCAAAATATCAGACCGGGTTTTCATACCGATTCGATCAGCTACCTTATCCTATCTGACTTAGAGACAGTAAGAACACCTGGATACCCTCTTTTTATCGAAGCTATCCAATTTATCAATGATCTTTTTTCATTGACGCCTAATTATCTGGGCTGGATAGTGCTTGTTCAGATGTTTCTTTTGGGAACATTGAATTGTTTTCTGATATATAAGCTGGCCAAAATCATCACTGGAAATGACATTTTTTCATTTGTAGCCGGAATTCTTTATAACTTTGATTATCTGGTTATGGGATTTGAATTTTCAATTCTCACAGAAACTCTTTCGATAACTCTGACCTTAATCACCTTGCTCTTCTACCTTGAAATGTTTGAAGGCAAAAGATATGCGCCATACGCTGCTGGACTCTCATCTGTTTACTTACTGTTAACCAGGCCAACATTTCTGAGCCTCTTTCTAGGTTTATTGTTTATCACAGCCATAGTCTATTTCCGCAAGATTATTAAAGAAGGTTTTTTTAAGCATTTTCGTAAGGCCATCTTGATATTTCTTCTGATCAACTTTGCAGGAATTGCCTCCTGGTCACTGAGGAACAAAATAGAATTTGATTACTTTGGAATATCGAGCTTGCTCCCCTACCAACTCAGACATTATACAAATAATTTTTTCCACAAATACAAAAAAGACGACAATGAACTGATGAATACAATGGCAGATATATATTTAGAAGAGAATCTTAACGCGGCCAGCTTCGAAGCGCGATTGATGTATGAAATGAATTTATCAGGTCCTGAAGTTTCAAGACTCTTTTTAAAGATGCATCTGAAGCTGATAAGGGACAATCCGGGTGATTATATAAAACAAATCCCCGCTGCCATATCTAAGTACTACGGAGTCTATTCTTTTTGGTGGACCGTTCCTCACCAGAAAAAGCTTCTCAATAAAAGAAAACATGTCTCCCGGATTCTAAGATTTTTCTTCAATATTTACAAATTTCTCTTCACAAACTTCATTGCTCAAATCATCTTGCTCATTATAATGCCAATCATCTTGCTCTTTTTTGTACGAAAAAATAAACGGGTATTTCACCTTGTTTGTCTCTGTGAATTTGTCATTAATTACAATTTCCTTGTTTCCGTTCTCTCTTGTAATGCGGACAATCTCCGCTACAGAGTTCCTGTGGAACCTCTAATCGTATTGATTTTTCTCTCTTCCTCTTTTCTATTCGGAAAAAGTGCATTCAAAAGCATAAAAACAATACTGCATAAAAAACCGCTGTGATGATGCCGGTATCTTGACGATACTCTTTTTGTTTGTTAATAGTTATTAACGAGATAGAAGATAAAATATGCTGTCTGTCCCACAAATGCTCATTTTTCGGGAAAAATACAAAATATGAAATATAAAACGAAACTGCTGCTCGATCGCACAGTTGGACCACCTTCTATGATTTTGTTAAATGCTATTGTTTACTCGGTTGGAAAAGTCCTAAGGCGGGACCACTCCATAAAAGCATCCAACATAAAATCCATTGCCATTCAAAAAATTGTAGGGATGGGGAGCATTATTGAATTTTCTCCATCTCTAAGAGCAATAAAAAGATGTTATCCAGATGCATCGATTGTTTTTATCTCCTCTCTATCCAACAAAGACATATTGAGTCTTTTTTACAAATATTACATCGATGAGTTAGTTTTGATTGATGATAGTTCGCTTCTCAGATTATTTTTTTCCACTCTTTCGGCTATTTTAAGATTAATCTCAAAAAAAATAGATTTATTTTTTAACCTCGAGGTCTATTCAACTTTTTCTACGTTTATTTCTGTTTTTAGTCTAGCACGAAATAGATTCGGCTTTTATTTGAGAAGCACCGCATTTCGCAAAGGTCTTGACACTCATCATATTTTCTACAATCAGCACAAAAATGTAAGGGAAATATATGGCTATATGGTAAATGCGGCAGGATGTGACAATTTCGATAGAAATGATCTTATAAAATTCGATATTCCTGAAGAAACCACTTCGAAAATCAATGAATATCTCATCAGCAAAAATATAAAAAAATACATCCTTATAAACATTAACGCTTCAGAGTTATCTTTGGAAAGGAAGTGGGTTGAAACGAATTGGATAAAACTGATAAAGTTACTCATCGATAAAACCGGCTACATAATCCTATTATCAGGCAGTCCGAGCGAGAGGGATTATCTCCAAACAGAGATTGTGGATAAAATTGAACAAAAATATCTAAAACATATCATCAACATCGCAGGTCAATTCAATATCAAGGAATTCATTTTTATCATTCGATCCAGTGCTTTATTTATAACGGTTGATTCAGGCCCTTATCATCTGGGTGTGCTTGAAAACACAAAAATGGTCTCTTTGTGGGGTCCCGAAAACCCATTTCTGTATGGTATGCCAAAAGACAATCAAATCTTCATTTATAAGAATGTTTACTGCTCTCCATGTGTTAAACAAACTTATTCTCCTCCTTGTAAAGGAGACAACATTTGCATGAAGAACATTTCAGTTGACGAAGTATTGGAAAAAACTCAGCTTCTATTGAGTGATTTGAATTATTCATAAATATGAATATTTTAAAACGTCCTCTGTTTTTTGAGATTATTTGAGTACAATGGCCTCTATAAATGCCTACATCTTAAGTCTTTCCTTGCTTAATATGAGTTGACTCTCATCAGAATCTTCATTAAATTATTTACTCTGTAAACGATGTCCCCCAAAAAAAGCAATACATACAAAATATTCTTAATGGCTGGATTTCTCCTTTTTTTCCTCTTCAGCTTTAAAGAGATCGGCAATTTTTACCAAACAGGACATGCCGGGTTCATAAATGCGGAAGTAGGCCTTAGCCACTTGAATACAATAAACAACGGCTTTCTAAAAACAAAATTCGGAGCCACAAACTACAAGGTGATATACAACCGCGCTCCCACAAATGATGAGTATTATGTCCGTTATCCCTATCTCCACAATTTACTGGTCTCAATTTTATGGAAAATAACTGGGCCAAGCGAAATCGCCTCGAGGCTTTTTGTTATTATCTTAACTTTTTTCTCCATCGTCATGTTCTTCCTCATTTCTCAAGAGCTAAGCTATTCAAAGCATTCCTCAACGCTTGTTTATTTGACCTTATGCAGCTTTCCTGTTTTCTACCATTACGCAGGGCTATCCAATGGGGAAATATCAGCTTTGTTCCCGTTATCCCTCTCTTATTATTTTTATATAAAATACCTGAAGAAGGATAGAAGTAAATATAAACTTCTTCTCCTTATCAGTTTATCTATAACATGCCAGTTGTTCTGGTACGGCTATATTGCAGCCTTTGTGTTCTTCCTCGACTCCTTGCTATCCTTTATTCTCCATAAACAAAAAAAAGACCTAAAGATGGCATTAATCCTGATATTCACAGTCACAATAAATATTTCTTTATTCGTTTTCCATACTCTGTGGTTGGTCGGCTCCTTAAAAAACGCCATTGACGCATTCTTGTGGAGGGCAAGCATAAAGATGCCTCCTACACATCATTTCACTTGGATTGAATTCATCCTGAAGAATCTAAAACGGTGGTGGCTCTTCAATCCTGTTGTCATCTTTTTTGCCCTTGCTTATTTATTCACGTCTTTTAGGAGAAAAAATCAAAATGCTCGTTTTCCTTTGAACCAAAGATTAAGCCTCATGCTACTTCTTGCTCCTTTAATCTTCAGTGTTCTTCTCTCCCATCTTGTTCATTACCACGATTTTCTCATAATATATTTTGCTTTCTTTCTTGCTTTTTCTTCTATAGATTTCTTTACAAAAATTTTAGAACGGTCTGCCGAGAAGATAAAAAAAAACGCCTTCGTATATTCGTACATCTTTGTCCTCCTTCTCTTCGCATTATTTGGCCTCTTAAAGCACACCGAAGAGAAAATGATTGACAAAGAAACAGACAATTATGAACTCTATTATATCTGTAAAGTCATGAGAAACATAACAAATCCAGAGGACAGGTTCATCATAACCATAAAGAGAGTTCAGGAGCCCCAAGTCAGGTTTTATTTAAGAAGAGAAGCGTTTTTCATGAAAATCGTGCATTGGGCAAAAGGCTATATTGATTCCAATAAGTTTTCTTATTACCTAGTCGAGACCAAACCTGCCTATAGGCCCTTGATAAAATACCTGCTTCGAAATTTCAGAGGGTACAAATACGACAGATATTTCCTGTTTAACTTAAGAAAACCAGGGAAAGAACTGAGGTTTTTCAACAGTAGAGAGGAAAAAACAAATTTCTTGTTTAAGTACTTTGTTTCTCCTTTTCATCAGCCTCGAAAATATGAAGAAATTAAAGATATAGCCACGATTGAAAAGATCTATGCCCGTTTCGAGGAAGAAGAAGATCTCTACCCCACATTAGAGGGGACTATCTTCCATATTTTCCCTCTTATTCCCTTTAGGAATGTGATCGCTTTCCTTTAAATGCAAAAGGCCGACAAACATTTCTCCCTAGACTTGCATTATTGAAAAAGAGTAAGAGTGTGTGGATAAGAGTCCTGCCTTGTTGACAAAATTGGGGATTGACTGTAATATTAGACACTAAATTTCCCATAGAGGTGAAGATATGAAACGAAAGATCATTCTCTCTTTATGTCTCTCAGTCACTTTCGTGACATGCCTCATATTATTTGGGGTTTCTCCTGACCGCTCTATAAGAACCGCAGACGATTCAACGCCTCAGAGTATTTTCACACAAGGGTACTACGAACCTATAAAGCGACTCTCTGATTCTGGCACAATGGCTTTCTGGCCTGCCATTGCCATTAATACTAAGGGAGATATAATGGTCGTTTTTACACAAGAAAGTTCAGGCGACGCTGGCCTTTATTACACTATCTCTCAAGATAGCGGAGACACATGGTCTACGCCCCAAAAAACACTTTCATGGAAAGAAAACATTAAGTCTTGTGATTTGGCTGCGGACTCTGATGGCAATTTTCATCTGGCTTATTCTGACGGAGCTACGAGCACCTCACGGCAAATCTATTACCGATCCTACGTCAAAGGCCAATGGGGACCAATAGAACAACTTTCTTCTATAAACGATAACTCAAACTGGTGCAATATTGCTGTGGATGGCGACGACGTACATGTGGTGTGGTATCAAGAAATCGGATGGCCCACTAGGCCAGTTATTCATCTCACATCCAAGAGAATCGGAGGAGCTTGGAGTGATCCTCAAGAAGATGTCTTTAAAGACCCTATAAACGGTTTCATGTATCCTGATATTAAAGCCAGTAACGGCAACCTTTATATAATCAGCCAACGCCAAAATTATACTGGAGACACTCTCACATCCAAAGAAATTGTTTTTAGAGAGAGAAGACAGGGGCAATGGCGGCCGACCTTTACAGTTGGCGCTTGGTCCTGGCCTAGTATTGAAGTCGACAACCGTGATGGTGTCCATTGTATTTACCCCGAATTTGGAAAAGTCAAATACCGAGCACGGATCAACGAGAAAAATTGGCAAAACCAGATGAATATCCACACCTTGAAAGGTGTGGATGGATTTTTTGAATTAGATTACAGAAACAACACCTTAATAGCTGTTTTCTTGCAGGAAGCAAGCCGAAATCCCGAGCATTGGTCTGTTTATTATAGGGTAAGAAAATATGATAAAGGATGGGGAGATTGGGGTGCCATCGTCGAAACAGACATGGGAGGATATGCTGACCTCCCTAAAGTCGAGATTGATAGCGACGGCTATGCTCATATTGTATGGGTCGACTGGCATACTCAAGATATCAGGGAGGCTGACACAATCTGGTACAACAAATGGGAAGTTGCCAAACCTGACCTGCCGACTTTAGACCTGAGCAGTTTTTCTCTCTCATTCGAAGCTCCCCAGGGAGAAATTGCAGAAACCCAAAGCCTCAAAGTAAGGAATTCAGGTCCAGGAACCCTGAATTATCAAATGAGCACTGATGAAGCTTGGATAACCGTTACACCCGCCAGCGGAACCTGTGGAAACGATTGGGTAGACCACTGGGTGGATGTTAACACCAATTTGGAAGAAGGCACACATATTGGAACCATCACTATAACTTCTCCTACAGCAGATAATAGCCCTCTAACAGCAGATGTGTCGCTGAATGTTTTGCCTCCTCCTATCTATGAGCCAATGAATTTTAAGGTGGAAAAGAAAGAAAACTATTCCTATTTTTTCAGAGAATTGATCCACCTTCTTAAGTGGGAGCCGAATCCTCTGAACAAAGACATTACTAAATACTTAATAACCTGTGAATACGAAGAAAATGGTGCAAACATAACACGAGTTTTTGAGGTAAATGGGAATGCTTCTGAATACGCGAATCGCATGATCATCAGTGACACAGAGTACACTTATTCTATTCAAGCTGTGGATGACAAAAACCGTGTCGGACCTGCGGCAGTTTTCACCATAAAATAAAAAAATTCTCAATACTATCAGTGAAGACTGCTTAAAAAGGGAGTAACGAGTCCGAATTTCATCCCAATGACGTTTTTAATACCTCAAAAGAGCAAAATCCTGATATTTTTTCCCTTTTTGATTTTTCTTCTCTTGGAAACACCCGTAATACCAGCTCATCCAGACAAAGAAGATCTCCTAGAAAAGACAATGATAGAATTGGGCTATGGCAGGTATGAAATCTCTGATCCGAGATACAAAGAGGTATACAGGGGAGGAAGAGAGATCTACACTCTAGAAGTTCTGCAGCTTCTTAAAGCTCTAAATCATCATCACTTAGGACTATCCTTAGGTGTTAAACATTTTACCAAAAAGGGAAACACCTCTGTTACACAAGAAAACACGCAACTCACTCTGATTCCGGTTTCTCTTGGGGCCCGGTACTTATTAAAAATAAAACAGTTCCTGCCTTGGATCGAATTGGGGATGGATTATTATAACTACAAAGAAAGCGCAGCAACAAGAGCCACTGAGGGCTGGGCTTTCGGATACCATGTTGCGGGTGGATGCTACATTGAGATGCCAAAAGTCAAGTTTATAAAACTTAAGATTTTTGCCAAACACACCAAAGCCATGGCTAAAGAAGATGAAATACAAGTCAATTTGGGCGGATTCGAATACAGCATAGGTCTTGCTTTTGGCTTCAATCTCTATTGAAACCATTTTAAAGAACTTATACAAAATACTGGACTTTCCCTCTCATTGCATGATTCATTTTGACATTGACAAGAATTGATGATTAAAGTATTTTTCGCTTAGTTCAATAATGAAATGAAAACAAAGCGAAAAGTCTTGTTCATTCTTCTTTTAACAGGAATATGTATCGAATCCTTCTCTGTCGATAAAATTAATATTTCTTCAAGCGCCACAGATTCTACCATTCCCAATATCGCTATCGACTCAAAAGGAAGGATCCTGGTTTTATGGGAGGAAATGGATTGGCCGTTGATTGGGATTGCCGATGTGCTGTATGTCACCAAGGAAAACGGGAAGTGGTCTGAAATCAAAGAAACTATTTCCCAGCTATACGATGCCCGCAATCCCCATCTGTTTATTGATTCAAACGACATCCTTCATCTCACCTATGATGATGGAGCGTCTGAAACAACGAGGGATATATTTTATAGGAACTTTTCTTTCACAGAAAGTCATTGGTCAAACATACAGAGAGTGTGCTTGAACGACCTGAATTCATCGAACCCAAAAATTGTGGTGGACAGAGATGCCAAAATCTATGTGATATGGGCTCAACAGTTCGAACAAGATGCAAAAACGACAATTGTGATGAATTCAAGAAACGAGGGAGAAACGTGGCCTGAAACCTTTGAAAACATCTCAGGAAATAAGAACTCTTCGGCTATTCATCCCTGCTTTGAGGCAAGAAACAGAAATATATATGCCTGCTGGCTGGACAATCGCAATGGAGGATGGGACTTGTTTTTCAGTGAAAAAATTAATGAAGAATGGAAGATCCCAACCAACCTTAACGATTCCATAGAAAAATACATGCCCTCATTGGTCCTGGATAAAGAAAGCAATGTCCACATCATTTGCAGCTCGAAAGAAGGAAACATTTTTTACCTAAGAAAAGCAAATCAAACATGGGGTTCTCCACTCATAATTTCAACAGGATTTAGCCCATCAAGGTTCTCAGACCTGAAACTCTTTAAGGACAACTCGCTCCACGCCGTTTGGATCCAGGAGACAACATCGGGTGTTTCAATCTGTTATGGCAGAGCAACCTCCGAAGGAACTTGGCTCGAGCCTATTCAAATTTCAGCAGGAAAAGACGCAGACCATCCAAAAATAGAATTGGACGATAGTGGAAACGCCCATATTGTCTGGGAAGATGCAGGTCTAAATAATAAAAAAGATATCTTCTACACAGCAGTTGCTCCTCCAGGATCGAAACCGATTGCTTTTTTT
>Ga0209636_10006851_pt1 | contig 11643 bp, 10 predicted proteins | sample DeeMarSWOR152_54_FD_187464 | JGI IMG/M metagenome (GOLD analysis project Ga0209636, IMG submission 187464) | Marine sediment microbial communities from White Oak River estuary, North Carolina - WOR-1-52-54 (SPAdes) (version 2) | ecosystem: Environmental > Aquatic > Marine > Intertidal zone >... | reverse complement strand
CTGTCCCGCATGTTGGGACTGCCTATCTGAGGCTGTTGCCAAAAAAGGCATCAAGCCCATCATGATGCATGATCTTTGCAAACTCGCTTTGGGCGAGAAACCAGCTGGATGGAAGTGATTAGGTATGGACAGTATATACAAATCTCTGGCTGAAATAGTTGGCGAAGACTACGTTTCGAACAAGAAAGAAGAGCTCTACATTTATTCTCAGGATCCAGGTATGATGGAACCTCACGAACCAGACTACGTGGTGATGCCGAAGACAACGGAGGAGGTACAAAAAATAGTCAAGCTTGCGAACGAGGAGAAAATACCCATAGTTCCAGTAGGGGGCTCAATGAGCTTATCCGGCTTAGTCATCCCACATCGGGGCGGTATCGCGCTGGACCTAAAAAGAATGGATAGAGTGCTGGAGGTAAACGAAAAGAGTAGATATGTTGTTGTTGAGGGTGGTATGACGCAAGGCAAGCTGAAAGCTTATCTAGAGAGACGTCATCCTGACTTAAGACATTCGATGCCCGATTCACCGCCTTCATCAACAGTCGTCGGAAATATAGTAATACATGGTCAGGGTCGCTTAACTCAGCAATATGGCTTCAATTCTGACATGGTTACCGGATTAGAAGTTATATTGCCAACTGGAGAAGTATGCAAAATTGGTACGTGTTCAGTGAGTCCCTACTGGTTTGCGCTAGCACCGTTGCCCGATTTAGCTGGACTCTTTCTAGGATGGTTTGGTACAACAGGAGTCATTACAAAGTTGGGTCTTAAACTCTACCCAAAGAAAAAGATAAGAGATGTAGAGGTGTTTGTGGTGGAAGACCCAAACCTAGTTCCAGATATAATATACCGGCTTACCCATACGGAGATGACAGAAGATATAGTCGTTGGTGCTCAACCGTACCCACTCATATTCAAAGACATCCTATCGATAATTATTTTAATTACTGGAGACTCCGAGGAGGAAGTCGAATTCAAGAGGAGAATGATCTGGGATGTGCTCCGCACTTATATCGATAGCAAAGAAGGCGGATTTTCGATGCTACCACCAGATATGAAGAAAATGCTTTTGAAAATGCCCTCAGCTGATACAATAAGATTCGCCGACGTAATGAAGGGTGGAGGATTTGAATATTCTGGACCCATCATTCCAGTTGAAAAATTCCCAGAAGCTTACAAGAAACTACTTGAATTGTCTTCCAAATACGGGATCACATTTGGTCACTCGGGTCGAGTTATTGGAAGAAGCCACTGCATGATGTTTTCCTTTGGATACCCATTCAATCGTGCAGACCCGGACAATATAGAGAGGACGAAGAAAGCACTACATGACACAAATGTAGCTAGTTTGGATATTGGAGGGGTTCCTTGGAAGCCTGAAGTTCCTGCACAGAAAATGATCATAGAAAGAATGGACAAAAATACGCTTGAGCTTATGAAGCGCATAAAAAAACTTTTGGACCCCAACGGAATCATGAACCCTGGAAACTGGGAGGCGGAATAATGCAAGCATACGCTCAGCAGATACACAGGTGCTTTAGATGCGGCTACTGCAAGTTCCCAAGCGATTTCACAGAGATCAATTGCCCGTCTTACAGTAGATTCCGATTTGAAACTTATTCCACAGGCGGAAGATTGTGGCTTATTTGGGCGTGGCTAAAGAAAGAAATCGAGTGGTCAGAGCATTTTGCAGAGATTGTATTCTCATGTGCAACGTGCAGAAACTGCGTTGAGACATGTCCAATGAAGTTTAGTGACGACATAGTTGATTGGATCGTAGCAGCAAGAAGCGATATGGTTGAGAAAGGCTTGATACTACCACAGATCAGAGACTTCCTTAATAACATCAGCAAACATGGAAACCCATGGGGAACGGCGAGAAGTAAGAGGGATGCGTGGGCAGAAGGAATAAGGCGATACAAACTAGGCGACGAATACTTTTTCCATGTAGGATGCGTTGGATCCTACGAAGAACGGGGACAAAGAATGGCTAGAAACTTCGCTGAGTTACTACACAACGCAGGAGTGTCCTTTGGAATTCTCGGCGCCGAGGAAGATTGCGATGGAAACGAAGTATACATGCTTGGCGAAATGGGACTATTCCAAGAATTAGCTAAGAAGAACACACAGAAATTCAAAGAACTCGACGTTAAAAAGGTAGTTACACTTTCACCACATGCATACAACTCTATGAAAAACAAGTATCCAAGACTTGGAGACCTCGAAGTATTTCATTACACACAACTTCTATTGGAAATGATCCAGCAAGGAAAGATAACGCTATCCAAACTCAAAGCTAGGGTTACCTACCACGATCCCTGTTTTCTCGGCAGATACAACAGTGTCTACGACGCCCCACGAGAGATTCTGAAAAGCATCCCGGGAATCAAACTCGTAGAAATGGAGAGAACCAGAGAAAATTCTTTCTGTTGTGGCGGTGGAAGCGGAAATTTTGTTACGGATCTCCTTGGGGGATCAAAGGAAAATCCCAGCAGGATTAGAGTAAGAGAGGCCCACGAAACTGGCGCCGAGATTTTGGTTGTGGCATGCCCAAGCTGCATGATAATGTTTGATGATGCAGTAAAAGACGAAGGGTTAGAAGGTGAGTTAACCGTTAAAGACATCGCCGGACTCGTGAAAGAATCTCTCGTTTGAACAAGTTTTAATACAATGTTTAGTCGGTGCGAACAAAGAAGTTTAGATGCTGTTACCCTTGATACAGAAACATAAGAGTATTGAACATATGGACCATCCTTTGAAATCAAAAAACATAGGAATTCGTATGCTGTTTTCCGTGCGAGCCTTTAGTTGTTGAAGTAAAGACTTTTTTCATGTATTTAAAGGAATTCCTCACCTTTTGAATGTTGAAGAAGAAAGTCATAGTGCATAATACGATGTATTTCATACCGACTTGCAATGCGACTTATTATCTCATTTGGAGTTATCGAAGAAGCATAAGAAATTTAGCAACGAGACTAATCTTTTGATAGATAAAATTGAGAGTAGAAACTATTACAGATAACGTATTTCTGATCAATGGAAAAAATGAAGGCAAGTTCCCGTATTCACATTCAATTCTAATCCTAGACGAAGAAATCGTATTGATAGACACGGGCTGTGGTATTGAAACTCTGAAGCAGCTTAAGAGGAAATATGATGTAAGCCGTGTTGTTAATTCTCATACACACCCAGATCATTCCGCTGGCAACTGGGTGTTCAAATATAAGCCTATTCACGTACCAGAGGAGGGGTTTGACACCAGCGGGAATATGGTGGCTCTTTCTCACAGGTTCGTCAGCAAAAAGCTTGCCCAATTCTGGCAAACGTTTGTGAAAAAGCACATGGGGTTCAAGGATTGCAAACCAACTGACAGTTATGGAAGACGAACGATCTTCAATTTTGGAAAAACAACATTTGAACCAGTGTACACGCCTGGACACACAAAGGATCACTATTGTTTTTACGAAAAAAGAGAAAGCATTCTCTTTTCGTTTGATTATGATCTAACACCTTTCCCTTGGTATGGACACAGAGAATCAAGTATCCCAGAATTCAGAGAATCAGTGAAAAAACTCAAGACTCTATCTCCAAAGGTTGTAGTATCATCCCACAGAGGGATAATAACAGAGAATATTGGCGTTGAGTTTGACAGATTTCACAATATTATAGATGAAAGGGATGAGAAGATAATCTCTTTATTAGAGAGTGAAAAGACCATTAACCAAATTGTGGAATATGCCCCAATCTACGGAAGTTTTCCGTTTGCACAATCGTTGCTTCAATACTGGGAATACCAGATGGTCAAGAAACACTTGGAACAACTGGAAATCGCTGGCAGAGTGGAAAAAGTACCGGGGACACATTATTACAAGCGCACGCTGGAATAAAATTTCTTCTTCTTCTTTCAACCCGCAAAAAGTATGATTGTCCTTCATTCCCTACGCAGTAATTCTATCACCTTCTCAACAACGGATCTGTCAAGTTTCTCAGGGCGTCGCCGATCAAGCTCCAGCCTAGCACGAAGGTGGAAAGAAACACACCAGGAAATAACAACGTGTGTATGTACTTGAAAGGTTCTGTTGTACTCCAAAAAAGAAACCTCCGTGTATTGCTTATGATCGTTCCCCATTCCGCATAGCAGCGTAGCTCTGGGGAATAGCGACCGCCAGGTCCAAAACCCAAGAAACTCAGCGTCGCCGCCGATAATACAATTGATCCAATGTTGAGGGATGCCATAATCAGAACTGGGTATATTGCGTTTGGAAGAATGTGCTTGGTCGCCACCCTGAAGTCAGAGCAGCCAATAGCCTTAGCTGCCTCCACGTAGTCTCCGCTCTTAACCTTGATGATCTCTCCCCGAATCAACCTAGCATACAATGGCCACCCAGTCAAAGCTATAGCTACCGCAATCTTCTGCATAGGAGAAAACGTCACAGACAGATTCAACGGACCCAGGTTCACCACCCACTCACCCGGCATCGCCACGATAAAGATCAAGGCAAGCAACAGGCCGGGAAAAGCGAAGAAAATGTCCGTTAGCCGCATCATCAGTTCATCAATTACGCCGCCAAAATAGCCAGCAATACATCCGATAGAGAGGCCGACCACAAGCTGAATCACAATAGCTAACAAAGCCACCTGAAAAGCAGTTCTTGTCCCCCAAATGCACCCATAGTAAAGATCGCAGCCATTCAGCTCTCCGAAAGGATGTTCTGGACTTGGAAAAGTTGGCACCGGGAATACATAGTATGAGATCCCTTCATGGGGAGCTATGTAGGGATCTTGACCCAGCTCAGGCGGCGCCAAGATTGGAGCGGCCACCGCAACCACAACGAAGAAGCCAATCATTATCAATCCAAGAAAAGAGAGGGGACTCCGCTTGAATCCGAGAAAAATGACCCTAGTTCCTCTAGTCATTCGTTTAAGGCGTTCCCGAAACTCGCTTCTAGGTTCCAGCAACCCCTTACCCCCGCAACACTAGGTCATAACAGCATGGGCATCTCCACACAGCAGGAGACATGCTAACACCTGCAGCTGGCAACATAAGCATAGACTGTGACACACGCGTTAAATAATGGTTTTGTTATGGGGAGAATCTTAGCGCGCGCTAAAGTATAATAGGAGTAAACTGGAAAATATGGGAGGAGAAAGATATGGATATCGCAGAAGTTCTATGTGGCATTTTCCTCTTAATACTAGGAGTCCTCGCGGTTGTTCCCCTTCCGTTGGACGGGTGGTTCATCTGGTTTCCTCCAGACCCCTCAATAACCACACTAGTTATTGCAGTAGCGGTTTTCTGTATCGTTTTAGGTTTTTACCTTATAGTAGCGGGTTTCAGATCTGAAAAGAAATCTCAGATGAGAGAAGTAGTTGGATATACATGCGTTATCTTTTCCTGTCTGGTTCTTTTCGCTGGCTTAGCAACTGAAAGTGAAACCTGGACAACAGTTTCTCTAATTCTCGGGATCGGCTCTCTGATAGTAGGAGCAGTCTTAGTTACAAGATCAAGAAGAAACGCGCAGTAGATTCCCAAGGTTCCTGACAAACCAGAGACTGTCTTGGCATAACAGCGCACGCTCTGAAGAAGTAGATTTGAAACAGCGCATTCAACTCAGAGAACAGAAACTCTCGAACTAAAGATATAAATAATTACCTTTATATTCAACTAAATTGGTATTACATATGTCATATCCATTAAGCACGCGGGTACGCCAAAAATGTCTCCCAAAAAGAAGTTGAACTATTATCTGATGAAAGCAAATAGAGTCATTGTGTGGGTTCTTCTCTTCTTCATGATTCTGTTTATCGTCACGGGTTACGCATTAACTAAGCCAAGCTTGATCTATTCTTTGACCGGTGGCATAGTCAACTACCAGACTGCTTTCTACTTGCACACAATGCTTGATATACCGCTTTTTATTCTTTTGCTGGTACATGTAATAATCGAAATCAAGTTTTCATTGATGCGTTGGGGTTTCAAAAATGAGAGACTACTGAACTCACTTATGCTCGTGCTTGGATTAACCTTGTTGATCTTAGTATTCTATGTGGACCGGGCGAGTACATGATTAGACTCAATAAATTGGAGAAAATGACAACATCCTGCATCTTAGCAGTAGCTATCTTCTGTTCAAACTTGATAGTCTCACACTGGCTATCTAACAGATCTTTCTATATTGCCGCGAATATTGGTAATGTCGTTAATGTCCATCTTTTTGGTTCTGCAACAAAAGGGTGGGGTTTCACCAAGGACAATATAACTTCTCCAGGCCCCACTATCTTTGTCAAAGAGGGAGATCTTGTCAACTTAACTTTGACGAGCGTGGATGGAGCAAGGCATAACTTCTTCATAGATTATGACAGAGACACCAATCCAAGCAACTATGAACCAACATCCCCAAGTTTTAAGACAACTACAAATTATCAATTTGACGCTTTGGTTCCTGGAAACTTCACATACTATTGCCAATACTACAAGGTCAGTATCCAATACAAACCGGGCAATATTCAATACAAACCGGGCACAATGTTCGGAACCTTCATAGTACAACCAGTCGAACGTACCCATACCAGTAACATCTATGGAAAAGTAGAGGACACTGACCTGAAACTGAATGGAGAAATAATCATAAGCGGTGCTGGAACATTCACCTTCATCCCACGAGAAGTTGTTACAAAGACACCTGACATTTTTCAACCTGGGCATTTTTCGGTTTTTGACATCATAGCACATTTGGATGAAACAGAAAGAATCGCTGTTGAATATCATTTCGATGAGAGGATGAACACCCACGTAATAGACTCGATAAATGGCAAAGAGAACTGGTGGTACCAAGTCTATTATGATGGAGGATGGCCTGAACCGAACGTCTTCAGAATGGACCACTACCCGGTTAAAGACAAAATGTACATGCAACTATACCAAACTTCACCGTCCGAAATAGAGAAAACATATGCAGCTTTCAGAAATCAAATTGCCAGGAGAGAAAGCAGCAGTAAAATGGTCATCGCTGAGGTGACCATAAAAGGCAAATACGAGACTTTAAGCTTCAAAAATGTGACCGTTGAGGCGCACAATCTGCGAAATGACACATTCAAACCCGGGGTTGTCACCGCTATTGACGTTATGTTGAGTCTAGGTGAGCAGGGAAAGATTTCTTACGATCTTAGATGGTACCGAACAATAGCGTTCGCCGAGGTGAAAAATTACTATGTTGACAGAATCAACAAGGATGAAGCCTATGGAAGCTGCGGATTTGTTTATGAATGCGGAGAAAAGCTCAGATCTAAAAATCATATTCACTTACCCTCAGACATAAGAGTGATAAACTCTCCTGAATACGTGAAATGGTTCTGGATATGCATATAAACAACAAAGTTTAACGCGCGCGAAGATAAGTGCTCTTCAACATGGTCAATGAAGAGGGCGGCAATTCCAATCCAGAAGCCGCGAGATATTCACTGTCGATTCTCCGAATTCTTTGCATTGCAATTATACAGTCTCCTCACTTTCAAGTTCAATGCGCGCGCTAAGAAGGAATAGCGCGCCGTTTCATTTTTTCAAGTGATACCTCACAGTGAAAGGGGGAAAGCCCTAATCCCAAATTTCTTAGCGATTTCTTCTTGCATAAATCCTTGAGCTTTCATTTCTTCAACGTCTTTCTTAGTAATTCCTTATGGTTTAGTTTTGGTGCTTGGTTGGTCTTTGGTCCAATTTTTGTTCTAAAAATAGAACAGTGGTGCTAAAGCATAGAACTAAATCAATGATTTGTATCTGATACCCACGCAAAGAAAGAGGTGGATAATATGGAAGAAGATAAATTGAAAATAGGTATTGAAAAATCAAAGCTTCCCAATCTGACGTTCTTGACGCTTTTGGCGTTCGTGTTCACCGTGGCTTTGACTTTTGTGACAGTAGAGATTCCTAGGATACTGTCAATATTGTTGGCAGGATGTATTCCCGATGTCAATCCGGGATTAGATCCAGAGTTCGTGAAGGAGTTCATGAAAGTAGCGAGGCCAATAGGCTACGCCTGTCTTGTGGCAGTAATAGTATTGATAGCAGCGGGCTTCATCACAAAAAGGAAGAATCTCTCGTCCCTAGGGGCCATATTCTTCTTCTTACCAACCTTCGGCTACTTCGCTGGCTCCATGTTCTTCCTTGCTGGTCTAGGGATATTAAGGATCACGTGGATACCTTTTTGGGAACAATCCATAAATCTCGTCAACCTAGGAGACATTGCCTACCTACCATATATGATACCAACGTATCTATTTCATCTCGTAGGCCTAGATATTAGAATGCCTCTAGCACTTGCAGTTATGGGGTTAGGCTTCTTCATATTCCTGTTAGGCACAATCGCATGGTTCTTCGGGAAGATAGAGAAAAGGGAGACAGTCACATTCTGGATATACAAGTACTCAAGACACCCTCAATACCTCGGCTACATCATCTGGAGTTACGGAGTAATGCTGCAGGCATCTCTGGCTGGTTTCAGTTGGGGAGGTTCAAATCCCGGAGCGAGCCTGCCATGGTTGATCTCGTCACTTATCGTGGTTTGCATAGCGTTGGCCGAGGAAATCAACATGAGCAAAAGAGATAGGGATACGTATCTGAAATACAAAGAAAGCGCTCCATTCATGTTCCCCATCCCCAAGTTCGTAACCTCACTAGTAACAGCACCTATCAGAATCATGTTTGGGAAGAACCAACCGGAAAACAGAAAGGAAATCATCGCCACTTTCACAGTCTACTTGCTAATATTAATCTTGTTATCACTACCCTTTGTTCTCCTAAACTGGCCTCCAGGCCACGAGTGGTGGAAGTGGCCCGTATGGCCTACCTCCCCAGGCCCAATTTTTTGACCGGCTCTGCTGCTCTAAATTCCAACCAAACGGGGAAAAGACAACCAACGGAAACGTTAATGGACGACGGTTAGTGGACAGCGCGCGCCGACCCCATGAGACACATGTGTCTTAATATACACTACCAAAGACGGCTACACTCACTGATCATCCAGCCATCAAAATCATTCTAGATAATGAGCAGATTAGCGCGCGCTAAAAATAAGTATATTTAAATTTCTATCTTCGGTTTCTCAGTTTGCGATAAAATGGATTAAAAAGAAAGGGTGTACGAGTGGACTTGTTGAAATTAGACTTAGAGAAAGGCTCACTCCTATGTTTCCAAGGTAGATTTTTCTCTTCGAACGTCTACCTAATGGTGGTGGACAATCGAGCCGTTGCTATAGATTGTGGAATGCCATGGACCGCAAATCGCGTATTAGACTATCTAAATAAAAACCGCCTGAAGCTGGAGTACGTTTTCTTGACCCATAGCCACTTCGACCACGTTATGGGCCTGAATAGATTCAAGAGAGAGACTAAACCTGAAGTTGTGGCTCACACTAGAAGCAAGCGGGGAACCGTGAAAGTTAAGGATGGAGATGTCATAAAGGTCATTGGGAACGAGCTGAGTTTCCTAGTATTGTATACTGGGGTTCATAAAGCCGATCACGTATGGTACTACGAACGTAATGACCAAGTTCTTTTCATTGGAGATCACCTGCCAACTTCGATAGATCTGAAAATCCTAAAAGAAAAACACGGCGCGAAACCAAAAATCATATTGCCTGGTCACGGAGAACCAGCTTTTCTCTAGGCCTTATTCTGCTAACGCTTCCAAGACATTTCTATCTGGGCTGTGGTGAACTTTGATTGGACGGTTGCAAGATCCGATTTTAGCCAGCCGCCAAGCTACATGATCTCTAATGTCACGATCCCATTTCATCTGCAAGCGTGTTTCTTATAACTGAGTTAAGCAAAGAGATTTGCGATGAAGATTATTGGAAAGGTGGAGGGTGTTTGAGAAAAATTCCATCGACGATGTCTACACAGCATCCAGATAACGTTGCGCTTCCGCCATGGGTTAAAGGAGAGACGATTGCAGGAGATGATGAGGTCTATGAGACATACTTTGTTTATCGAGAACTAAAATGCGAAGAGCAGATGTGGGACTGGGAGGGAAAGGATGTTGACCCGAACATCGTGAGAAAACTTTTGGCAACTCATCCAGATTTTTTCGAGGAGCACATCTTGGGAGAAGACGTTTTCTTAACTTATAGAGTTCCCAATCCATCTGTAGAGACAACTGAGAGGAAAGTTCTGATAGAGGCTCTAGAATCCATTCCTCGTTGTTTTGACATAGCGAAAAGCGTCTATGGTAGCAAGCTCTGTCCTCCAGTATTTGAAGTGATCATACCTTTCACTACTAGTCACCTTGAACTCTTGAGAGTAGCTTCGTGCTACAGTAAGATAATTGTGGGAAAAGAGAAAATGAAATTGTGCAAAAACGATGGCATTTCTGTTGAGGATTGGGTGGGCAGCTTTGAACCTAAGAAAGTAGAGGTGATTCCTTTGATAGAGGATAAGGAAAGCTTATCCAGCATTGATCAGATACTGATAGAGTACATAAGCCAAGCAAAGCCTGATTATCTAAGGGTCTTCTTAGCTAGATCGGATCCAGCTCTGAACTACGGATTGATCCCTGCTGTGCTTCTCATCAAACTTGCTCTGTCAAAAATGCGCACTGTATCCGAAAATTCCGGAGTTAAAATATTTCCTATAATAGGTACAGGTTCCTTGCCGTTCAGGGGTCACTTAACGCCGAACAACATCGACAACTTTCTAATAGAATATGCTGGCGTCAAAACTGCAACCGTTCAGTCAGCCTTGAAATACGATTTTGACAAGAACACAGCCATTGAAACGATAGATAAGTTGAATAGAGCATTGCAGAAAAAGGACGCTAAAACAATGACTGGAGAAGAAGAGGATGGAACAGAAGGAATTGTCAATGTTTTCACTGAGAATTATCAACAGAGAATAGAGAAGTTATCAGCGATCATCAATTATGTAGCTCAGTTTATACCGAGAAGAAGAGCCAGAAAGCTTCACATCGGTTTGTTCGGGTACAGCAGAGAAGTTGGAACAACCCAGCTGCCGAGAGCCATAGAGTTTACAGCAGTCATGTATTCTCTAGGCATTCCTCCGGAACTCGTTGGAGCAAGCGCGTTTGCAGAACTTTCTGAAACGGAATGGCAGCTCCTTGAAGAGCATTATGTCAACTGGAAAGAAGACTTGCAATCTGCCTCCGAGTTTCTATGTTGGCAAAATCTTAACTATTTGCTGGGCGAGAAAGAGATTGTTGACAAGATTACCAAGAAGTTTAAGCTACAAGAAATAATTCCGAAGGTAATGAAAGATTTAGAATTCCTTGAACAAACAACAGACATTAGTATGGGACCCAAAGACCTAGATCATAGGAAACATGAAAACATAGTGAATAACATTCTCATCTCATTAGCTAAAGAACCTACTGAGACGCCAAGATACATCGTCGAGGCTGCAAGGATAAGGCATTCTTTAGGATAACTCAAGTCACCTATTTCCGGTTATAAAGTTATAGCGCGCGCAAGGAAGCGCGGGGGAGTTTCGGTCTAATGAGACTGGAAGACGCGCGCGCAGGAAGCTCCTATTTAGGAGATGACAAAAAGTCTTAGGAGACATTGTATAACTGTTTAGGAGATGTAGCAAGTTCTTATAGGAGAGTCTCAGGAGGTCTGTTAGGAAGCTAGGAGGAGA
>Ga0209636_10006850_pt1 | contig 11643 bp, 8 predicted proteins | sample DeeMarSWOR152_54_FD_187464 | JGI IMG/M metagenome (GOLD analysis project Ga0209636, IMG submission 187464) | Marine sediment microbial communities from White Oak River estuary, North Carolina - WOR-1-52-54 (SPAdes) (version 2) | ecosystem: Environmental > Aquatic > Marine > Intertidal zone >... | reverse complement strand
GATTTTTTGTCTTCCTATAACAAGAGGAAGGTTAATAATCATTTTTACCTTACGCTTAAGCCCTAATACTGTCTTTATTATTTTCAAATTCTTTTCCTTTCTTTTGTTTCAGATGAACTGTTATCTGTTTAAGCGCTGTCCAGGAATCCGCTGACGCTATACGCACAAGAATAACAGTATTTTGATTTTGGCCATCTGCCAGATTTCTACAAACGCTCGCAGTCTAAGAGCCGCGCATAAGACCATGAACAGGGCCGCGCCGCTCAAGATCTGTAGTGTCGTCAGCAGTAGTACATTGTTCGCCAGCCCTATATAATGGATAGCGCGAACGCCGACGCCCATGGTGACAGCTGCTCCGAGGTAAGGTAGAATGTCGCCAAATTGTTCTTGAATCGGATAATCAATCAATTTGGCAGTGTAGTGCGAATTAACGACATAGGCAAGTAATGATACGGCAATTTGGCCATAAATAATTGCATCTATGCCCCATCGCAACGTAATCCCCAGCGCTACGATCCTCATTGTGTTCTTTATGATATTGATCCGGAGATTCAGATCCGATCGGCCTTGAGCCAGCAAAACGTTCACATTGATGAAATGAAGTGGATACAACAAACCCACTACACAGAGCAGTTGCAGATACGGAACACACGGTAACCATTTCTCCGTAAGTAACAGCAGAATCAAAGGTTTGGCTACAACCGCTAAGCCAATCATCACCGGGAAATTGATCATCGCGAGGGTAGTGAGCGCCTTACGAACGCCGCGTTTTAGGCGGGGCTTCTCGTCTTGAACCGAGGAAAAGATCGGAAAAGTGACGCGGCCAACAGGGCCGGAGAGGTTCATGACAGGAAGTTGCTGAAGTCTTTTAGCCCGCGAGTAGAAACCCAAGTCCCCCGCTGAAAAGACCTTGCCGATCACGATCAAGTACATGTTGTCGAAAATGGTGTGGATCAGGCTTGCACATAAGAGCTTGGAGCCAAAGGCAAACATAATGCGCAAAGAAGCGTAACTGAACGCCCACGCAGGGCGCCAACGGTGGAACAGCCACAAGAGCGCGGTGCGGAAGAGGTTGCTGCTGAGCGACTGCGCAACCAGGCTCCACACCCCGAAGCCATTGAAAGCCATGGTTACACCAATTGTTCCGGAAAGGGCAGTAGCTATCATACTAACCTTCAATTGCGTCTTAAAATCGACGCGTTTCACTAGCAGAGTAATCTGCACCAAACCAAAGGCATTAATAATCAGGTTGAGAGACAACGCGCGTGTCAGTGGTGTCAGCATCGGTTGGTTGTAGAAGTCAGCTATCCACGGCGCAGCAAGGCACAGCAAACCGGCAGCAAGAAAACTCATAAGGATATTGAAATAGAATATCGAACATTCATCAATGTGGGTGGCGTCTTTCTTTTGGATCAGCGCCTGACCGAAGCCACTGTTGATGAATGTCTGAGCGATTGCCATAAAGATCGTTAGCATTGCTATCAGGCCAAATTGTCCTGGTAAAAGCAACCTTGCCAGAATAATCGAGATGACTAACTGTATCCCTTGCTGCCCACCACGCTCAAGGAGACTCCAGAAAACACCGTGTATTGTCTTTGACTTAAGTGAGCGACTCATTCAAAACTCTGCATTAAAAAAACTTGTGGATGGCCATTTTGAACAAATGCCAACCATCAAGTTCGCATCTTGCGTATCTGCAATAACATTTTCATAACGATCAGAACTGTTGCAGTAGTGGCCAATATTCTCCAGGTTACGGCTTACGCTGCTGAACAGGTGTTAGAATCCATATATTGACACCTATTCTGAGTACCCATTATTCGCCAATTCCTTCCCGGCGATGCTTTGCAATATATGTATCTCGTTCTGTTAATTCGCTATTATGTCTTCCCACTTCTCCCTAATTGGTATTTGCAAGGTCTTTTCTTTCCACAAAAGATTGCCGGGGCGCCCAGTTTTTCCCCGTCACGGTGTTATATCCATTCCCGAGAAACTCTTGTAAGCGTCAATGATTCTTTTGCAATCTTCTCTTGGTAATCGGAATTGGTTTGTGGATTGAAACTGCTCTGGGCCCGTATAAATCCAATTAACTCTATATCCTTGCTGAGAGAATTTTTCCTTGATTTGGTTAAATACACGTTCAGGCGCCGTGCAAAACTGTTCATAGCTTACATGCAATCCTCGTGTAGCATCAATCTGGTCAAGTCCTTCCTCAATAGCGCGATTTGTAAAATACACTTGTCCAGAAACTTGCTCAACAGGATCGAGAACCTTGAGCGTGTCGTACTCTTTAGGTTTGAATGAGTACCACGTGCTTACATCACCAAAATGCTTGATCCGAGCCTCAAGTAGAGACTGTATATTATAAAAGGGATGACGTTTAATCAAAACAAACAATACCTTTTCTAAAATGCCAGACAGATAAGGAATGTTCCAGTTTGCAATCATTGCTTTTAAGGCAAAGGGTTTGCCAAAAACCGCCTCAACTGCGGCTAATTCCGCCGTGAATTTCGCAACGTCGACAGTTTTGAGAGACCGTTCATCAATATATTCGACTCCTTCTTGGGGGAAAAAACGTCTCCAGAAATACCAGAATTCGTTGGGAGCCAAAGCTCCTTTGGTCTTTCCAAGATCGGAAGCAAATGCAATCTCCTTACTGAAGTCAGATAACTCATCTCTGAAGTTGAATTTAGGATCAGTCAGCATCTGCTGAATCCTCGCTCCAATGTAAGGTGCTTCATAAAACCTGGAAAGTAAATTGGTCGGATAAGCGACTCGGCCCGTTTTCGCCAACCATTGCATCATTAAGGTGGAACCGCATCTTGGCGCCCCAACGATAAAAATCACCGGATATTTCGGCATTTTATAGCTTTGAAGAATTCCATCTTCGACCGGTCCCAAGATATCGTTAATTTCCTTCAATAATCTCTCAAGATTCTCCTTCCTTTGGAATTCTTTTTGCCTTTTACACTCTACTTTTTTACCTCTCAATTCCTATTCTCCTTTGCCCATAGGACTCAGATATTCCTTACCCAAACTCACCCTTTCTGTAGGCAGGGAAATAATCTGTGTCTTGCACACCTTTGGCCTTTACAATCTCCGCATATCTTTTATGGTCAAAGATCCGACCGCAAAAATAGGTTGTTCGAACTCCAGTGGACCAACCCTGTTTGAATTGGCTCAAGCCATCTGTGCCATTACTTCGAATACCAGCACCCCCGCCCAGATCAAGCCAACGCACTTTATCAGCAAAATAGTCAAGCAAATACCATTTCAGGGCGTATGAAGCCCGCAACTTGTAACCTAAAGGACTGTATGCTGTCAAATGGCCGTAAGCGGCTTCCCCCTGAACGTAACACAGATCCAATCCGACCGTGACGTCTTGCGATACTGCCCGGAACATAACCATCCCAGGAATTCTCAATTGCTTGGCAAAGGCCATCTTGGAAAACGCCTTGATTCCTTTAAGATTGTGTCTCCGAATCAAATCTGCGTATAGGTCAACCCAATCATCGAGGAACTGTGTCGGATCATGACACGTCTCTATATGGACTTTCTTGAGCCCTTTTCGTGCATAGTAGCGATGATGTCTAGACACGATGTCGTTTTGAGGATAGCGAAGGTCTGTCACAAAATGTTCCTTAAAGGATATCACCACATCAAAACATCGCTGCAGATAGGCAACGTCAAACGCTCCAAACGGGTCTGTGACGAGCGAAAGAGTTACTAAATTGTTTCCCATACATTCCAGGTCAGTATGAAGGCCTGACCAGTCCTGACAGGCGAACAAAGGATAGCACCCCATTGCATCACGGTAGGGAAAGCCGGGTATCTGGCGCTCCAGTACCCATCCGTTACATCGAGGTAGTTCGCGCGGGGTGCCAAATTCCGCGAGGGAACGCGCATACTCAGGGTGTGCGTATCCGGTCAGCATTCCAATTCCCCCAAAACAATCTGAGCCATCCGTTCCATATCAATTTTGTCGCACCTTTGGTCACAAGGGAGCGTCATGATATATTCTGCCAAACGGCGACTTCCATAAAATTCTTCGGGTGTTACCTGATCCAGTGGCCAGTGGACAGGCGGATAAATCTGTTCTTGAAAAAGGTTTTCGCGAATCTGGTCTCGCTGTGAGTGTCTAACGGGAAAACCAAGTGGAACCGTTCCCTCCAACAACTCTGGAAACAAAGCCATGTCTCTTAATTCATTGGCCAATACCGAATAGTTTTCGATTCGCCGCTGAGCAATTTCTGAGTACTCAAAGGCAGTGAACAAAAGTCTTCGGGATAGCTCGCTCATCGCATAGTAGCCACACGGAGTTGCCGCGTCTGTCTCGCAAAACAATTGGTACCAGCCTCGCTCGCCACCATATTGATCAAATTCCCGCCGATTAATTGTGGCTTCCAACATTTTTAGCCACCAGGACTCTGGCGGAGGCTCCAACTCGATATCGTCAAACTGCGTGTCGCAACAGGAAACTACAATACCTCCGTCTGGCACACCAATAAATTTTCTTGGGCTATACAGAACAAAATCCGAATACTGTCCGACATGCTCAGAAAGCAATGCTTGGCATGCGTCCTCCAGAACCCACGCTCCCTGTTTTTTTGCAAGCGTCGCGTCCTTAGAATCTAGAGGAAATCCAAAATAGTCTATCAAAACAACAATATCGCCGGTTTGAATCTGTTCAATCCAATTAACAGAAGGAATTCGAAGATTGTAATCAATTTCATAAAACCTTAGATTTGTTACCTTTTGATCCGTAGCTTGAATCATTGTCGGACAAAGATAGGATGGCATCCAAACATTGTTCGGATTTAATAGATCAATCAAGATCGCGATTCCGGACCTACCATTGGCTAGGAAAAGATTTGAATCTCTAAGGAACATCCAATCCAAAGATTTACCGGATATGGCAGGCACAACCGTCTCGGGCAGGCCGAACATCCCACCGATAATTTTGTTATCACTGTTCAAGTTCACCTCCTGAAACCTTTGTGGCAACTCTGGAGCTTTGGTGATTAGATTCTTTATAGTTGATTTCAATAATAATGTCACAAATCCTTTGGACATCGTCTAAGGAAAGATCATAATAAATCGGCAGTGTAAGAATTCTGTCGGCGACGAGACGTGCTATTGTTAATGGATCCTTGACGGCAATACTTCTGTAACAGGGAAAATCACATACCAATGGGTAGAAATACCGCCTGGAATAAATGTTGTATTTCTTCAGCTCTTTGTAGAGTTTATCACAACTCATACAAAATTCCTTTTCGTCCACTTCAATAGGCATATACACGTAGTTATACCGTACGTCTTTCGGCAGTTCAGGTGTCAAACGTATACCCCTCACATCTCTTAATTTCTCACGGTATAGAGCGGCGATTTGCCGGCGTTTTTCAGTGATTTTGTCGATGTGTTGCAGTAGCATGCTGCCCATCAAAGCCTGCATCTCATTCATTTTGGCGTTAGTGCCGGGCATCACAACTTCAACTTCATTTTCGAATCCAAAATTCTTGAGATAATCGAAAGTCTTCTTCAGTCCGGAATCTTGAAAAGTAAGCATCCCACCTTCCATTGAATGGTAGGATTTGGTGGCATGGAAGCTAAACATGCTCATATCGCCAAAATGAGCAATCGATTTATTCCCTACCCGGACACCAAAGGCATGGGCCGCATCATATATGAGCTTAAGGTTATGGCGACGTGCAATATCAGCCAGACGATTGAGTTTGCACGGATGGCCAAATACATGTACAGCAAGGATAGCGGTTGTCCAGGGAGTTATGGCTGCTTCGACCTTATCTGGGTCAAGCGTGTAATAATCAGGCTCGATATCCACAAAAACAGGTCTTATCTTGTTCCAAAACAACGCATGAGTAGTTGCCACAAAAGTAAACGGCGTTGTTATTACTTCTCCAGAAATACCCATCCCCTGTAAACCAATCTGCAACGCCAGAGTTCCGTTGTTAAATAAACATACGTTGTCCGTCTCAAAATAATTCGATAATTCCTGTCCAAAGCGCTGCAAGATTGGGCCATTATTCGTAAGCCACTGACTGTCCCAGATTTCCTTCAGCCCATCGCAGAATTCCTCCAGAGGCGGTAGAAAAGGCCGGGTTACATAAATTGGTTTTTCGAAAGGTTTAACCATTTTAACTATCCTAAATTATCAATGATCATCAGTTGGGCTTTACTTAAACCATCTCTTCCGCCCTCCGTCTTCTGTCTTCTGCTTGCCCCGCACGAAATAGGCCGCTGCCGTAATTTGGTGCGGGCTCCTCCGTCGTCTCGCATCCAGCTTGAAGTCTTTGACCGGGTCGGACATCCTGACCGATACGCCGTCCGGCAAATTCGACAGTTCAACGCCCGGACCGGCTTCCAAAATTTCAACAGAAAGTATCTTCATGATTTTTCACCACGGAGTTCACGGAGGACACGGAGTTATTTCATTGTTTTCTCAGTGCTCTTGGTGCTCTCCGTGGTTCATAATCCTTACAAAACCACCGCCACCGTATTGCTCGGCACGCTCTCGCCCGCCTTGTTCGTGGCAATGACGCGGTATTCCCAATCCTTGCCGCGTTCCTGGTTATTGAGCGTCGCCTCGGACTCGATTGCCATACTCACCAGCATCCAGGCGCCCGCGGACCGTTCCCGCCTTTCGATCTTATAGGCGGCCACCGCGCCCCCATCCGCTGGCTGCTTCCAGTCGAGGACGACCCATCCCTCGCCCTGGCGAGGGGCTTCGAGCGAACGCGGCTGGCCGGGAACTTGCAGGGCCGTCGGAGCGGCCTTGGCGCCCCAGCCAAGTGCGCTCAATTTCGCATCATCGTAGTTGACGGCGTCTTCGGCGTAGCGCAAGTCGGCCCGCATGGCCGTGACCAACTCCTCCAGGCCCGCGGCCTTGGTCTCGGTCACCTGCTCGTCACAGAGTGTGATGAATGAGTCCAGCAGGGCCGCCGAAGCGACCGGCGGGGATGGGAAATCCGCTGCATTAGCGGCGAGACCCGTTACAATATTCTGGGCCAATGCCTTGATTTCTGCTTGAGTTTGGCTATTCGAACTCTCAGATTATTGTTGTATCATTATTGATGTTTGCAAAATAAATGAACTATTGTGAGAACAAGAAGCACAAAGGGATTATTTTCAACACCCCCAAATAAGTTTGCCGGTGACACCCAGTGTCGCTTTAATAACACAAGGTTCAATAAGCTGTCGTGAACACTACTTATCCATCATGTCGGCTTTGGCGGTCATCGGTGTCTATTTCTTCGCAGAAAAACACCTGTACGTTTTTGCCAATTAACCAATCTCAATCCGACTGCCACCATTTTTCAGAGACTTAGTGGCTGCCTCCAGGATTTGGACTACTTTCAGGCCTTCCAAACCACTTGATTCGGGCTTTGCGCCGGACTTTATACAATCCAGAAAATGCCGGCATTCCGTTTTCAGGGGCTCGACCTCCTCGACATAGGGAGAGTACATATTTCCGTAGTGGTACGAGTAATGAAAGTCTGCGAATGTGTCGTAGTAAGGAGGAATTTCTATCCGTTTGTCATATATCTTTAGCTTTTCGCTGGTCTGCAAATCGTCGTAAACGAGCATCCCCTTCTGGCCGACAAACGTAGTTTCACGGACCTTATTTGGGTCAAGCCAGCTACTTTGGATTGTCGCCAGCGAGCCATTCCTGAAATTTAGCGTCATATTGGTCACATCTTCGACCTTTGGATGTACATGGGCTTTCCCCTGGCAATTGACGGACACAGGGGCTTCATTCAGGATATACAGAATAATGGAAATGTCATGAGGCGCCAGGTCCCAGGCCACATTGATGTTTTTCTGGAAGAGGCCAAGGTTCAGCCGTCGGGAACTGATGTACAATATCTCACCGAGTTCTCCACTGTCCACTATTTCCTTGATTTTCCGAACGGCAGAGGAGTAGACGAAGGTGTGCCCCACCATAAGGGTCAGCTTCTTTTCTCCGGCGAGTTCTATCAATTCTTCAGCCTCTGTTACAGAGGACGTCATGGGCTTCTCTATGAACGCGTGCTTTCCAGCCCGCAGGGTTTTCTTGGCCATCTCATAATGCAAGCGAGTTGGTGTTGCAATGGCGACTGCGTCAATCTCTGCGGTGTTGACCACGTGGTCAAATTTGAGGGCAGTTTCCACGTCGGGATAGAGCGTCTTCATGTGCGCCAACCGGTCCACATCCATATCGCAGACCAATTTCACTTTGCAATCGGAAAGCACGTTGAAATTCCGAATAAGATTCGGGCCCCAGTAACCACAGCCCACAATTGCAATGTTAAGCATTTTCTACAACATCCTCAATCAGTGGTGATTTTTTCTGCAAAGCAAAACTATCCTTGATTTGAGAGACAATGGCTGATGGTGTCTTTAGTAGGATAATTATGTCTAACCACAAGGACTTTTTTCTCAAATACTGAACGTCCAACTGTACCATCTGGCTAAAGGTAAGCCGGTTTTTCCCGCTGACTTGCCACAGCCCTGTCATTCCAGGAACAGCATCGAAACGTCCGTAATGCCACTGCAAATAGTTGTCTACCTCGTAGGGAATAGGTGGACGGGGCCCGACCAGGCTCATTTCGCCGCGGAGCACATTGATCAATTGCGGCAATTCATCGAGGCACGTCTTGCGGAGTATTTTGCCAAATGGGATTATTTGTTCATCATTGTCCAGCTTGGTCATGGGCATCTTTGAACTGGCATCATTCCGTCTACTGCCGTTTATCAACTTGGCAACATGCTGTTGATGGACAGAGGAGTCAACATTAACCTTCATAGTTCGAAATTTCAACATGCCGAATGTTCTCCCCGCATATCCTGCTCTCTGTTGTTTGAAAAAGACCGGTCCCTGAGACACAGTCTTAATGATGAGAGCTACAAGAAGCAGAAGGGGGGATAACACAACGAGCGCAATCAATGCTCCTACAATGTCCATAACACATTTCCAAGCAGGCAGCGGACGGACGAAGAATGGTTCGAGCCCCTGCGCCGATGCCCGGCAGTTTGGTCTTATATTGGCCGGGCATTCTTGTGTGGCGAAGTCAGTGTTCAGGCTATCGGCATGCTTTGTAGACATGGAAAAGCTCCCTGCCGTTTTTGTCCGCCACTCAGGGGATAAATCTGCGAAATGGAGCTGGGATGAATGCCCATTGTCATCGAAGAACCACTTTGAGGGATAGGTGTAGACGGTGCACTCTGGGGACGAGGCCTTGGCAGCCATCGCCTGACGCACATCCTCGGCCAGTTTCCAGGCGCCATCTGGGGGTGTGTCAGGCAGAAGAACACCTATGCGGTGCCCGTCAAACCACCCGGCCTGGTCGCTCAGACGGATGCGATTAGTGAGTACGCGTGCTAAATGCTGCACCTGGGTGCTATCCACCTCTGGCTCACTTACCTCGAAGACTATCATCGAAAACTGATGCCTATTGCGGTCAGCCCGAACTCGCTCCCTCTCAAGTATGACACGAAATCGTTCTCGCGGCTGGACACTGCTTAAAGCACTTGCGCATCTCAGGGGCACGAATGCTTTGAAGCGAGCCCACAGTATTGATGTGTCCATCACCTTCCATCCTCTCCTTCAGCCTTCAAGTTGTCGTTCTCCTCCTATCGAACTATTCCATCCTTTTGCAAGCCTGTGTGTTTTGGTTAACTGCGCTACGCACTCAGGCTCATACAGTAATCCCTCACATTCCTTGAATTATAATACACCTTGGTATTGCTTGTCAAGTTTTTTTTCTCAAATATTTTAAGACTGTAGTAGCATTACAGAGCAAATAATATCTAAAGCGTCTGATTACAATGACTTATACAGAATCCAGATTGGTTAATAGCAGCTTCCAACCTACTGTTGTAGCAGATTCAAACGTTAAATTTGGGTTCTTGCCGAGGATTCCACTGCAAGCCACAATTGTCTGCCAAGCAGCATTCTCTGCAATCTTGCCATAGTCTCAAGAATACTCTGTATTGTTGCTCAAGTCTCAATATTTTCGAGTTTTTTCTCAAGCAGCGAATGCCCACAAGCTCCGTCACAACATCCGGTACAACCAGGCCGGGATTGGGAACCGTCTCTTGTTGAGAACAACTCCGAGAACATCGGCCTCCGCCTTCACTAACCGTTCTTTCATCCTCTGTACGACCTCCCAGCGCAACCGCTCGGCTTCAACAACTATTATGACGCCATCACACAAGCTGGCCAGTCGAGGTACGATGCTTGTTTGGCTCACAGCCGGCAGATCGAACACCACGAAACGGTAATGTTCTTTAATTGAATTAAGTCGCTTCGAGAATCTGTCCGAATCAAAGATTTGCAAGAGATTCACTTTCACGCTGCCAGCTGAAAGAATATGGAGATTCTGCACGGGCGAGTTCAGAATGGCATCCCCATTACCTTGGCCATTTTCGAGAACGTCAACCAATCCTGGTGAGAGCTTCCTCTTGAAGATCCGATGCACCGAAGGATGGGCAGTATTCGCATCCACGAGCAGTACATCTCCGTTACCGCGCTGTGCCAGCCAGGTGGAAAGGTTCGTAGCGACTGTGCTGACGCCCTCACCACGGTGGCAGCTCACGACTGCGAACACGCGCGGTTTTTCTGTGGAACCGTCAGAACTCTGTAACAGTTGCTCTCCGAGGGTTTCATAGTATTGCCTGATTCCTTCAGGGATCTCCCAAATTCTGTCACCGGTTTTGTCTTGCCTTCGTTTTGCTGAGGGAGAAATCCTGTTGGCTCGCACGCGCGGGATAGAAGCAAAGGTTGGCAGTTGTAGCCTTTCTTCTACCTCCTCAGACGTCTTGATAGAGTGGTCTATATATTCAGAGAAGAATGCGAGGCTCATTGCCCCAAAAATGGCCAACAAAAGTCCTAAAGAGATGTTAAGCAACCTGCGCGGTCCTGTTGGCTTTATGGGAAGTGTGGCTGGCTGCACCACACTGATGTTCGAGATTTTTCCAATCTCCAGAGCGTGGTCGATGCGCGCCTGTTCGAGATTATCGGAATATTTGCGGTAGTTCGCCTCCTGTATGTCTATCTCTCGTTTCAAGTGCGTGATTCTTAGGTCTGCTTCGTTCAAAGTTTTCAGCCCCGCCTGTGCATCTGCCAACTGCTTCTTCAGGTTCTCAACTTTGGCCTGGAGTGATGAGAGGGTAGCTTGCTCGGTGAACAATGTTGACTGTACTTGCTGGTGAGCACTATTTACTCCTTTGGTCACCTGGGTACGGGTAGGCTTGGCCTTCTCCTTGTTGAGCAATGCCTGCGCCTCGGCAATTTCCTGGCGGACCATCTGCACTTGTCGACTTTCCTCGGCATACTTGGACGCAAGGTCCTGCTCCTTCAATTGAAGTTCGTAGAGCTTCGCACGCATCAGGTCGGCAGCGTAATCCGAAAAGCCTGTGGTCTCTTGTGTCACCAGTGCCTCGGGCATATCGGCAAGTCTCTCCTGCAATGCTTGAACCTTGGCCTTAGAAGCTGCCAAATCAGCTTCTGCAGCCCTTTTCTGCAGCTCTAGGTCCCCAACATGGTTCAAAATGACCTTACGCTGCTCCTCCAGTGAAGAGATGCCGGTTTCGTCCCTAAGATTCCGAAGCTCGTTCTCAGCCTGCGTAAGCTTTTCTCGCAAG
>Ga0209636_10006849_pt1 | contig 11645 bp, 14 predicted proteins | sample DeeMarSWOR152_54_FD_187464 | JGI IMG/M metagenome (GOLD analysis project Ga0209636, IMG submission 187464) | Marine sediment microbial communities from White Oak River estuary, North Carolina - WOR-1-52-54 (SPAdes) (version 2) | ecosystem: Environmental > Aquatic > Marine > Intertidal zone >... | reverse complement strand
CCCGTTTATAAAGAGGAACTTTCCTCATACGGCCAGCGGTTCGATTTCATGAAATATTATCTGATAATCATGATTGCCTATACAAGTATCGTATTCTTCATTTCATTTGCTTTATTCGTGAAATATGATGTAAGGTGAAGGAAGCAGAAAGAAAGGGAAAGAAGGTTAGGGAGTGGGATTGTGAATTGATGAATTCGTGAATTGGTATATGTGAGTATTAAGTGTAAGATAGTTAAGTCCGATTTCCAATTGGACACATTCATAAAGAATATTCCAAATATAGAATTCAAAAACAAAACCGGATGAAAAACTTCAGAATATTATTCCTCCATGAGATCAACCAGCAGGTCAAATCATTCAAATTCCTGCTGACAATTATCCTAGCTGTCATCATTACCTTTGCATGTACCTACGTGCAGGTGAAGGATTTCAACGACCGTTATGATACCTATACCGAAGCAAGGAATACCGCGAATAACCTGAAAAACACTTTCCACGTGTATTCCGAATTTCAGATACCGGTGCTGATACCGCCAAATCCGTTATCGGTTTTCTCGAAAGGATATGATGAACAAGTAGGGAACAAAATTGTTATATCCATTCTCGACCTTCCAGAACTTCAAACAATAGAGCAGAAGTCCAATCCTTTTCTATCAATCTTTTCTAATTTCGATATTGTTAGTATCATAAGTATCATACTGAGTATCATAGCCGTTTTCATAGTGGCGGATACGATCTCTGGGGAACGCGAGGAAGAAGTACTGAAACTGGTATTCAGTCACCAGGTAAGCCGACCCGTATATTTCCTTGCCAAATACTTAGGCAGCATGGTCATTTTAACCATCCCACTTTTACTGATTTTCTTGATTACACTATTATATATGCAGTTCCAGCCGGTTATAAAACTGGACCTTGCAGATTGGGGCAGGATACTCGAAATTTTTACTTCCTGCCTGTTGTTTTTATCAGTCTTTATCCTTATCGGATTGATGATCTCCTCTTTCTTTTCAACCGGTGCGGTCTCTACCCTTGTAGGATTGATCGTATGGCTGTTAATGGTAATGATATATCCCAATACAATTGATTATATCGTTGCCCAGACAGTGAATATTCCGACAACCGAAGAGCTGAGGGCATCCATGCAAAAACTCAGGGAGGAAAGAAGCGTAGTTTATCAAGAAAACAGGGAAAAATGTGGATTTCCCGAAGGTATGAGTGCTTGTCAATTCTGGCCGGATGAAGGTTTTTGCAGACGTTTGTTTATCACAACAAAAGATTACTACAAGGCATCCGAGAAACAGGTCCAGTTAAACCTACCGGTACTATTAGAGTATCAGGATAAAGAGCTGGATGTGAAAGGTGATTATAACGCAAAGCTTTTCAAGCAAAAACTTATTGCCGATTATTTGAAGTTTCCTCTTCCGAATACACTGCTTGAAAAAGCATCTGCCAAAGCATCCAGTAACGATTACCGCACGCGTATAATAAAAATTCATGAAGATACGCGTCTTTTTAGAAGTGTCGTCCTAGATTGGCTCAGGGATAAGGGAGCTTTTGGCTTGAAATTCTTTACCCTGATGCCTGAAGAAGAATTCAGGGATAATTTCCAAGATTATGATGAGGAAGCCAAACAGAAATATTGCTACAATCATCCTTTGCTGAATGTGGATGATGCCCCGGCTTTTATAATAACCAATAGGTTCAATGTTCCGTATGAAATGGGCATCCTGGTGATCTTGAATATAATTTTACTCCTTGCCGGTATCAGGATATTTACTTATTCATCTTTAATAAAACGATAATCATGATCAGAGAAATATTATTAAAAGAAATTCATGAACAGATCCTGAGCTTTAAATCGCTGATAACATTTGTTGTTATCATTGTACTGTTCATGGTTAACGGTTTTATTTTCAGAATGAATTATCAGGACAGGTTGGAAGAATATATAAATGTAAGGAATAAGACCGAAACTGCCCTGACAGAGGGATCGGCCAGCTTCAATTCCCTTGTTCGTGTCAAGCAGCAGCACATTAAACCTCCGTCAAAACTATTTTTCATCAGCAATGCGGAGGAGCGTAACCTTCCCAACGCTGTTATATTCGATTGTTTCAGGCTGGAAATACCGGGCTATATTAAGAAACAGAATCCACTGTTTTCGACCTTCGGAACCATTGACTGGACCAATATCCTTCTTGTTTTCATGAGTTTTATATGCATCAGTTTTGCTTATAATGCCTTTTCCGGTGAAAAAGTGAGCGGTACCTTAAGGCTGGTTCTTTCGAACAGGGTGAGCAGGTGGCAGATCATTACGGGAAAATGGCTGGGGATCCTGATCCTTGTCCTGATCCCATTAAGCATCGGAATTTTATTGAACCTGTTGATCATTATCATATCCGGCATCGATCTTTCAGGTAGGGATTTTATCGTGATCCTTTACTTCCTGTTGGTGGCCATCTTCTTTTTATCTTTCAACATCCTGCTTGGATTTTTCATTTCCACCCTCACCTCACGGCCCGTTGTAAGTCTTAGCATAAGTTTGATTATATGGGTCATACTGAACATTGCCGCTCCAAGCATCAGCTGGTTAATGGCAAAAGAGCTTACGCCTGTCCGGTCGCTTGCGAAGATACAGGCCAGGCATAATGAGAAAAGCGGTGAATTATGGAGATCGGACATGTATTATGATGGCTGGCGCAGTGAATGGGCAGGCCAACCACCGAATGAACTTGTTCTGAAACGAGCAGCCCTGATGGATGCGCTCGATGAATTGTATGCTGCAACGTGGATGGATTATGTCAATAATGTCTTTGCCCAGACCAGGGAAGGGATCATTGTTTCAAAAATATCCCCGTATTCCCTTTTTCGTTTTATCGGGGAAACTATATCCGATAATGGTTTCAGTGGATTTGTGAGGTTTTACAACCAGGCCCGCAAATATCATGACGAGTATCATAATTTCCTAAAAGCTAAAGACCGGGCAGACAAAGATAGTTATCACCTGGTTGTCAACGAAACCTGGACATTTAAAACATTCATGTCGAACAAACCGGTGGAATACAATGAAATTCCAGTTTTTCAATATAGTTCACCCAGCATCAGGGATACTATTCATGATACCCTTCCTGATGTCATGATCCTGGTGCTGTGGAACATTTTACTTTTTACCGGATCTTTCTTTGCTTTTGTGAGGTATGATGTGAGGTGAGGAGAAGAACAGTATGGAGCAAGGAGAGAGATAGAAAGTATTGAAGGGATTGAGGGATTAAGGGAAAGTATGGTGGTAATTTTAAAGAAGAACTGATAATTTATAGCTATATAATTAAAAATTGACAAATATGAAAAATTTTGTATTTATTCTATGTATTTTAGTGACAGTTGTTTGTCATGCTCAAGTCAATGAAAATGGCTATGATTCATTGAATTTCAGCCATGGTTTTATCCTGATCCAAAAAGACGGCAAGTATGGGCTAATGAATACCCAAGGAAAAGAGTTGATCCCGAATGATTATGAATCTTTAGTTTTCGATCATGGTTTTATCCTGACCCAAAAAGACGACAAGTGTGGGCTACTGAATACCCAGGGAAAAGAGTTGATCCCGAATGATTATGAATCTTTAGTTTTCGATCATGGTTTTATCCTGACACAAAAAGACGGCAAGTATGGGCTACTGAATACCCAGGGAAAAGAGTTGATCCCGAATGATTATGAATCTTTAGTTTTCGCTCATGGTTTCATCCTGACCCAAAAAGACAGCAAGTATGGGTTAATGAATACCCAGGGAAAAGAGTTAATCCCGAATGATTATGAATCTTTAGTTTTTGCTCATGGTTTTATCCTGACCCAAAAAGACGGCAAGTATGGATTAATGAATACCCAGGGAAAAGAGTTGATCCCAAGTGATTATGAATCTTTAAGTTTTAGTCATGGAAGTGTTATTGGTACCAAAAATGGGAAACAGAATATTATAAATATTAAGTAATTATAATTAAAACTACCGCCAATAAATAGGGTTTCATGTGGCCGGTACGGCCCAGCATGAAGCCCCGGTTGAACTAAATCCGGTAACTATTCTATGGGGATTGCATAATAATCTTACAGAAGTTTTACTAATCCGTTCTTTGAAAGAATTGAAAAAACGGCAGGAATTTGATATATCATGGCGGTGTTATGTTAAAATCTGACACATATTTGTGAAAAATGATGTTCATTTGGTCTGTTTCAGACGGTATGAAATAATAACCTTCCTATTGTCAGATAAAGATGTGATTTTACAAATAATCGTCCGATTATTTGATCCCTATCAATAATTGCCAGAATAATTGTAATTTTATAATAGCGATTTTCGAAAATTATTTCCAGTTTTTTTATCTCACTTCTCACAGTTGTTGAATACTCTCAATTTAGGACTTTCTTCTATGAAGCGGACATTCTTTATTTGTTTAAGTATACTGATAATAATTTGTGCTTGTAAGAAAGATGATAATGCATTTATCGGTAAAGATATTTATTTTAAACTGGCATGTTGGCCAGTTCCTCTACCTTTTAGGGAAGATCAACAAATCGACTCGATTACAATTTCCATTTACAGTTGTCAGGATCCATTGCAAAATTTATTTGATACCATAACAGGATGTACATTTCACGATGAGTTTTTACTATTACCAAATACTTATATGCAAGGAATAACTTTTAATAAAACATTTCTTACAATAGGTGATTACAAAGCAATAACACTTTATTCTCGTGTCAAACCTGGTGCTTCTATACGTACAAGCGATCCATTTAAATTAAAAGAGAATGGGGAATTAAGTAATGTAAATGACCATCCTTTATTTTTACATGGAGATACAATAATAATAGGTTGTTTAGTAATGATTTAATACAGAAGGATTAGCTCATTTCCCACGATCTTCAGACATTCTATAATAAAATGCTTGAAAAAGAATCCGGTTATTTAATCTGTCAAGCAAAGAAGATGTTAATATTAATTATTTAGATGAGAATTATTTGGACAATAGATCAAACAGTTTTCTAACCAACACTATTTTGTATTTATGAACTCCATTTATTCTGTACCGTCATTTAGAACTTTATTCGATATGAAAATATGCAGCAAATGTTTAAGGAGGCTGTTAATCTGGATTACACTTACAACTATTAGTGTTATTGTGGGTTTAATATTTGATATGGTTATCTTTAATACGAAACATTTCCCATTTTACATTAGAATAATTGGATTTATTGGAATACTCTTATCCCATTTCCTTTTGAAGAGGTCAGGTAAATTAATACGGGAATTTGGTAAATGTGAGCTTTGGGGATGGTCTACAAAACTTATTACACATGACATTTATAAATGTACCAGACATCCGCATCATTTAGGTGTTGGTTTATTTATGACATTTCTTGGTTTATTGATAGCATATCCATTTTCATTTATAATTATTACATTCAGTCAATGGTTATGGGTTGTTCTCTTTGTTTTATTAATTGAAGAAAAGGAATGCATGGAAAAGTTCGGGGAACAATATCTTCAATATAGAAAAACAGTTCCCTTGTTAATTGGAAATCCTATTTGTATTATTAAAGAATTATGTTCTTCTTCTATTTTATAAGATCCTCAAAACGATTTTTACAAACAATTCTCCCCCAAATAATTAGAAAACAGAACCTCCCCTGGAACATGTAATAAAAAATGGGAAGATTATTTGTATAAAATCGTCTAATTTAAAACAGTCAGATTATTAGGGAAGGCTACATTATAAGTAAAATTCAAGATCCCTTATATAATAGCAAGATTATATAAAATAGGCTTGGAAAAAATCTTATATAGTAAAAAATTTTTATATAGTAAAGAATTCCTTTATAGTTATTGATTCTTTTATAAAAACTAACCGATACTTATCTAAAAAAAGATACTTATATAAGGAAAATAATTATTAGTATGAGAAAAATAACATTCACCCGGCAAGAACTATATGATTTAGTCTGGTCAGAACCTTTGATTACATTATCAAAAAAATATTGCATTTCTGATAATGGTTTACGAAAGATCTGCAAAAGAATGAATATTCCGTTACCAAATATTGGACATTGGCAAAGAGTACAATATAAAAAGCGGGTTACAACCAAAAAACTACCAACGAACAATACCGATAAAAATACTATAGAGTTGACCCGGAGAGATGAAGATGATCCTTTCATAAAGACAAATTTATCTCCCCTGGGTATTTTGAAAAGAGAGATTGAAAATACTCCTGGTTTGAACTTAGAAGTTCCTTTAATACTTACCAAGCCTGATCAGCTCATTATAAAAGCAAAGAAAAATCTGGCCGATAAGAGGCCTTCAAAATATGATTTTCACAAAGGTATAATCAAGACGGATAGTGGTCACATTAACATAACGGTTTCGCCTGAGAATAAAGGTAGGGCACTTCGAATTATGGATACCATTATAAAGTTGTTACGAGCCAGAAAGATGGTAAAAAGCCAATTGAAGATCATATTTCAATGATACTTGCAAAACTCGAATTGGAAGCTCTTCGAATAAAAAAGGAAAATGAGTACCATGCTGAACAACGCAGGATTATAGAACATCAGGAACGTATTGAAAGGGAAGAAAGAGAACAGAAAAAGAAAGAAATCAAGATGTTTAAAAAACTGATAAAACAAGCCAACCGCTGGCATCAAGCAAAATTGTTAAGAGATTATATCCAAATGCTTGAAGAAAAAATGCTGAAAACAGGAGCCCTTACGGATGAAAACATAAAATGGCTCAACTGGGCTAAACATAAAATTGACATATATGATCCTTTAAATGAAAAAAAAGAAACTTAATAGGTTTCAAACAATAACAGAATAATCCAAGAAACAGGTTTGACCATACCATATATCCAAACGTTGTAAAGGTTAAATATTTGATAATTTTTGCTCTAACTTTAAAGGTGAACATTAAATAATAACTGTCATGGAAAATCCTTTTGAATTAATTGAACAAAGATTAGCGATTATCGAGGGAAAACTTGATACTTTGATTCAGAGAATAGATGATCCCTAAAATTCACCTCTTCTTTCACCTACATGGATGACCTCAAAACAACTTGCTCACCATCTCGGTTTGTCTGTTTCGGCAGTCACAAATCTTCGAGGCACAAAAATTCCATATTACAAAATAGGTGGAAGGATATTATTTAAAAAGCAAGAAATCGATGAATTTATTCAAAACACAAGACATAGGAGTAGTGGTGAATATTTGAATGAATATTTAAACAGCCCTCAAGGAAAAGGAAGACTAAACCAGTCGAAATTCTAAGTCTGATGATTTATGATACCTTATCGAAATTTTGTCAATCGTTATAACTAAAATACCGTTAATGGAAGGAAGAATTTTATCGGAAATAAAACAAATCCGTAAGTTGCTTTCCCAACTGGTGGGAACAACGGATTTGCCTGTAAAACAAAAATTTTCAAAGGAAGCTATATCGAAAGCCGCCAAGGAATTCAGACAATTATCTATTGAACGTGGTGAATGGATACCACGCGATGATATACATAAGATTATTAAGCATGCTTCATGGAATTCTGGAAAGATTATTATCGAAAAGTTTGAGTTCACCAACTATTTTAAACGAGGGCACACAAAACTACTTCAATAGAAAAGACTTAATCGAACTCGATAAAGAATTGAAAAAGAGAAACATAAATTTGGATAAGTACTGTGAACTCCTGGACGATAAGGAGAAGTTTCGAAAATATGTCAATGGTATACTTCTCCAAAAGGAGAAGAAAACGCGAAAACATTTCAAAATACCTGAAGGTCTCCGGGATATTTTTTCAAAGCCCTACTCTACTCCAACAGAAGAACTGGTCAGAAATGAAATAACAACACTCATGGAAGAGTATCAAAAATTTGATTTGTCTGAATATATTGACCTCTTTGAAGAAAAAACTTATGCCATGTTTAAATATGACTATTCTTTTGACCGTTACTTAAAACCGGAACTGAAAAAGTATTGTAAGGATTGGTGTTTTAAATTCAACTATGCAAATAATGCTTTAAAGAGAATTTTAGAACTTAAATCCTCTGAATCAAATAGTTAATCTGGCATAATCTTAAGAAAATTTTTATTCTAAACTACATACAAAAATTTCAGAGAATTTTTGTTTTTTCTTTAAGAATATTGGATTATTGGTAGTATGACTACCAAAAGTGAAATAAAAATAAAGGAACTATTGGAAGATCAACGGCAGGGAATAGTTATGGTTGTATCCAGTTTTGATACGAAAGGTATATTACAGAACCTGCAAAACATCATTAAATAAGAATTATTAAAATATGTACCAACATTTACATGTTAGAAATTTTATTAATTGAAATGTATCAAAATCTTTAGTACCTTTGTATCAATCCATATATGTGGAGGTGGAGGGTTGTACAGGCCCTTGCCCCGGCAACGGGGTTTTTTTTATGGCAATTTTTAGCTCCTAATCATAAATTCTTCACTTATCTATTGATAAACCTTGTAAACTTTCTCCAGTGTTTACCAAGGTCTCGCCACACATCCTCAAATTTAGGTAGTTCACTTATCTGAACAGAAAGATGTTGCTCCCAGATCCTTTTAAATGTTTGTTCCTTACCAGTTACTGTTCGTACTAATTGATTCGGATCATAACCTTTATGTTTGGTCTTTTCCTGAAAAGCATAAATATAGTCTTCGATATTATATCCTGCCATTTCAAACAAATACCATATATCATACAGGTCCCTTGGTTCCGTCCGTTCTATTAGTGACCGCATTTTTTCAGATATTAGTTCATCAAGTTTATAGCATAGAATCATTTGTTCTTCTTGCAGATCTGAATAATCCTTACTCATAGTTTTAACGCCCGGTTTATTTAGTATTATTTCATTACTACCTATATCGACTTTTATGGTTTTATTTGCACCAATACCACCTAACGGTCCTATAAAGGAAATATATAAATTGAAATTGCCGGTTTCGAATATGTTCTCATCAGCTATTTCCAGACGGATTCTTGATCCCTCAAATACCCAATCAAAAACTTTTTTAAATTCATTTTTTATAAACTCGATGTCGATATTATCTCCCTGGAAAGTAAAATCAAGATCTTCAGATAATCTATAGTCATGGTAATATACTTTTCTTAATAGTGTACCGCCCTTAAATATCAGATGTTTTTTTAAGTAATCGTTTTTATTAATTCCTTTTAAAATCCAGGAATTAACATAGTCCTTCTCTATTTGTGTATCTCTTAACTTTAGTTGTGAGGCAATCCGTTGTATTTCACCCGGTTGGATCAAAGGTTTATGTTTTTAAAGATTCTTCAATACTCTTTATTCCAATGTTATCAATTATTTTCCATTCGGAATGAAATTTGCCATCTTTTGGAAGTGATGGGTCAAGCAAGATATATGATGATGAGATTTTGTTATTCATCTTGTTAGTGTATTCCGGGAAAAGATTTAAAGTGGATAGAATGTAGCCAGCACGTTTAGTCACAGCTTGAATCTGATAACGCTCAATATATTTAAAAAACCTTTGTTCATTAATGCTTTTCCGGGAGCGAAATAATGCTTTTACAATTTCAATTATACCTCCTGCATAAGCTGGTTTGTAAATACAATCAAGGATGGTTTTTTCAATATCGCTGCAATTCACTTTATTATAATCATCAATCCATTGTTTTTTATATCCAAAGAAAAGTTTATCACTTAAAGTAATAAATTCAAATTTCCTGTTCTTTATCTTATGAATTTTGGGTTTTATCTGGTCTTTGGTGACAATTTGCTCTTTTAAAGAAGGCTGAGTAATTAATCCATGGATATCCAGAGCACTATAAAAGCCAATATAGTATTCCCGGTTGTTCACCAATGATTCTCCTACTAAGTGCCAATTAGGGAAATAGGTTAAGCTGTCTGCTTCATATGGAATAATATGATATAGGCCATCCTTAATTCTTAATATTAGACCCCGCCTGATCATATCATTGATCAGTTCATAAGTCGTCTTTATCTTATTATCTTGAAATACCGCAGTGGCATCTGATATTGTAAAAAAATCTTTCTTGTTCTCAATCAGATGATTCAAAAGTTTTGAAGATTGATATGATATATTTTTAGATTTCATAGTAATTATTCCAGCTTAAAACTGGAATATCAGATATAAAATATCACAAAAATAATATTTTAACATAACATTTCAAAAAATATTATCATAAATAATAGTAATTATTCCGGGTTTAAACTGGAATTTCGGATATAAAATATAATCCATATAAATCATAATTGATAGACTTATATTTAATGTTATACAGAATACCCCGGAAACCTTGATTCAACATTCTGTTATTTTAAAGAGGGATTAATAAATCTGATTTGAAATAAAATAATTGTGCCAGCTATATTATAGTTCTGGAATCTTATTCATCGCCTGACTCACTCCCAGTCCTAATGACTTAAGATATATATCCGTCTGCTCAAGACTCTGATGACGGCATTGGTTCTGAATGGTTTTTATATCCACTCCGGCATTATAAGCGGCTACTACACCTGAATGTTTCCAGGAGTAAAGTGTGTAGTCTTTCCCCAGGTTCATTTCTTTGATAAGTTCCCGGAACCTGTTGCCCATGACATTTTTCGAGATTGGTTTAACTTCAAACTTAGTCTGGAAAATATATCGCTGTTCACGGTTGAAATATTCACTCGCAAGCAACAGATTGTAAAAAGCATCAGGGATGGAAACATAACCATCTTTGCCATTCTTACTGATATTGCTTGGTATGAAAATTTTTTTATCATCATGTTGAATATACCTGTGTTCAAGCTGTCTTATTTCATTGGGACGCAGGAAACAATAATAGATAAATTGTATAAAAAGCCATAATTCGGGATCTTTTTCCTCAACAATCTTCTTGATCCGGGTAATCTGACCTACGTTAAAAGCCAGGTTTTTCCTGGATCCGGATTCCTTATGCTTCTTAAAATTTTTAAAAAGATTATTTAAAATAACCTCGCGATCAACAAGTACCTGGAATAATGATTTCATATATGCAATATGGCCGTTAACAGTTTTGGCAGCATAACCACACTCCACAAAAAGGTAATCATCAAAATATACAGCCCGTAACTTATCAAAATATGTTATATCCATTTCTGACAACCGGTTATTATCGGCCCATTTTAGAAAAAGCTCAACAGTACTTTTGTATGATGGATATGAAGTTGGCCGTATAGATGGTTTTTTAACCTCCAGGGCATATGAAATGGCATCCTTGAGAGTATATGCCTGGGTCTGTTCTCTTTCCACATCAGTGGGGACTTTATTAACGTCAAAATGGTACCCTTCTTTTAGCAGTGTATTTAGCTGTTGAATCATGCGATTGGCATAAATTCTTCGTTCCTGCTCGCTTGCATAATTGTTAACTTCTTAAAAACGTTTTCTCAATAGCTTTTTCTTCTGTACATCCCAGGCATAAAACTCTAAATACCACCTTTTCGAAAGGTCACCATTGCTGTCGCACAATTTTGTTTTTCTAAAAGGCTACATTTCCCCTAAGGGTAAAAGGTTTGCGAGGTTTAACCTGGCGTAAACTGGCGTCGGATTTGGCGCTATTCGTTTTT
>Ga0209636_10006848_pt1 | contig 11645 bp, 8 predicted proteins | sample DeeMarSWOR152_54_FD_187464 | JGI IMG/M metagenome (GOLD analysis project Ga0209636, IMG submission 187464) | Marine sediment microbial communities from White Oak River estuary, North Carolina - WOR-1-52-54 (SPAdes) (version 2) | ecosystem: Environmental > Aquatic > Marine > Intertidal zone >... | reverse complement strand
CTCTTAGAATATATTTTACTCCCCAATCTCCTCCTCGAAATTTACATTCATGCTCATTTATTTTTTCCATATATCCATCTCTCCTGCCAAAAAAGGAACGGAGAACCGTCCCCTGTATTAAAATCGTCTCCAAAAGTCTTCTGCTTGTTCTTTTACTCTCATGGTAATCCTTTCGTAATCTAAACTACTTATATTTCGATCTTCCATTAATATTTTACCACCCACAATGGTAGTATCAACCATATCTCCACTTACGCCAAATAAAATATGAAAATAAGCATTTTCACTGGTAATTGGAGTAGGTGGATAATAATCTACCACTATAAGATCAGCTAGAGCTCCTTCCTGAAGGACTCCTAAAGTTTCACCAAAGAATCTGGTGGTAATTTCACGGTTATTCTGGAAAGCCATTTGAAAGACTTCTCCCCACCCGGCCTGAGGGTGACGTAGTTCATGTTTTTGTAATAAATTTGCTACTTTAATGCTTTCAAACATATCGGCAGTATAACCATCAGTCCCTAATCCTACAATAATGCCCTTATTAAGAGCGGTTTTAACTGGAGCCGTCCCCACAGCATTACCCATATTGGATTCAGGATTGTGAATTAAATAAGTCTGATTATTTTTTAAAATTTCCAATTCTTCTTCCTGAAGATGAACACCATGAATAGCTAAAGTTCCAGGACGTAAAATATGAAAACGATTAAGACGATCTGCTACTCCTTTATAACCCCGAGTTTTACTTTCATAAAAATCAGCCATACCCTCTGCAACGTGGAGATGAAAAGGAATTTCTAATTCATCAGCTAAGGCAGCTACCTGAGATAAAGTCTCATTATTCAGAGTAAAGGAGGCATGAAGTCCAATCATTCCTCTTAGATAATTATTGCCTTCCTCTCCCTGCTTTATCTTTTTTATAAATCGTTCATTTTCTCTAATCCCTGCTAAAGCCTTTTCATGACCATCCCGGTCAGAAATCTCATAAGATAGGTTAGCTCGTATACCAGTCTGACGAACCGCTTCAGTAATTATATCTAAACTACCATCGATAAGATTACCACTGGCATGGTGGTCAAAAATAGTGGTAGTTCCTTTCTTTACACAATCCAGAAGAGCATAAATAGCACTATAATATATATCTTCTTCATTTAAAGTTCTATCCAATCTCCACCAGAGTTTTTCTAAAATTTCTACAAAATTTTTAGGCGGTTTATCTGTTTTAAGATGCATACCTCGAGCAAAAGTGCTATAAAAATGCATATGAGTATTTATCATTCCCGGCATTATTACCTTACCTTGGACATCCTTATATACTGCATCAGGATATTTCAAAATTAATTCTTCTGTCTCTCCAATATCAACAATATTCTCTTCCTCGATTACTACTCCACTATTAGAGACAACTCGAGAATCTTTATCAAAAGTTAGAACTATTCCATTTCCGATAATCAGCATTTTTATTTCCTCCTTTTGCCAAAATAAGAATATTTTTAATATTTTTACCCTGGTTATTCCTCACCCATTGAATTTAACTATTCTGAAAATAACTTATTTAACAACTTTATCCTGTCATTGCGAACCCTGATTTATCAGGGTGTGGCAATCTCGTAACTGATGAGATTGCTTCGTCGCTTCACTCCTCGCAATGACATTTTTTATCCCTTAATCATTTTTTGGGAAATTTTATTGGCCTTTTCAATTAGTTTTTCTTCGTCAATATTAATTAGAAGGCCACCACGGACCACAATTTTACCATTAACTACAGTTATATCCACAATCTGAGAATCACCTGAAGTTACCAAAGCAGAAACCGAATCAGATAAGCCACCAGCAAATCCTAATTTTTTAGTATTGATTAAAAACATATCTGCTGCTTTTCCTTCTTCTATACTCCCGATCTCTTGCTGGTTAAGGACATCACGACCACCATTAGTAGCCATGCTTAGTACTTCTTCTGCTGACATACTGGAAATACCATAGATTAAACGGTGCATCAGAAGAGCGGCTTTAAGTTCAGCAATCATATTAGAGGAATCATTACTGGTACTGCCATCAACTGCCAATCCTACTGGAACTTTCTTTTTCAACATATAGGGGATATTTGCCGCTCCAGAAGCCAGTTTCTGGTTAGAAACAGGACAATGAGCTACTCCCGTTCCTGTTTCAGCTAATAGATCTATTTCTTTTTCGGTCAGATGGACACAATGGGCAAACCAAATATCATTACCTAACCAGCCTACTTTTTCCATATACTCCAGAGGTCTCAAGCCAAAAGTTTTCTGACAAAATTCATCTTCATCTTTGGTTTCGGCCAGATGAGTGTGACTTTCTATTTTATAACTCCGTGCCAGTTTAACCGATTCTCTCAACAAGTCTTCAGTCACTGAAAAAGGAGAACAAGGAGCCAAAACTACTCTCTGCATAGCAAAAGGTTGTTTATCGTGAAATTTTTCTATCACTCGTAGAGAGTCAGTAATTATTTCTTTTTCGGTCTGGACAACTTCATCAGGGGGTAACCCTCCATCTTTTTTGCTTAGAGACATACTCCCCCGACAGCCATGAAATCTTATCCCAATTTCTTGTGCAGCCCTGAATTCTTCGTCTACTAATTCTTTAGGTTGGCTCTTGGGAAAAACGTAGAACTGGTCGACTGCTGTAGTACAACCAGTCTTTAAAAGTTCTCCCATAGCCACTAAACTACTATAATAAACTGCCTGCGGAGTTAAACGAGCCCAGATAGGATAAAGATATTTAAGCCAATTAAATAGCTCTACATTTTGTACCTGGGGAATATTTCTGGTTAAGGTCTGATAAAAGTGATGGTGTGTATTAATCAGCCCCGGATAAAGGAAATAATCAGATCCATCAATCACCTCATCAGCTTTAAATTCTATCTCACTGGCAATTTTACTTATTATATTTTCTTTAATTAAAAGACTGTAACCTTTTAATCTGGTTCTTTCTTTATCCATAGTTACAATCTCTTCTACATTCTTAATTAAGATGGAAGACATTTAAAAGACTCTCCTTTTTAATTTTTAGTCACACTTTCAATTGCCTCGATAATCTGTTCATAACCGGTACATCGGCATAGATTGCCCTCTAAGGCTGTTTTAATTTCTTCTCGACTGGGACGAGGATTATGTATAAGCAAGGCTTTGGCAGACATCAACATCCCCGGTGTACAAAAACCACATTGTACGGCATGATGATCAATAAAGGCTTGTTGTAAAGAATCAAGCTTTCCATCTACTTCCAATCCTTCAATGGTTAATACTTCACTTCCCTCAATCTGCCCAGTAAGAATCAGACAGGAAGAAACTGCTTTTCCATCAAGGATAACCGTACAAGCCCCACATTCACCGATACTGCACCCTTCTTTAGTCCCGGTCAATTTTAATTGCTCCCTTAAAGTATCAACTAAACGCTCTTGAGGACGCACTTTTAAGGTTACCTCCTTACCATTAACAATAAAAGTTACTGTAATCTTACTCATTGATTTTTGCCTCCTGGATAATCTCTTCCAGTGCTCTCTTGATCAGGATAGCAATAGTAGGTTTTTTGTAGGGAGTGGACCATCTTTCCCCGGTAATGGAGACCATTTCGTTACTGGTTATTTTACTAATCTCCTCTAAATCAATATTAAATATCGATTTACCATTGACAGCCTTTTCTGATTTAGGAAAAGATTGGGGGTAAGGAGTAGCAGACCCGGGAACAATTCTGGTATCTCGAAAAATACTATCTTCGTCTATTTTTGTAACCAAAGCCAGACTTAATCGAGCAACAGATAAAGCCTTCCTTCGACCGATCTTTTGAAAATCAGTATAATAACCAGCACCAAGTAGAGGGATTTTTATTTTGGTTAATAATTCATGAGCCTGCAATTTAGTTTTATAAGGACCAGTTAAAAATTCTTCTAATGATAATACTCTTTTGCCTTTCTTGGAAGTTAATTCTACTTCGGCCTTTAAAGCAATTAAGGGTGGTAAGAGATCTGCTGCCGGAGAACCATTCACAATATTACCTCCGACAGTACCCCGATTACGGATTTGCGCTGAACCAATAGTTTGAGCTGCTACTACTAAAATAGAGAAATTATTTTTGATGATCGGTTCATTAATTAATCTGGAATGGGTCACTAAAGGTCCTATTTCTATAGAATTATCAATTGGGATAATAAATTTTAATTCTGAAATATTTTTTATATCTAGCAAATAATCAAAATGTGGCAAACGAGAGCTCTTTTTATGAATTTCAACCAACAAATCAGTCCCTCCAGCTAATATCTGAACCTTACTAAATTTATCTAAATAATCAAAAGCCTCCTCTATTTTTTTTGTAGTTAAAAATTCATAAGATAGCATTTCTTACCCCTCCTTTATTCAAGGAATATCCCAGTAAGATCCGTTCTAAATTAAGGGGTAAATGCCTGATTCTTTTTCCGGTTGCGTGAGCTACTGCATTAGCAATGGCAGCTGCACCCAGTTCCAGAGTTGGCTCACCAATAGATTTCGCTCCATAAGGACCATTAGGGTCAGGGTTTTCTATAATAATTGGGGTAATTTCTGGCATATCTTTTACTGTAGGAATTAGATATTCATCAAAATTAGTATTTTTTATATAGCCCTTTTCTGTTTCTAATTCCTCCATGATGCCATAACCCAGGCCCATCATTACTCCGCCATAGATTTGCCCTTTTAGACAGGCAGGGTTAATAGCTCTACCCACATCATGGACGGCGGTAATTTTTAATACTTCTATCTGCCCAGTAGCTGTATCGACTTCAACTTCAGCTATCTGGCAACCATAGACATAAGTAAAATATGGTCTACCTTGACCGACTTCTTCATCCCAGGAAATATCGGGAGCTTTATACCAACCATAGGCAGATAAAAATACTCCTCTCTGATTAGCTAAATTCACTGCTTCATCGAAAGAAATAATTTTTTGATTTTTATCTTTATCATATAGATTCTCATTTCTAAAAATTATATTATCTGCTTTAATCTTATATTCATATTCAGCTGCTACTGTTTCAGTAAGGGTTTCCTTTAATTGATGAGCAGCATTCTTCACTGCATTACCACCTAACAAAGTGCTTCGGGAAGCAACAGTAGGACCACTATCGGGAGAGACTGAGGTATCAATCTCCATATAATTAATCCTCTCAATATCTACCCCTAATTCCTCTGCTGCTATCTGGGTAAAGACAGTCTTTAAACCCTCACCATTTTCAGCTAACCCACAAAAGATCAAGATACTCCCATCACGTTGAATAGCAACTATTGCTCCCGCAGCATCAGTTGCCTCAGCTCCCAGACTACAGCCCCGAAAACTGATGGCTATACCGATACCTCTTTTTTTATCTCCTGACTGGGGTTTGCTGTATTCTCTATATTTCTCTTGATAATTACTTGCCTCAACAGCCCTAGTAATTACCTCTTCCAGGCTCACCTGATGATTATCTAATTTCTGTCCACTGGCCGTAATAGAATTATTGTGATATATATTTTTCAAACGTAGTTCCATAGGGGACATCTTTAGTTGTTCAGCCAACTCATCCATTAATGATTCCTGGGCAAAGATAACCTGTGGTGAGCCATAACCCCTCATTGCTCCAGTATATACATTATTAGTATAATAACCATAAGTATCAGTCTTCACGTGGGGTATTTCGTAAGGACCAGTTGCCTGTACTACTGAGCGCCAGGTAACAAAAGGAGTCTGGCAGGCATAAGCTCCACTATCGGCAACACATTTAATCTCCATTGCCACCAGTTTGCCTTCCCTGGTAGCACCTACCTTATATTTCATTTTGTAAGGATGACGTTTATAACTTTCTAAAATCGATTCATCTCGATTATTTATCATTTTAACCGGTCGATTAGTTTTTAAAGCTAAGAGAGCAGCTCGAGCAGCCATAGAAGAAATAATTTCGTCTTTACCTCCGAATGACCCTCCCATATGATTTTGAATTATCCTCACTTGATTCAAATTTACCTTAAGTACACTAGCCACTGCATTTCGACAAGAAAAGGGATTTTGTACAGAACCATAGATAGTTACTAAACTATTATGTTCATAGGGTACTGCTATAACTACCTCAGTTTCAATATAGCTATGTTCCACAAATTGAGTAGCATATTCTCTTTCCAGAATCACCTCAGCCCGAGCGAAACCTTTTTCAACATCTCCCTTTCTTAATAGATGATGAACTACTTGATTATTGGGCAATTCAGGATGAACTAATAGGGCGTCTTTTTTTGCTGACTCTTCTGGATCAAAAATTCCTGGCAATTTTTCATATTCTACCTCAATCAACTCTACAGCTGCTTCAGCTGCTTCTTTAGTCTCAGCAGCTACAACAGCAATACCATCACCAATATATAAAACTCGTTCCTTAGCTAAAACTTGTTGATTTTGGATAATTACTCCAAATTCATTATTGGGGACATCTTTTGCAGTTAATATAGCTTTGACTCCCGGGTAGGCTAAAGCTCTATCAATATTTATCTTTAAAATTTGAGCATGGGGATATTTGCTTCTTAAAACTTTACCATAAATCATATTAGGGAAGAAAAGATCAGCACCAAATTTAGCTTTACCAGTAACTTTTTCATAGGCATCAATCCGTTTTATTGGTTTATTAACTTTACTATAAAACATTTCTCCACCTCTCTTTCCTGTGACCGTGTGTCAGGGGACGGTTCTTTGTCACATTTCTACCCGACTAACTATCCCTCTTTTAATGTGACAGAGAACCGTCCCTGGTCACACAGAGTTTAAAGTTATTTAAGGAGACCGGTTTTTTCATTAAATTCCTTAATCAATTCATCAATTTTACTGACTTGTCGATGAATATTTCCCCAGTAATTTTCATAGTCATACCATTGAGATTCTAATTCTTCCAAATCTTTTCCCTGTTGTTCTATCCAGGTAAAGTATTTTAGATTATGAATACGTTTCTTATCATAATAGGTTAATTCTTGCATATAATCAGTAGTAAGGGCTAGTAAATTCTGGTGAAAATCGATGGCTGCATCAATCTTTTGGTATGGTCCAAACTCTTCTTCTAACTCTTTTAAACGAGAACCATAAAGTTCCATAGAATCGGTAAAGACTGTCAGGACTATATCCTTTTCGGTAAGTTCATAATATTTAGCGAACTTAATCGCCATAATCATATTAGCTACACTAGAAATCCCCAACAGGGGTAATTTTTCGATGATCTCATCTGATACTTTCTGCTCTCTTAAATACTCTTTACCAGCTGGTTCATTGAATAGACGGATTATTCCTATGGTATTATTGTCATCTACTGCAATTACCACATCGGTATTCCTGATATTGTGAATCCAGGGGACATGTTTATCCCCGATACCTTCAATACGGTGGGCTCCAAACCCATTAGCCAGTAAGGTAGGACATTGTAGGGCCTCACCTGCAGCAATCTTACTCTGAGGATATATTTCTTTCAGATAATCTCCACAGCCTATGGTACCAGCAGAGCCGGTAGTTAAGACAACCCCTGCATAATTATTATGAGAACCCATTACCTGGGATAAGACTTCTTCCATGGCCTGACCGGTAACCTCATAATGCCAGAGATGATTTCCAAATTCATCAAACTGATTAAATATCATCACATTATCTCTAGTCTTTTTTAATTCCCAGGTTTTGTCAAAGATCTCCTTCACATTACTCTCTGTTCCTGGCGTAGCAATAACCTCTCCAGCTACTTTGGATAGCCATTCAAATCGTTCTTTACTCATCCCTTCCGGGAGGATAGCAATTGATTCACAGGATAGAAGTTCGGCATCATAGGCCCCACCCCGACAGTAATTTCCGGTAGAGGGCCATACTGCTTTCTGATAAGTAGGGTCAAACTGACCGGTAATCAGACGTGGGACTAAACAGCCAAAGGTAGCCCCTACTTTATGAGCCCCAGTGGGGTACCATTTTCCTACCAGACCAAAAATCCGGGCTTTGACTCCAGTCAGTTCAGGGGGTAATTCGATAAAATTTACCCCATCAAAGAGACCACCCTTTTTTATAGGTTCATTCTTCCAGGTAATTCTAAAGAGATTGTAAGAATTAATATCCCATAATCCTATATTTCTTAGTTTATCTTTGATCTTATCTGGAATGAGTTCAGGGTTCTTTTGTTCTGCAAAAGTAGGGATAATAATATTCTTTTCCCTGGCTCTTTTGATAATCCTTTTCAATTGTTCTTCATTAATAGTTAAATCAATCATTCTTTATCCTCCTTTATTTTAGTCGTTAGCTGTAGGAGTCGGATTTATCCGACCCGAAACGGATTTGATGAATCAAACCCCTACCCTTTTGTCACTGCGAGGAGCAACGCAACGAAGCAATCTCAAGCCGAGATTGCCACGCTCCCTACGGTCATTCGTAATGACTTCTAGATTTCCTACCAGTCCAATAAATCAAACTTATTATATCTTTAACATTATATATTTTCTATAAAATCATGACAGAGAACCGTCTCCTGTCATGTCAGGTTTTTAAAAAATCAAGAAATGTATCGACTGATTGGTAAAGAGTGTCTAATTCGATATATTCATCGTTTTGATGGGCCTGGGCAATATCTCCAGGACCAAATACGATGAATGGTATTTTCTTTTCGGGAATGATAGTTCCTCCATCGGTACAGTATTTTATAATACTTGTCTCTTTAACTCCGGCAACTTGCATAAATTTTTTAACATACGGATTATCCGGGCTGGTAAAAATCGGCGGATGGTAATTAAAAATTTCTCCTGAAAATTGTACTCTATATTTTTCTACAATATCTTTTCCTGTTTTTCTTACTAATTCCATCGCTCTTTCTTTATCTTCCTCTGAAATTACCCTAAAATCAAGTTGTATCTCTGAATAATTGGGAACAATATTTACCTGCACTCCTCCGTGAAACTGTCCTATATTAATTGAGGTCTTCCCCCACAAGGGATCATTATCAAAAATCTTTTGATATTTTTCACTCACCTCAAGAATAAATTTACTTCCTGGAACAACTGTATTGATTCCCGACTCAGGAGTTGAACCATGGGCGGATTTTCCATAGAACTTAGCCTTTATCCATAACTCTCCCTTTTCTCCAATGGATACCTGCAGGTTGGTTGGCTCAGTTATAATTAGAAAATCTGTTTGCTCAAAATATCCTTTCTCAACTAAAGTTTTTGACCCTCTATACCCCCACTCTTCATCTGCAGTAAAGGCTAATTGGATTGTCTTCTTAGGGGTGATATTTCTTCTTTTTAAAATTACTGCCGCATAAAGAATGGCAGCTACACCACCCTTCATATCTGAAGCCCCCCTACCGTACATTCTTCCCTCTTCTATTATCCCCTGAAAAGGTGGCTTAGTCCAATCTTCTTCTTTTACCCTCACTGTATCTAAATGCCCGCAAAGAGTAATATTTCTTTTTTCTTTCCCTTCAATCTTTGCCACAACTGAGTTCCTCCCTTCCTCCAGAGGAACGAACTCAGAGGAAATATTATCTTTTAAAAGGAATTCCTTTATAAAATTAGCAATTTCATCTTCATTTCCCGGGGGATTTACACTTTTAATCTGGATAAGTTTTTGAAGAAGTTCATTTAATTCTTTCTTTTCCAAATTTTTCACTCCAATATCTCCTTCACCGCTTCAATATTGGGATCTATCACCAAGGCTTCTCCTCCAGCCTTTTTAGCACTTTCCACATCCTTCAGGCCATTTCCAGTAACTAATACTACAACTTTATCTTTCTTAGAGATTTTTCCTTCCTTTAGCGCCTTAACCATACCAGCAAAGGCGGTAGAACCAGCCGGTTCAGCAAAAATTCCCTGTCTTGTACCTAAATACTTGATTGCCTTAAGTATCTCCTCATCACTCACTGCAATACCAAATCCCCTTGATTCTTTTACATCTCTTACCGCCATTAAACGATTTCGAGGAATACCCACTGCAATACTGTCTGCAATTGTCTCTGGCTCTACAAATTTTACTACTCCATCACCATTTACCGCCTCCACAATCGGTTTACACCCTTCCGCTTGCACTGCCACTAACTTAGGCAAATGATTAATAATACCCAAGGAATACATATCCTTATATGCTTTAGCCACCCCGGAGATGATACATCCATCTCCCACCGGGACAAATAGATAATCTGGGACTTCAAAGTTCATCTGCTCAATAATTTCCAGAGCAACGGTCTTCTTCCCTTCTACCATATAGGGATTAAAGGCGGTATTTCGGTTATACCATCCAAATTCTTTAGTCGCTTTAATAGATAAATCAAATGCCTCATCATAAGTTCCCCTTACCGCAAAGACAGTGGACCCAAATACCAGAAGTTGAGCAATCTTGGCACTTGGTGCAGTTTGGGGAACAAATATATAACTTCTTAAACCTACCGAAGCTGCAGCACCAGAAAGAGATGAGGCAGCATTGCCAGTAGAGGCACAGGTAACTATCTCCTCTCCTAATTCCTGAGCTTTCACTACTGCAATGGACGAGGGTCTATCTTTTAAAGAAGCAGTGGGATTTCTCCCATCATCTTTAATCCATAAATTTAGCATGCTTAAATCTTCCCTTATTCTCTTCACTTCATACAAAGGCGTCCAGCCAACTTTTGATGGCCCAATTTTTGTAGAATCATCGACCGGTAAAAGAGGCAGGTACCTCCACATCGAATATTGATGATTCTGTTTAAGTGATTCCTTGGTAAAAACCTTTTTAATCTCCACGTAGTTATAGAAAATTTCTAAGACACCTTCATCTCCACATTTAGGACAAGTATATTTTAATTCACCTGATTTATACTCTGCTCCACACTGCAAACATTTTAATTTTTTCACATAGCTCATATTTATTTTTCCTCCCTGGCATATGGAACACCTGATTCTTTAGGGGCACCAATCAAAGCATTTAGAGGATTCCACATCGCAAATATTATCAGAGCAATAGCTACTTCTATGGGTAGATATGCGTTCCCGTCTCACCTTTTAAAGCCTTTTCTAATGACTCGGGATTGGTAACTATTGCTTCTTTCCCTCCCGCTTCCAGGAATCTTACAATAGCTTGAATTTTGGGAAGCATACTTCCTTTGGCAAAATGCCCTTCTTCAATATATTTTTTAGCTTCTGCTACAGATAGTTTATCTAAGGTAATCTGATTTGGTTTATTGAAATTTAAACACACTTTTTCTACTGCTGTAGAAATGATGAAGACATCTGCTTTAATATTTATGGCCAACAAACTTGAGGCATTATCTTTGTCGATGACTGCCGCAACGCCTTCAAGCATTCCATCCTCTCGACGGATTACAGGGATTCCACCACCACCAACACCGACCACACTAAAACCGCTTCTTACTAGCATCTCAATGGCATCTTGCTCCACAATTTCTATCGGCATAGGAGAAGGTACAACTCTCCTAAATCCTCTTCCGACATCATCAATAATTACCCAATCAGGGTGTTCCTTTTGCAGTTCTTCTGCCCGTTCTTTGGTATAAAATGTACCGATGGGCTTGGCAGGATTCTGAAATGCAGGGTCTTTTTTGTCCACCACCACCTGAGTCACTACTGTAGCTGTATTCTTTTTAATGCCTCTCTTTTTAAATTCATTATTGAGTG
>Ga0209636_10006847_pt1 | contig 11646 bp, 11 predicted proteins | sample DeeMarSWOR152_54_FD_187464 | JGI IMG/M metagenome (GOLD analysis project Ga0209636, IMG submission 187464) | Marine sediment microbial communities from White Oak River estuary, North Carolina - WOR-1-52-54 (SPAdes) (version 2) | ecosystem: Environmental > Aquatic > Marine > Intertidal zone >... | reverse complement strand
AAAACCTTGGATCACGCGACAGCTTAAATGCCTTTGTTCGGTGCGGCTGAAGACCATGACTCTGCCAGATCCGGTTGATCTTTGCCTTGCTTACGCCATGCTCTTAGCGATATTCTTGTCCTGTTGACCTTTCGCGGCCGCAATATTATGCGACATCGTTGGGCAACCTGCTGCAGGGTTCGGTGAGCGCTCAACCAGCGCTCCAATTCCCGATGATCGGATTCATTTATGGTTACTTGCATAGCGCGTCGTGTCATGAACATAGTCTATCACACTCTAGAAAAATAATGTTAGCAATTTAAGAAACACCACACTAGTAGAGATGACAGGCTACCAGGTGCCCATTAGCCACTTCTTTGGGCAGAGGCTCAGCCTCAGAACAAACAGGCTTGGCAAAGGCACAGCGTGGATGAAAGCGGCATCCAGAGGGTGGGTCTAAAGCGCTGGGTACCTCTCCACGGACAGCGGGTTCCTCCCTTATAGCGTAGGGGTGAGAGGGTAGAGCGGCAGCAAGAAGTGCCTTGGTGTAGGGATGAAGTGGATGGGAATAGAGTTCCTCGCTCGAGCTACGCTCTACAATTTTCCCCAGATACATTACTCCCACCCGATGGCTTATATACCTAACTGTCGCCAAATTATGGGCAATAAGTAAATAGGCCATGCCAAACTTCGCCTGAAGGTCCTTAAGAAGGTTCATAATCTGAGCACGAATGGATACATCCAAAGCTGAAACAGGCTCATCCAGGCAAATCAAGCTGGGATTGAGAGCCAGTGCCCTGGCTATAGTTATCCTCTGCCTTTGCCCTCCACTGAACTCGTGGGGATATAGTGTCGCCGAGTGTTCGCCAAGCCCTACCTCAGTTAACAGCTCCCGCACCCTTTCCTTAATCTCGGTCTTGGATAGGGCGTTGTTCAGCACCAGTGGTTCAGCCACGATAGTGCCTACCCGCATACGGGGATTTACGGAGCTATAGGGATCCTGAAAGACGGCTTGTACCGACGATTGATATTGCTTCAGCCCGCTCCTTTTGAGTCGGAGGTTAGCTACATCCTGGCCTCTGAAGATGATGGAGCCACCAGTGGGTTGCTCAAGGAGGAGGATGAGCTTGGCGGTAGTAGTCTTTCCGCACCCTGATTCCCCCAACAAGCCAAAAGTCTCCCCTTCCGTGATGGAGAAATCTATATCGTCCACAGCCTTCACCCATCCAATTGTTTTCTCGAAAAGAAGCCCCGCGGTTACCGGGAAGTATTTTTTGAGCCTACAACCCTGTAGAACAGCCTCCATTCTTCTCGCTTTCATGCTGTTCGGTCAGCACCTCTTTGTAGAGCCAGCAGCTCACCGAGCGTTCATCAGTTATTGGTGCCAGTGGTGGCATGTCAACAGCACACCTTTCAAAGGAACTAGGACATCGAGGGGCAAATCTGCACCCCTGAGGTAGCGCATGGAGGAGAGGTGGTTCTCCTTCAATACTGTCCAGCCTTTCCACCCTCTCCTCCACTTTTGGCACTGATCTCATCAGAGCCATGCTATAGGGGTGAAGCGGGTTGCTAAACAGATCCATAGTCCCTGCCATCTCCACAATCTTTCCCGCATACATAACAGCTACCCGGCCACACATCCGAGCGACAATACCAAAGTCATGGGTAACAAAGATTATGGAAACCCCGGCCTCCCGCTGGATTTCTCTAAGCAGACTGAGGTATTGGGCTTGGATGGTAACATCCAGAGAGGTAGTCGGCTCATCGGCAATTAGGAGATGAGGTTGGCGGGCCATAGCGATAGCTCCCACAACCCTCTGCCTCATGCCGCCACTTAACTCGTGGGGCCAATTGCGCAAGCGCATCTCGGGAGATGGAATACGAACCAGCCTGAGCATCTCCTTTGCTCTGTCCCACCGGCTGTGACCTCTAAGCTCATGAGAGATAGGTATAGCCTCCAATAACTGGTTGCCGACGGTAAATACGGGATTAAGAGAGGCCAACGGGTCCTGAAGGATCATGGAGACCTGCCCCCCCCTAATTTCCCGCATCTCCTTCTCGCTTTTTTGGAGCAAATCCTCACCTTCTAGCAGGATTTCACCCCCGATAATTCGACCCGCCGGCCGCGGCACTAACCTCAGTATGGATAGACAGGTGACGCTTTTGCCACACCCTGATTCGCCAACCAACCCCAGGGTTTCCCTCTCCCGCAGAGCGAAGCTTACATCGTCCACTGCCCTGGATACTCCCCAGCGAGTGAAAAAATAAGTCCGCAGATTTTTCACTTCCAGCAACGTTCTCGCCATAGCTTCTCACCAATACGCCTGCTACTACACTTGCCTCAGTTTAGGGTCCAGAGTGTCCCGTAGCCAATCACCAAATAGATTGAAGGACATTACGACAATGGCGATGGCCACACCAGGAATGAGTGAAATCCACCACGCAGTTAGAAGGTATCCCCTACCTGAAGCTACCATGGAGCCCCACGCTGGGGTAGGAGGAGGAACACCAGCGCCCAGGAAACTGAGTGTGGCTTCAACTATAATGACCCAACCCACCTGCAAACTTATGAGGACGAGGAAGGTAGCCACTACATTAGGAAAAAGGTGGCGAAACATAATATACCAAGAGGCTCCGCCACTGACGCGTGCATAAGCCACAAAATCTCTTTCCTTCAGACTGAGTGCCTCTCCTCGTATCACCCGAGCATAGCGAGCCCAGATACCGATAGCAATGGCTGCGACAATAGTACCAAGGTTAGCCCCGAGGATAGTGGCAAATAGAAGGGCCGTGAAGATTATTGGAATAGCCAGAAGCGCGTCGGTGACTCGCATCAGCACTGTGTCCACCCATCCTCCAGCGTAAGCCGAAATCAAGCCGATCACAACACCCACCCCACCTCCTATAGCCAGAGACGAGACAGCAACCAACAGGGAGATCCTAGTTCCATATATCATCCTAGACAGCAGGTCCCTGCCTAACTGGTCGGTCCCTAACAGGTGCAGTGTGCTACCCTCAGGCATCCAGAAAGGAGGCAAAAGCCTCTCTCGCAAGTTGACGTCAATGGGCGAATGTGGGGAAACATAGTCGGCCAGTATAGCAGCGAGGGCTGTAACACCAATGATAATCACGGGCAACCACGGAACCCTATGTAGCCGGCCACCCCACCCTTGATGGCGGAGTGGTAAGGATTTCTCGGCCAACTCAGTAGTAGTCATTTCGGCCCCTTTGTCTGACCTACAGCTCCGTGCCTGATGCGAGGGTCAATGAAGGCATAAAGGATATCGACCGCCAAATTAACTGCCACTATCACAGCGGCACCAAAGAATACCATCCCCTGAACCACCGGGAAATCCCGAAGGAGAATTCCCTGGTAGAGCAATCGGCCTACCCCGGGCCAGACGAAGACCGCTTCCACCACTATTGCGCTGGTGACCAAAATGGCAAAGTACATGCCGCTAAAGGTGACCACCGGAATCAGCGCGTTCTTCAAGGCATGCTTCCATATCACCTTTGTCTCAGATAGCCCCTTAATTTTGGCTAACTTTATATACTCGCTATCTAAAGCGTCCAGCATGCTGGAACGAAGCAACCTCATCATCCCCGCTACTACAAACCATCCCAGCGTAATGCCAGGCAGTATGTAGTGGCCAATGCCGCCCATGCCGCTGGTAGGAAGTACACCGAGACGGACGGCGAAAACCTCGATCAACACAAGACCCAACCAGAAGTTCGGTAGGCACTGCCCCAATAGCGCTATTAGCCTAGCAAAGAAATCTGATGCGCCGCCCTTTTTTACCGCCGATATTATCCCCACGGGGAAAGCCAGCGACATACCCATAACCATGGAAAATGCCGCCAGCTTAATCGAGTTGGGCAAGCGCGCTAAGATAAGGTCTAGAACTGGTACTTTCGACGCTATGGATTGACCAAAATCTCCCCTTATCAAATCGAGCACATAGATACCGTATTGCACGATTAACGGCTTATCTAGACCTAGTTTGCGTGCCATATACTCTAAGTCTTCTGGTTGGGCCGCGTCTCCCATGAGTACGTCCAAGGGACTTCCGGTCATTCGGATCAGAACGAAGACCAATAATGACAACAAAAACAGCGTTCCTACACCCTGGACCAAGCGTAAGGCTACAAATCGCCTCATCGGCTCCTCTCTCTATTACAAATACTCTTCACCCAAGGTCGGCAGTGTCCGCTTTGTATCTCAATCATATCATTTAGTTACGATCATGTTTTGAGAGAGATGTTACTTCATAACTACTCTAATCATTGTCAGTTCTATGTCTTAGCCAAAACCTGCAAAGCAGAGTTGTTGTTCACCAATGTCGACTAAACTGCCAATCCTGTGAGAGGAGAATCTGACACATCTCGACTCGATCCAACAAATTGACCTCGAACCTCTTCTTTGGGACATACATGGAAAAGGGCGAACCAGATCTGGTTCATCACGGCATTGGGAGAAGTTCGACTCAACGTGATCACCTATAATCTCATCTCGGTGATGAAACGGAAAGCCTTGCCTCAATCCTGGTGGCTCCTTCGTCTCAAAGCTCTGCGATTTCACCTCCTGGGGATCGCTGGGAGGATCATCGAACATGGGCGTCAGCTCTTTATCAAAGTGGCCCGCAATCACCCCAGTTTCTCCGTCTATCAGGAAGCCAAAAGGAAACTCTTAATCTTCTCCTCAGCCTGAGAAGTCCCTTGCTTGCAGCCCCTTTCTCTATCCGAAAAGAGAGCCGACTACCGTCGAAACTAATAGAGGCGTCCCCAAAATTCTCAAACCCGCTCCGGTAACTGTCCTTCTTGCGCAACCCCCTATCCATCCCTAACCAGCAGGCACCAGGAAAGATCCTCAATCTGCCTTCCCTACCAGTATCTCTTCCCAAATGAATTACTTGACTACGGATTATGGCCTTGTGTGCTTTGCTTTCGTTGAACAGTCCGGTATTTGATACTGCTTTTTTTGTACAGCCAAGATCTCCTCAACGTTCCCCACTCGTCGATTTTCTCTTCTGTCCCGCCTGGTTTGCCCGACGTGTTCCCTCACCCTTCTTGACTCTATTTATTCTCCTTGTCAGTGATTGCCTTGAGAAGAGAGAGTATTCCTCCGCAATCAACTATTTGCTGCGGAACAATAGACAAGGGTTTAAAATTGGTAAATCTCTTTGTGTTCACATTTTCCAACATTCCCTTCTCAGTATCGATTTTTATCTCATCCCCTTCTTCAAAAACAAGGCTCACGCCCTTGGACATTATCGGATACAGCCCAAGCGCTATACAGTTTCTATAGTAGATCCTTGCCATGGATTCGCAGACAATGTATTGAATCCCCAACTCTTTCATTACTGCGGTTGCCTGCTCTCTACTGGAGCCACACCCAAAGTTGTTGCCGGCAACGATAACGTCGCCTTGCCTCACTGTCCTGTAAAACTCTGGGAAAACAGGTTCAAACGTATGCTTCATCAATTCGCTCATGGGAAGGTAAAGGATAGATGAGGGTGCAATCGTATCAGTATCAGTATTATCTCCAAATTTTCTTACCCTCCCTATTAATGAAGTCATCACATGCCCTCCTCTCTCGGATCTACGATCTTCCCTCGAATTGCAGAGGAGGCAACCGTAGCTGGCGAGGCCAAAAAAATCTCGGCATCTGGGCTCCCTAGACGCCCCTTAAAATTTCTGGGGATTGCAGCGATACATCTTTCACCTTTGGCTAAGATCCCTTGATAGCCTGTGCACAAACCGCATGAGGGATTCTCCACTAAAACCCCAGAATCCAAAAATATCCGAAGAATCCCTTCGTTTAAGGCTTGCTTATAGATTTTCCATGACGCTGGGGCAATGTAGAATCTCACCTTCGGATGAACTTTCTTCGCTCTCAGCAGCTTTGCGGCAATCCGCAAGTCCTCCATTCTACCATCACAGCATGAGGCAATCACAGCTTGATCTATGCTGGTTCCCTTCATTGCGGAAACGCTCCTCACATTTCCTACACTGTGAGGGGCTGCGATCTGTGGTTCAATTTCTGATGCATCGATAAAGAATTTATCCCCATAGGTTGCATCGGAATCACTGTCAACGGGCTGGAACGAACGGTCTGTCGTAATCCTCAAGAAATCCATTGTTTTCGAGTCAGCCCTAAACACACCAAACTTAGCACCTAGTTCTACCGACATGTTTGCCATCGTCATCCTACCATCGAGAGTCAAATCATCTACAACCGGTCCTCCCCACTCAATGGCCTTGTACTGTGCAACCTCTGTCCCATACTTTCCTGCAATGTAAAGCATTATGTCTTTCGGAAAGACGAAGTCTCCGAGTCTACCATTCAGTTCAAAGCGAATGGTTTCCGGGACCTTAAACCATAATTCACCCGTTTTGATAACATAGGCCATTTCAGAGGCACCAATTCCAGTCGCGGCAGCGTTCAATGCTCCGTAGGTAGTGGTGTGAGAATCTGCGCCAACAATAAGCTGCCCCGGTTTCACGTGGCCTTTCTCCATCATGACTTGGTGGCCCACTCCGCAGAAAATGTCATAAAAATATTTTATGTGCAATTTGGTTGCGAATTCTCGAGAAAGCTTTTGGGATTCTGCCCTGTTTACAGAGGTGGGCGGAACTTGATGATCAATGAATACTACAAATCTCTCGGTGTCCCATACAGTGAACGTCTTTGCGTCGATTCCTGCCCGGGTAAGGAGCTCCGGTATCATGCGAAAACTTTCTGGCATCATTGCACAGTCAATTTTCGCCACCACAAATTCATCTGGGCATACCTTGGCACTCCCACAGGCTCTTGCCAGGATCTTTTCGATAAGCGTCACAATAGTCACCCGCCCTGTCGGCTAATTTCATCTAAAGGGAAGGGCAGGAAGTCGCACTTGACGTTCGGAACAAGACTGGGATACCGTCCACGATCTTATCCTCCGCAACCCAACCACAACACTGGGCAGCGTTTTTGCGAGAGGACGATATCTAGTTCCCCCTAGCGTCCTCGCGTGTTGGCGAGACGGCTTCCTTCTTGGTCAGAGATTATGCGCTGCAGCGGCTCCAGCAATTCTGCCCATTACCGCTCCCCTCATAAGGCCTGCTCCGCTAGCGTAATTATGGTAGAAGAATCCTCCAGTAATCTCTCCTATTGCATAGAGTCCGTTTATTGGGCGATCACAGGTATCAATCACCTGTGTTTTCTCATTCGTTTTCACCCCCCCATAGGTCATAGTGAGCCCACAAACGACAGCATAAGCCCGATAAGGAGGAGTGTCTATACTTAACGCCCAGTTTGTTTTATCTGGGTTCAGTCCTTTTGTTCGTCTTCCATCCAGCTCGTATGCTACAAATGGTTTCCCGTCATCAACGATGGCGTCATTAAAGCGTCGAACTGTCTGAAGAAATCTCTCCACATCGATGTCCATTTCTCCTGCGAGTTCTTCAAGAGAATTACTCTCCACCCTGAGAGCACTTTGATATACGGGTCTCAGAAGATGAAAGACTTTCGCGTCAAACACTTGGAAAGCTACCGATCCGGGTTGCTTCAGAATTTCCTTGCCCGTTTTGGCATACATAAAGATGGTAAAATCTTCTCCTTCATCGACAAAACGATCGCCCTTACGGTTTACAAGTATGCAATAATTATAGGAATAGCGATTGGAATCGGCTGTTCCAGCTTCTATCATGGGGGAGTCTTCACTGACTACCGTTGCATGGCAGCCTCCCCAATGACCACATAGCTGAGCTCCAATGTTCTCAGCCATTCGAAGCCCATCGCCCGTATCATAGCGTGTACCACGAAGCTTCACGAGATCCCAATTCTCCCCCAGATAGCGTCTTCTCCATGCAGGGTTTGCCTGAAATCCCCCACATGCCAAGATAACGTTCTTCGCTTTTATCTCTAAGAAGCCCTCAATATCTTGAGCAACAACCCCACAGACTTTACCTTGCGAATCAACTTTGAGAGAGTGAGCGGCAGTCTGGTATAGGACTTGGGTCGCACTCTTCTCCAGGACTCCGTACAGCATCTCTACTAATCCTTCCCCGGAATTCATGGCGACAAGTGCCACTTGCCCTGAGGACCAGATTAAGCGATCGCCGATCTTGTGCATGAGCTGTGGATATAGATCCCACTGGAATCCTTGCTCTTTCATCCACAGTACGGTCTCTAATGATTTAGTGACATAAATCTCCGTTAACCTTCTATCTGCAAATCCCTGAGTCAACTGCACAATCTTGTTATAACAATCATCTTCCGAATAAGGTTCTATTTCTATTTTTCCTTCTGGTAGCTTTGTACCTTTCAGCAGTGGTTCGAAATCATCTGTCCCTCTTGGGCATGAAATTCTAAAGAGACCGTCGGAGATACGGCTGTTTCCCCCTCTTGACTTCTCTGGGGCCTTTTCAATCAACAAGACGTCTGCCCCATTATTCTTCGCCTCAATGGCAGCAACCAAGCCAGCATTGCCTCCTCCTACAACAAGAACATCGCAAGTCATATTCCTCTTCACAAGCATTTACGATTCCTCCCGATGGGATTGTAGAAATGAAGTAATGTCTTGACACAGTAGTTAGGCAGCATGACGCCAATCTGTACGGCACCTTAAACATTGCGATAGCTCGCGAGAGCCTTCACGTTTCCTGACTCCTCTTAATGTCACTTTGAATCTTAGGCGCCAAAATGCATAACCTCTTTTCTTGTCAAAGGGGTCCGTATTATCCTACAGACGCTGAGACTAAAGTTGAACCATTTCGTCGCTACAAAGATTTAGCTTCTTGGCACCGTGGTCCGTAATGAGAACGGCGTCACCTAGCATCGATCCCGCCAAATCACGAATACGCAAGGCTGGATGGATCGTCATGATCATTCCAGGCTGCAGCAGCATTGTATTATGCTCATCGATCTCATATGGCATTTCGGTCATGTCCAGACCAAAGCCATGACCGAACCTCGACCTGAGGTGTTTTTCAAACCCAGCTTCTCTTATTCTCGTTCGCGCGGCATCAGCGATCTCTGCAATGCTCACTCCTGGTTTCGCTTTCGCGATAGCGGCTTCCTTGGCCTTCAAGGTGGCATTAAAAATATCCTTCTGCATTTGGCTTGGTTTACCGAAGACTGCCACCCTGCAAATCTGAGTAAAATAGCCTTCGAATTTTGGGCTGATCTCGGTGATGAGAATATCTTCTTTTTGAATCACCCCTTCGCTTGGAGGAACCTCCTGGCTTCTCGTTGCCTGAGAACCACTCGAGAGATAGACAACTACTTTTTCGGCCTTCTGTGATTTGGCGGTGTATTCTGCCCCGGAGGTAATTTCATAAATCTTTTTCCCAGGCTGGGCCGTGTTGATGATCGTTTTCCACATGTCATCCCCCAGTTTGGAGGCAACTTTCACAAGTTCTATCTCCGCCTCGCTCTTGACCGACCTTATGCGTTCAATCATTTCTGAAACAAATTTGAAATGAGATTTGGGAAATGCCTCAACCAACCCTCGATAAACAAACTGCGGCATCTCCTCTCCGGCGATACCAATGCGACCATGCGGCAAGGCAGACTTCGTCACCACCTCCTTACATTCCGCAGCAAGGCTTTTAGCTTGCCGGATGTCCCTGATCCAAGAATGCCGATCGGCCAACAAATAAGCCGGCCCATAAGGAGTAACAATGAGAGTCGGCTCTCCCTTTGATGGCAGAATAACGAGGGCACTGTCGGTGGCCCCAAACACTTCTGGAAACATATGACAATAGTGAGTCCATGGGAAAGGTGTCGGATAATTTGAGATGTACCGAACATGCCCACGGGTGGGGGAGTAAAAAAGTAAAAGATCTAACTCATTCTCACCCATTCCTGTCCTTATATTTTCCATGCGTGTCTCAAACTCTTTGATTCCGGTTGATTTCCCTCTTTGTTGTTTTTCTTCCATCGGTTTTCTCCTTTCAGCACTGAACGAATACCAGATTCCTTCAGGAAACAGCATTCCTTACCAGTGATGTCAAGACAGTGATGTCCTGCAATGTTTCCAAATTCATAATGCCGTCAACGATTTGGGCAATAATCCTCCTGGTCGGAATCACCGAAGCCGCGAGGTTTTCGAATTTGTTAATGATCTGGTCTTCTCCAATGGGGCTTTCCGGATCTCCTTTTGCATAGGGCGCCTTCTTAACAAACTGTCGTCCCCCTCTCAGGCGGATCTCAACAGTTCCTGTGGCCTTGCCTTTTTTCAGATAGAGTTCCTCCGCCTCTATGTCCAATTCTACCGTGATCTTCTCCATACAAGAAGCAACCCTTTTCGAGGACAAGTTCGCTTCGGAGTACCATGATGGGCCTGCCTCCTCGTCTGTCAGAACCATGGCAATGCAATATGGTAGGCTGAATATTCCATCAGTCATTGCAAAAGGTTTGCGATCTGTGAGCCAATGAACGACGTCGCCAAAGGTTTTGACAGTAATATTGTCAACCTGATCCAGAACGATATTGTTTTCTTTCGTTAAATCACGAATGACATCGAGCACCGCGTGAAATGACCGGCAGGCGGGATAGAGTTTGAAAGTGTCTGTCCTGATCTCATAGTGCGTCCCCAATCCTTCAACAAGTCTGGCAAAATCGCACCTGTCAGATCCAACCATGCGCCAGAAGCCAAGATCTCCGTCTAAAATATTTGGTGGGGCCAAGAACCCTCTGCTGGACATGAGCACTCCGAGAATGCCAGCCCGGGTCTGTTCGGCAAAGTTGTTCTTTATCCAGTGAAGCGGTCGTTCCCATTTTGTCGCCCATAGGGGGAGTGGAGTTGATGCTCCAGTATATCCAAAGGCGTTTAGCAATTCTTTTGAACTGAGGCCCAGAATTTTCCCCCCCGCTGTGCAAGATCCAAATGACAGGAAAGAAGATCGGGTGGCAAGTGGGTTGGTTACTTCTGGACTCGGCAGAATCGCATATCCTATTCTCAGAGACACCTCGAAGCCCAAAACAACTCCCAGAATTAGATTCTTGCCGGAAGTCTTTGCAGCTTCGCCGAGCGCAAAAGCAGCCGGAATTATTGTAGCACTAGGATGGGAGAGCGCGGTTTCTTCGAAATCTAATGCATCAAGCAAAATGGAATTACAGTATCCTGCCAGCAGGCTATTGGTTCTAAGCTTTCTCCCGAAAATTAGGGATTCCTTCTTCCCACCCAACGCCCGGGTGTGCTCAATCACCACTTCGCCCAGTTTGGTCCGTGAACCTGCCAAAGCGCAGCCGATGCTGTCCAGAATGATAAGTTTGGCCTGCTTAACAACATCTGCGGGTAGATCATCAAACTTTGCGGCACACACATATCGGACCAATAATTCCGTGTGTCCCATCTTCGACTCCTTCCTCTTAGCCAAGGGGTCTACAGCCCATATTCGAAAGGATAATGACGGCTGTGCAAACGGCTAATAATGGAATAGATGGCAAAGGTCTTTCAATGTTTTTTATATGCACTCCTCCTCTCTATAGTCCCCTAAGATGGAATCAATCCTTTATTTCCCTGGTGGAAAAAATCACCTGGAAGGGGCTAGCATAGGTCATTTCTTTCCCAAGAGGGTTCCTAATTTCCGAACAGCATCTGCCGCATCAAAACCAAACGCATCCGCCCCAATCCCATCCGCAAACTCCTGGGTCACCGGAGCCCCCCCCACTATCAC
>Ga0209636_10006845_pt1 | contig 11647 bp, 10 predicted proteins | sample DeeMarSWOR152_54_FD_187464 | JGI IMG/M metagenome (GOLD analysis project Ga0209636, IMG submission 187464) | Marine sediment microbial communities from White Oak River estuary, North Carolina - WOR-1-52-54 (SPAdes) (version 2) | ecosystem: Environmental > Aquatic > Marine > Intertidal zone >... | reverse complement strand
CGGCACTGAGAAATTTGAAAACATAGGGTCCACAAATAATTCCGGCCACGATAAAACCAGTGATTTGAGGGAGTTTTAAGAGTCTAGCTCTTTTGCCAATTAAAAAGGCGAAGATCAGAATGAATCCCAGAGAAAGGGAGGCACTCATATCAGGATTTGAGAAGGGAGCCAACATAGAGCTCTTGAATAAAAGAATGAGTAAGAAAACAAAGAATAATATGATAATGTTCATTCTCTCGACTCAAGCTTCAAGAGAGCTTTTTTCAGTATTAGCGGGCTCAACAGGTCACTCACCACAATCACCAGTAAGGCCGCTGACACAAATACATCGGTTAAAGGATATTGATAAATCAATTTGAGGCTGACCACAAAAGCCAAGGCAACTCCCCCAAAAGACAAGAAACAAAGACCATAATGTGCAGGCAAAGGAAATGAAAACCGAAGGATTAATCCAAGGGGACGTAAAGGAAAAGTGTAAGCGACAGCCCTTATGAACAGCAAAAGAATTACCAGGAGACCGATCTTATAATCAAAATTAAATTCCCATAGAGCTCCAATAAGAATCAGAAAAATTATGTAAAAGGGTTTTTCTGTAGAGAGAAGAAGAGGATAGAGCTTTTCCTGAATTTTGGTAAGATTGGACAAAGTGATGCCCATGACCATGCAGATGAAAAGGGAGGGAAGATTAAAATAGGAAGCAGCTCCAGCGGCAAAAAAGACTAATCCCAAAAGGTAGACCAGATAATCATATCCTGAGGTTTTTCTCACGGTTAGGACATGAAATAAAAGACCGAGGAATACGGGAATAATGGTGGAGAACAAAAAGAAAATCATACCCTTGCTGAAAACATTATTTTTAAAAAAAGGAAAATGCCAGAAAGAAGAGATGATGGCGAGCCCGGCTATGGCCCAGAAGCCACTTACACTCACCAAGAATCGAGCTAAATAATAATATCTCCCTTTTTTGGGGATTTCGGATGAAACAAAGTTCAAGAGAGAGGGAGAACTGATGCTCACCAGAAGCGCCAAAGCAACAATCATGCCGTAAAGAAGAAATGCAGGTTGAGAAGGAAAAAGAAATTTAAGTAGAAGGATAAGAGCGACGGTGGCCAGAAAGATGACAAAGAATGAATATAAAAATGAAAGTCCGATGTATCGCTTAGGAAATCTTCTTATATATTTATATTCAAGCTGGAAGCCGAACAGGAATCCTACCCAACCAAGTCCAAGGTTGAGAAGAGGGCTGAGGCTTCTCAGCACTTCTGGGCTTAGAACATTCAGGCCTTTCTTTCCCAAAAAAAGACCGAGAAAAATATAGATTATGCCTGAGAGAAAGAAATAGCTGACTGGAGAAAAGAATCTTTTTTTAAAAAGAAAACGGGACCCGAGAAAAGCGAAAAGGATAAGAAGCCCGAAGGCAAAAATAGCTTTCATTAAAATTATATTTCAGGCTTCAAACCTTCAGCTCTGTCTATCGGAATCGTAAACACAATACCCGTTCCCGGCTGATTCAAGTCGCCCAATATCTTCTTCAACAGCTCCATGACCAGCTCTTCCTTTTCATCCTTGATGACAGAAAATACTGTCTTGTTGTGCGGCTTAGCTCCTGCAAACATAAACCTCAAGCCGGCAAAAATCGGAACTTCCTCAGACAGAATATGCCCCATACCCACACTATCAATAGCTGTCGCCCCTGTGACTCCGATCTCAAGAAATCCTTCCAGGACCTCTTCAAGTTTTTCAACTTTATTGAGAATCAAAATCAAGAGTTTCATTAGATCTTCTCTTCTTCTTCTTTTAAGATCGAACAGATCTCGGCTGCAGTCTTAGCCCTTCTTGTTTTTTCTACAAACTTGGTTTCCTTGACTAGCCGACAAATATGAGCCAGTATTTTGAGTTGAAATCCAGGCTTGCTCTTGTTCCCCAAAAGCAGCAGAATGATACGGGTGGGTTTCTTATCTAAAGCCTCAAAGTCGACTCCTTTCTTCATTACTGCCAAAGCCAGAAAAGATTCTTCAATCTCATCTATCAAGGCATGGGGGACAGCTATTCCTTTTTCTAAGCCTGTAGCTCCCAAGCTTTCTCTTTTTAAGAGTTCAGCGAGAATGACTTTTTCCTTAGAAATTATTCCTTTCTTTTTAAGAGCGGCCATGAGTTGTTTGAGAACTTGAGCTTTGTCCCCCGACTTCAGATCGAGGAAAATATGATCTTCTTTTAAATAATCACAGATTTTCATCTTTTTCCTTTCGATGGTCTGCTCTGCGGCAGTCTCTTATTTTGCCACCTAATTCTTTTTATTCTTTTAAAGCTTTAAGAATCAAAATTCCTCTAGCCTTGGCCCTGATGTCCTCAGGATAGAACAGCATCGGGTGATATTGACCTTCCATCCAGAGTGGAATCTGGTCATCATAATGACGGCTGAGAAAATGTCCGCTCTCACCAGAGGTGATGACGCAGACAGAGTTCCTTAAGTCGGATAAATCGATGACTTGACGAAAGGAAGCTCCCCAATACTGTTTGGCCTCTGTCAAAAAGAATACTCTTAGCGTATGCTCATCTCCTTCCATGAAAAAAGTTCCTCGATTGAAAAACTTCAAAACAGGCACTTCGCCTAAGGAATGCTGGAAGCGGAGCAGGTTTATCCTTGTCCAATCCCATTTATCAGGGGAACCGTATCGTTTCTGTAACCAATCATAAGCTTTCTCCAAGCTCATTTTTACAATGTCTTGCCTTGTTTCTACAGCCCGGGTCTCTTTTCTGTCGAACCAGGGTGATAAAGGCTCTGCAATGAACCTATAAAGTCCAGCTTGCTTGTCTTTAAAGAGGGCCTTAAAGCTTTCGAAATCTTCGCCAAGCTCATCTCTAAAAACTTCCTCCTGAAAAATATCCATGAAAATCTTGTAAAGGGCCGCTCCTTTTCCTGAAGACATACGTGAATCCCAATTGCACAATATTTCATGAGCCTTTTTGAGGTCTCCTTCTGATCCATCTATCTCCCTGACATAAGGAAGGAAAAGTTCCGCCTCTTTGGTGAACACGTCATTCTGGATTTCCTTCAGAGACTCCATATTGTGCTTATCCTTCTGAAGAAGCAATTCCTGGGCTCTCTTCGCCCTGAAAGACACCAACCAGTTTGAGCTTATGTAATGGGGATACCCATCAGGGACGATTTTGTTGTTAGCGTTAACGATAAATCCCTCTGGGGGATTATATAAAATTGGCTTTTTATCTTCTTCCAGAAAACCCTGCCAGTCTCCTTCCTCTAACCATCCAGGATAAGGAAAAAGAGCTGCTTCTCTTGACCTTCGAGGAATTTTTCCGTTTAAATAAAAGCCAATATTTCCTTGTCTATCAGCATAAACAAAATTTTGAGGGGGTGAATCAAACAGGGCCAACGCTTCAACGAATTCATTCCAGTTTTGAGCTTTATTGAGAAGGTAAAAAGATTCCAGAGTACTACCTCCCAAATAGTTCGTCCATCTCAAGGAAAAAGGCGTTTCAGAGAAGATGATCTGAGGAGAGATGATAGGACCCTGCTCAGTCCAAAGCACTTCCAGTATTTCAGCTTTTTTTCTTCCCTTCACTCGAATTCTCTCTACTTTCTTCACAATCGGTTTCCACCCCTCGCTGTCTAAATACATGTTCTGTGAGTCATTCAATTTTTCAATGCAAAGGTCCTGAACATCAGCAAAAGAGCTGGTAACTCCCCAAGCAATAGAATCATTATGACCGATAGCTATTAGTGGAATCCCGGGAAAAGAAACACCGATCACATTCAGGGAAGGACAGTGCAAGTGGATTTCATACCAGATCGAAGGGAGGCTGATTTCAAGGTGAGGATCATTAGCGAGGAGAGGTTTCCCAGATTCGGTTCGCTGCCCTGACAGAACCCAACCATTGCTTCCTTGAAAATTCCGAGATTCGAGCCAGTCGGGTAAAGTTCCTTCTGTCATACCAGAGGAAGAAAACACAACTCCCTCTTCCAGAATTTGTAACGCCTTCTCAGGGCCGACTTTTTTTATCAATTTTGCTCTCCCAAGCTCGCTTTGGTAATCGACGCTGAGAAGCAAGGCCATTATTTCTTTAATAATCAGGCTATCCTTTACGTCCCAGGGATGGGGATGATACCCCAGAATCAAGAATTCTGGAGGCCAATTGAATCTACGGGAATCCAGCCAGGAATTGATTCCCCTGCTGTAGGCAAGAAAAAAATCCTTCAGTTCTGGACTGAGATTATCGAAATCCCGCTGAACAGCTTCCTTAAGATCTAGGGCTCTAAAATATTTATCACTTTCCAGAGTTCTTTCTCCGAAGATCTCAGAAAGCCTTCCAAAGCCAGCCCTTCTGGTTAATTCCATCTGCCACATCCGGTCCTGAGCATGAACAAAACCACAGGCAAAAAAGAGATCCTCTTCATTTTGAGCAAAAATATGGGGGATTCCCCAGCTATCCCTGATTATCTCTACTTCGGCATGTAGTCCTTTAAGAGATATTTTTCCTTTCATCATGGGCAGAGAATTATAGAGAAGAAAGAAAAGAGAAAAGAAAAAACCCAAAAGGAGGAAAAGCACGGAAAAGGCTGCTATTTTTAAGAGCTTCTTCATTAAAAGGTAAAACTGTCCAGAGAATATTCCTCTCTTCCTAAAATCTCATCGGCTCTTTCTAAGACTCCAGCAAAGAAATCGACTCCCTGTTTTTCTGCAGCCTGCAGGTTGAGGTGCAATTTTATTTTCTCCATGTACTGGATGGGAATATCAGAGGGGCTTTCTCCATTTTTGATTCTAAGGGCAATTTTACCTGCCTTGTAGCCCATATCAAAAAAATCCCATCCCATGGCTGCACAAGCTCCCAAATGAGTGGAAAGAAGAAAACCACCAAAAAGAGGCACACCGTTTTCCTCGGCAACTTTGCCGACCGCTTCGAAAGACTCATTGATCGTGTTGTCTGAGATTTGATAAATAGCATCAACTTTCTTGTTGATTAATATCTGAGCAGAAAGGAAAACTTCGCTTTTATTCGCCACCGGTACCGCGACCATATCTAAGCCTAAATCTCTGGCTCCGGCTCGACATAGCTCTAAATAGTATTCTGAATTGAGCTCTGATGGAGTCCACAAAGTCCCGATTCTTTTTGCCTCGGGAAGGACTTCTTTTATGAAAGCTAAGGATTGTTTGATCGGTCCGGTTGAGGCAACACCCGTGACATTATTCAAATGATTTTCAGCTGATCTCCCAGCCCCTGCTCGGTAAGGATTAGCCACCGAGGTAAAAACAATCTGAATCTTATTGGAAGCATTCAAAGCTGCTTGAAGACAAGGAGTGGAAAGGGCACAGATCAGGCTCACTTTTTCCTTGACAAAGGATTGAGCAATTTTCTGAACTTCAGCAATATCATTCTGTCCATTCTTTATAATCAATTGAACATTTTCTCCTTCAACAAGACCGCTATCTTCGAAAGCCCGTATGAATCCCTTCCGGGCTTCATTCAAGTGAGGCGCCTCATTGACTTGAAAGACTCCGACCGTATAAAGATGTTCCTGTTTCTTTTGACAAGAAAGGAAAAGAACGCAGGTTAAAAAAAGAAGAATTAAGACCTTCCGCGCCATTTTCTGAGTCCTAAGGCTTAAACATAATAATCAAAAAAGACCTTTTGGGCAATCTTTTTTTCATCGGATTAGATAGGCTTCCTAGACAGGCTCGATGAACTAGGCTGAAAAATGAGTCAAGACAAAGACAGGGGATGGTTCTATTTTTTGCAGTTTCCTCCCTTCCCTTAGTGGGCTGTTGAAAAAAAAGAGAACCGTCCCCTTTTTATTGGATATTTTCAATGATTTATTTAAAATAGGGTTTCATGGCTCGTTATTTTGTTGGAACGGCTGGCTGGTCCTATGCAGATTGGGAGGGAATTGTCTACCCCGAGAAAAAAGGGCAGGATTTCCATCCTCTTATTTTCCTGGCCCAATACATCAACCTCATCGAGATAAACAGCACCTTTTACCGGCCTCCGGTTGTTCGTATTTCTCTTTCCTGGGTGAAAAGGGTAGAAAATTTCCCTGACTTTCTCTTCTCGATCAAACTCCACCAGGCTTTTACTCACCAAAGAAAAGACTTTACTCAAAAAGATGTGGACGATTTCAAACTCGGTATCGAACCTCTTAGAGCAAACGAGAGATTGGCCGCAATCCTCATCCAGTTTCCGTGGTCCTTCATAAATACCGCTCCCCACCGAGATTATTTATTGAGTTTATTCAAGCTCTTCTCAGACTATCCTCTGGCCTTAGAAATCAGGCATTCCTCCTGGGACCATCCTCAATTTTACAGGCTTCTTTCTGAACACCAGGTCTGCTTTTGCAATATAGACCAGCCCATATTCCGGAATTCCATCAAACCAAGCACGATAGCCACTCGCCCAGACTTTTCCTATGTCAGGCTTCATGGCCGCAATTACGAAAACTGGTTCAAGGAAGGAGCCGGACGTGATGAGCGCTACAATTATCTCTACAGTAGACAAGAATTAGAAGATTGGGTAAAGCGAATAAAAGACTTGGCAAAAAAAGGTGACAAAATCTATGTCATCACCAACAACCATTACCAAGGTCAGGCTCTGGCCAACGCTCTCCAAATCAAGAACATGATCACTGGCGAAAAACTCGAGGTGCCTCCCCTACTCATCAACCGGTATCCTATCCTTAAGGATATCATAAAGAAACTCAAGAACGGACAGCTCGGTCTCTTCGAGGAAGATAAGAATCATTAAACGATACGAAAAGATATTATCTTTCTGTCTAGGTCTTTCTCTTGTTCAGTTTCCTCTCTTATCAGATTTGATGGCCTGAACAGATACACTCGCCAATAAAGTCTCCACCTTTTTGATTTTCGCAGGAGATATCTTCAAATTCTCACAAATTTCTTTAGCCAAAGAATCACTAATGATACCATCAAGGGAGAAAAATCTTTCCTCTAAAACTTTTACTTCAGAGAAACCTGCTTTCTTAATCAATTTCAAATAGTCTTCCTTTTTTATCGCCCCTGAAATGCAACTCGCATAAGCTTCTGCGCTATTTATTAAAAAATCAGGAAGCTCCCTTAACAAAACAATGTCTGCAATCATCATCCGACCTCCGGGTTTAAGCACGCGAAACGACTCTTGAAAAACTGCCTCTTTATCCGGAGAAAGATTGATCACACAGTTGGAAATGATGACATCCACTGAATCGTCTTCGAGCGGCAGATTCTCGATATCTCCGAGTTTGAATTCAACATTATTGTAGTTTCCTTGGCTGGCGTTTTTCCTTGCCTTCTCAACCATTTCGGGCGTCATATCCACTCCGATGACTTTTCCAGTCTTTCCAACCTTCGCTGAAGCCAAGAAACAATCAAAACCCGCTCCTGAACCCAAGTCGAGGGCAACCTCTCCTTCCCTCAGAGAGCTCATAGCCACTGGATTCCCACAGCCAAGACCAAGGTTTGAACCTTTTGGAACCTGGCTGATATCTTCGCTGGTATAGCCGATTTTCTTGCTTAGGGACTCATTTTCATCAGTTCCACAGCAAGGCTCCAAAGATTCACAACAGGAATTTCCTTGCTTGGCTATTTGAGAATAGCTCTCTCTGACAATCTTTTTGACTTCTTTTTTCTTCATCTCAAGGACCTCCTTTTTGCATTCAGAGAATCTCTTTCATGACTGGACCGAGCATGTCTTTGACCATTCCCGTCAATTCATCCGCTTTCATCAAAGAAATGCAGCACACTTTTCCTTCCTTTTCCCAGCTTACCACAGCCAGTTTATCTCCTGGGTTAATCTTTAACTTATTTCTGAGTTCCTTGGGCAGAACCATCTGGCCTCTTTCGTCCACACTGACTAGAGTCTCGACTTTACAACACCCTTTTCTTGTTCTTTTGGGCTGTCTGCCTGATTCTTTAGTATTTGTTTTTTCCATAAATCCATCCTCCTAAGTCAAATCAAAATTTGGATTAATCTAAATTATCTGATATTTCAATATAATCAGAATTATCTGATTTGTCAACCAAAAAATAAATTTTTCTTTTTTTGACCTAGGGAACACTTAGCCTTCAGCGGGCAAATGACTAGCTTATATCATTCAAACGATTTATTATGTTCCTGGAATGATCCTAAATCCATCGTGAAGAAATAGGATGAACTTGCCCATCCTCTTCTTCTAGCTCAAGATCTCTTTAAGAGCTTCTACTGCCTGGGGATAATTAAATCTATACCCAGCCTCCATCAATCGCTTCGGAACCACCCTTTGTCCAGAGAGAATTGTTTCTTGAGCCATCTCGCCAAAAAGAAGCCGGAGCCCAAAGCCAGGGATAGGAAACCAGGAAGGTCGCCTCATGGCTTTCCCTAAGGTATGATAAAAATCTTTTATCATGAGCGGTTCCGGAGCAGTGAGGTTAAAAACACCCTGCAGATCCTCTCTTTCCAACAAAAACCGGATCGCACCCACCTCATCGTCAAGATGAATCCAGGAAAACCATTGTTTCCCGCTCCCAGGGGGACCTCCCAGGAAAAAGCGAAAAGGTCGCCTGAGCCGGGTGAGAATACCACCTTGGCGGCCTAGGACAGGGCCAGTGCGGATAATGACTCTTCTGACTTGAGGCTCGACTTCTTTGGTTGAATCTTCCCATTTTACTGCCACTTCAGCCAAAAAGCCTTCTCCTGGATTCGATGACTCGTCTAGAATTTCATCCGAACGAGAGCCATAGTAGCCTACGGCTGAAGCTTGCACAACAACCTTTGGCTTACTCTGAGCGCTTTGGATGGCCATAATGACAGCTTTTCCAGCTTTCAGTCTGCTTTCCAGAATCGATTTTTTCCTTTCTTGAGTCCAACGTCCTGAAGCAAGGTTTTCTCCGATCAGGTTGATGATGGCATAGGCGCCATTGGCCTGGTTTTCCCATCCCTCAGCACTTTTACTGTCCCATTCCACAATTTCGATGCCCTGGCCCAATATTTCTCTTCCTCTATTCTTATGCCGAGTTAGGGCAACCACTTCATAACCAGCTCGCATGAGAAGTTTAGATAGAGTTCTTCCGATAAAACCCGTTGCACCTAGAATGATAACGCGCATCTTCATTTTCCTTTTTACATTAATGAATCAAAATCTTCAATCATTCCTAATCTCTCAATTTTTTTGGGGATTGTGAGAATCATCTCCCTGACCAATCAAAATGACTCCTCAGGCCTGATCGTATTTCTAGAGAATATTCTTAGGGAGAACAACCTGACTAAGGGAAATCAAATCTTTAGAAAGAGATATTTTTTAGGATGGATTTACTTTCGACAACAGAAGGAGGATGGTCAGTCTTCTTTAATCAATTTTTGAAATTGGATATAGTTCACGGAATCACCGAGGACATCTTTGACGGCAAGAGAGAAGATATAATTATCTTGCTTAACATACATTTCAGCGAAATAGGGATAATTTCTCTGAAGAGCTATTTCATAGTCTTTAGCAGGTATGGTGATGTTTTCTGTCAATTCATGGCAAGGAGATATACTATTTTTTGAATCCATCAAGGCGAAATAGACTTTAATCTGTCCGACATATTCTTCATCACGAGGTAACAAAGTTAAATTTTTCAGAGGAATAAGAAGCTTTAGAGTTAGGCGAATTCTATCCGAACCTTGTATAGGCTCTAAAGGCATAAACTGAACCATGACCTTCAGAGGATTGTAATGACGGTGAAGGAAAAGCCCGGAAAGAACAGACTCTTCAACTTTTTTCTCTTCTGAAGCCAGCATGTATCCATGTCGAACACGAACATCATATTTCTCCTCGACTCCTTTCAACTCAACCTGGATAGCATGGTATTTATCATCCTCTCGATGAGGAGACCTATAGCCAAGAGAATAGTAAAACTGAAGGTCACTTTCGATCTCTTTTAGACCTGATTCGATATCATTAGTATTTAGGACAGCAAGTCCTCCTGTATCATTGGCCATAAGTTTAAGGGCATCGTTCATTACTCTCGACCCAGGCTTGACCATTCCAGAGCCTCGAGTATAGGTATTCCATCCTGCACCCTTATCGGCTGAGAGAATCATGCTCTCCAATCCCTGGGCATTGATAGGATAAAGGGCAATTTCGTGAGCATTACATTTTGCTGTCAACTCCTTGAAAAATCGAGTAGCATCATAGCCCAGGGCTTCACTCCTGGCCATATCTATAGCAAAGGCTTGATCAAGGAAAGTGAAAATTTCCTCACCTGGATTCAAGGGCAACCCATCGCAGACATAGATCAGTATTTTTTTGCCCTCGATTCCGGTCAAGTAATCTATAAAAGCGCTTAGGGACTTCAGGGAATATAAAAGGTCATTCTGTTCAGTCTCAACAATGTTCCTGGCATAACCAAGAGCTCTATCGTAATTTTCAAACCTACCAATTGTCCCTGTTTCTGATGCCATTCTGTTTAGCTCTTTTATCAAGTCTTCTTTTTCCTTTGTTCGTAAAAGCGATTGGCCAGTTCGTTTTTTTACCTGTTCTATGGCCTGGATAAGCTGCCATTCTCTCGAGGTGAATTCCTGAATGACCTCAAGTTTTTGACCGAGGCAAACGACCATTCCCTGGTTATCATTATCTTCAGCGGAAAAATTATTATGGATGAATGATTCTAACCTCTTTATACTCCAATTTCTATTCATGGGATGGAGATGCCAATTGTCGAAATAAATGATAATCTTATTTCTGAGCTGGGCCGACTTTTTAGGCATGGGCTGTAAGGGCACTGAAAGTTCTCTCTTTTCTCTTTCAGGCCCAAAGGCATAAACGTCCATTCCCTTAACTTCATAAAAATTGGTCAACCTCTGGAGCAGTCCATCTTCATAGATTTCAAAGTTTTCTGGCTTAAGCCCTGTGATTCGTTTTCCTTTTGCATCAGTTACAATGACATGAATATTGGTCACAATAACTTCGACTTCATAAGCAGGTTTAGGAATTTCTTCTCTTTCTTGTGGCTGCATATTCCAGTTTGATTCCCGGGTTAGAGCCTGATATCCTATCATAAGATTGGCGATAAAGACCAAAAAAATGAATTTCTTAACAGTCGATTTCTTCATTTAGATTTTCCTTGGCTTTATTTGTGAATCCAATAATCAATCTTATTTTATCACAGCTTAAATAATGAAGAAAAAAAAGAGGCTGGCACCCCTTTAAAGTGCCAGCCTCTTCCTGCTTCAGCTACAGGTCAGAATCTGATTCTGGCTCCCAAATATATTCTCGAGGGCATTAGGATTTCTGTTATCTCTTGATAATCCCATTTTGGATCGTTACGGGCATACATCAGATCAATAGGTGCCTGATTATTGGTAATGTTGTAAATATCGAGGAACAAATCAAGGACAGCAACATCTTGTATCTTGAATGCGTAATTGAACTTTAAATCAATTTGATAATAATCTTGAGTCTGGAGTTGACCGGTATCTGCATATTGACCACCACCCAACGGCCAATTGTAATAGATGTCGTAAGAATCAGGCAAAAAGTTAAAAGACTCGGTGTACTTCATTCCTGAATTCCAGTAGAACAACGCTCCGATATCCAAGCCAAAAGGAGTTCTGTAGGTGCCATAGATTTTGATCTTATGAGGAATAGTTCCAGGAGTGGGTCCCTCCATCCAATCGTTTC
>Ga0209636_10006844_pt1 | contig 11648 bp, 10 predicted proteins | sample DeeMarSWOR152_54_FD_187464 | JGI IMG/M metagenome (GOLD analysis project Ga0209636, IMG submission 187464) | Marine sediment microbial communities from White Oak River estuary, North Carolina - WOR-1-52-54 (SPAdes) (version 2) | ecosystem: Environmental > Aquatic > Marine > Intertidal zone >... | reverse complement strand
AAATGACTAAGTGCACTTACATATATTCAACAGCATATGACTCAAGAAGAGTAAAAAGGACTCATCTCGGAGATACTGTTCGTGTCTCGCCACTTAGTAGAACTTCGCTGCTGATAAATGTAGTTAATGGCAGCAATATACAGAAGGTTAGGAGGATACCCGGAATTAGAAAAATTGTGATGCAACTTGAGGTTGATGACGATTTATGCAGAGGCTGTAATAATTGTGTTTCAGCATGCCCTGCAAATTCACTCGATGAATTAATAAAAAACTGGGATGAACCTCCCACCAGTGAAAAATATGTGCTTAGGATTAAGAATGGTACTCTTTCAGCAAATAGGCTAGATAAGTGCAGAAGAGTTACTGGTGACAAAAGTTGTGAAACATGCATGCTAGCATGTCCGTATGAAGCAATAAGCATAAAAAGTTAAAGTATATTTCTACCTGTCCGCTACATTGGAGTATCTTGCAGTTTTAACTACTTAAGGAATACTTTACTTTAACGCTTACTCTCTATGAATGATCTGGCAGTGCCTCTATTTTCTAATACTACCTCTTCTGTGCATCTATTTACAAGTGTTATTGCGCTTTCTGGACATAAACCGACACAAACCCCGCATCCGATGCAGTTTTCATCTGTTATATCAACTTTTGCTTCTTCAGGATCAACTTTATATACTTCATGCAAGCAGAACTCCTCACATCGAATGCATTCTCTTGGTTTACAATATTCAGTGTCGATAACAGGCATATACTCAGCGCCAAACTCATCAGGGTGTTTAAAAGACTCTTCAGATCTGAATGGTTCTTTAACACGTTTGATCGCATTACCCCCAAAGGCTTTGATGTTCTGATAACCTTTACTCTCCATCCAAGCTTGGATCCCGTCAATGAGCTCATCTATATGTTTATAGCCGTGACGTTGTATTCCATAACTAACACTTACGGCTCTACACCCCATTAGTAAATGCTGTATAACGTCCTCTGACTCTGTTGCGGGATCAAGTGCAATTAACTCCGCCTCTGGTTGTGTACGCATAATATTTGCTGATAATGCGAGACTTATCGGCAGCATAAATTTGCCAAACATAGTACTGCACGGCCAATTCATTCCGAAAGGTTCCTCAAGTTCGGTGTCAACAAGGATACCTTTAGGCATCCGGGTCTGTATACTCATAGAGTTTACTCCAGCTTGCATCAAACTACCTACATATTTATCATCATAATCCCATGTATTCATTCTGACTATTATTGGAATACCTACATCCTTTTTTACTGCCTTTATGATTTCGCGCGCACTCTCTTTATCTAGATAATATGTGTTTAATTCTAATCCATCTGCATTTGGAGCGAAGTCTGCTGCTAATTTCACGGTACCGTCAATATCAGCAGTTGCTAAGATGCTTACGATTAGGGGGACTCCTGCGTCGGCACATAAACTACGCATCGATGGAACATCTTTCTCTAGGGCTTTTTTAAGGGGTACAGCTGAGAATTCAGCTAGGGTTAGGAACATGTCTTGTAGATCCGGGAAGAGAGTTTGGGGACTTACTATGAATGGCTTTGGCCTTAGTGTGTTTTCTTGGTCAGTAGTGTATGTTGGCGTAATTATTCCACCAACTTCATGAGTAAGACATTTTTCTAGCATTTGTGGATATTCAGTGATAACCAAAGGCCCTACTAGAATCGGATTCTTGAATGTCAAATTATCTACTTTCACAGTTAGATCAACCATAACACATCACCATTCAGCTTGCCTCATAGGGAGCTTGATCGTCGCTCCCTCTGGGCCATTTAATGCAATGTATCGGTGCCAACCTTGGTCCAGTATATTTTCTGTAACATTTATTGCCGTATTCACATTTAATTATGTCATCCCATTTCATTTCTCTAGCTTTTTTGGGCCACTCAGGATCGGCTATAAGAGGTCTACACAGTCCTATAAGATCAGCTTTCTCTGCTCTCAGTATTTCCTCTGCAAGATCAGGTGTGGGGATCTTACCCGCGGTCATTACTGGTATGTTATGTCCAGCAGCTCTAAGGGCATTTCGTATAGCTTCAGCTAAGTAAACGTTTACACAATTCGGCATCCAGTACCATGGAAAAGAGCGTTGGCCGCTATATCCTGAATATGGATCTGGAACCCCAGGAAGCCCACGAGCTTTATCTCCATGGTGAAACGTAATTGCATCTTCAAATTTGCCACCGCAAGAAATGTTTATGTAATCAAGCCCCAACTCAGCTAATCTTATAGCAGTTGGTATTGAATGTTCGAGTGTAAGCGCACCAGCTATAAATTCATCGCCATTTATTCTAGCGCCTACTACATAATCTTTTCCAACTGCTTCTCTTACCTTTGTATAAATCTCAACTGCAATCCTTAATCTTCCCTCAAAGGTTCTGCCGTACATGTCCGTTCGTTTATTGCTTAATGGAGATAAGAAAGATGCTAATGTGTATGAATGGGCATAGTGAAGTTCAACACCATCAAAGCCAGCTTCCTTTGTTCTAATTGCTCCATCTACGAATTGAGATATTATCGCTCGGATTTCATCTAACGATAAATCCTCTACTTTTTGCCTGTATCCCGAGCGAGATAATTTAAGATAGTGAAGAATTTGAAGGAAAACTTTAGTCTTTGTTTCTGAATGGATTAGATCTGTGAACTCTCTTAATCCAGGTATAAACTCATCAGATTCTATCCGGAAGAGATCCCCACTCTTGCTTGGAGTTACCGCAGCAGCTCCAGCTATTATTATTCCTAGCCCAGCACGTGCTCTCCTAAGATTAAACTCATTAAATTGATCACCTGGATATCCACCTGGAGTCATTTCAAGATCTGTAGGAGCAAATACTGTACGGTTTTCGGCTCTTATTTTACCAATATCTATAGGCGAGAAAAGCATCAACTCAGTTTCCTTACCTTCTGCCATAGTCTACACCCTCTTGTCCTTGGGATTTATAAGGCGCCTTCTATAAATAATTTTTCGTATAATAGTCTATATTCTTTATAGCCTACATTCTTCGCTTGAAACTCTTTATTACACCTTACAACAAACGATTTATTAGGCTGATGAATATAATAAAGTTGTTGTTGGAGGTTTTAATCTGAATCCCATTTTTAAGTGTATTGTTTATGAAAGCGTGGATGGTGTTGCAAAAATCACCATCAATAGACCTCCCTTGAATATCCTAAACGTTGAAACACTCACAGAAATGACAACGGCTCTTGCGAAGGCACAGAAGGACGATGACGTTATGATGGTGGTTGTCAAAGGCTCTGGAGATCGAGCGTTTTCCGCCGGTGTAGACGTAAGCGATCATCTTCCAGATAAAATCGATAAAACGCTGGAAGTGTTTCACAATGCGGTTCATTCGTTAATCAGTATTGATAAACCAACCATAGCTATGGTAAACGGCTTGGCTCTGGGTGGCGGTTGCGAGGTAGCTGTGGCGTGTGACATGGTTGTGGCTTCTGAAAAGGCTCAGTTTGGACAGCCTGAAATTAAGGTTGGAGCAATACCCACCGTAGCAGCTGCTCTATTTCCGAAATTGATTGCTAGAAAAAAGGCGTTTGAATTAATTTTCACCGGTGATACATTAAGCGCGGCAGATGCGAAACAGATTGGTCTAGTAAATGAGGTGGTTCCAACAGATAAACTTGTGGAAGCAACAAACGGTTTAGTAAACAAATTAAAGGAGAAGAGCCCAGTTGTACTTAAATTTGTTAAAAGGGCAGTCTTTCAGGGATTAGATCTTGGTTTTAAGGAAGCGCTAGATGGGGTAACCGACATTTATGTGAAGTCACTTATTCGCACAGAAGATGGAGTGGAAGGTTTGAAAGCCTTTCTTGAAAAAAGGAAGCCTGAATGGAAAGGAAAATGATGTCTTTAGTCCCTTCTCACCATCACCATGACATGTGGCTTTTCTTCGCTCAGGCTTAGATTTCAAACACTTGGCTTGGTTCTAGTACGAGAACTTAAATGTTAGAACCTGTTCCTAACCCTTTTTTTAAATATGTTAGAGTCGCTGCCTCTTCGAAGCATAGGACTTGCGATTTTTAGATTTATGGCCAAGGCGGATTCAGCAACTTCTATTGGATCCATATTGAAATGACTGCCACTGGGAAGCAGGATAAAGTCGACAACGATTTCTTCTTCTCCAAATTTCTTCATTTCAGGGAATAAATCCCCGTCTCGGACATGACCTGTCATATAATATCTGTTAGAAAATTTAGAAAGGTAAGTTTTTTTATCAACTTTCTAAGAAATAAACTGTTTAAAGGTTTTATTGGTGAAAAATCGTGAGATGAAAGAAATCTGAATAACGAAGGTTGATAAAATCTACTTAACAAGATAACACTACAATATATTTTCTTTAAGACAGGACCGCCCTCTATATCCATGGGAGCAAAAAGTAACAATATTTCATGTTTTGGAATATTTCCTTGCAGAAATACTCCTTTTAGGTTTCCATGTTCGGCGTAATATTATGGGTGAAAGAGTACTATTGAAATTGGGGGTGTAAAAAATGCAAGTAACGTGTTATCCCAAACAAGATATCGAAAGTTGCTTCCAATGCAAAGACAGGAAAAGATGTGAAATTTATTGGCTAGTTATGGATTTAACGGCAGAACGAGATATATGTCCGCTGGATAAAACAAAGGAATATTGTCCAGTTCTCGTAGATCACCGTTAAATGTTAATTAAACCCTTTTTTAGTATAAGCCGTTCTAACCTTAGCTAGATTAATACGCAAATATACGGTTTACGTATTTACAACTTTCCCGACTCCTCCATGGGAAATGGGTAAATTCTATTCTTTCAAGAGTATTTGGCCCTAACCACCTGAAAAAATTGGGACAAGGACGACCTCATCCCCGTCATGTAGGCTCTTTGATTGATCATTTTCTCTTACACTTACACCGTTAAGAAATATGGCGAACGTGTAGTAGTCGCGTGGGTACTTTGATTCAATGTGATGAATTATCTCCCATATGTTATCTGCGTTTATAGTATCCTCCTTTAGAATGTTCGCTGTTTGGGATAAGCCCCTAATTTTCAGCTTTACCTTCGCCACTTCTATTCAACCATTAATTTTGGAGTTTCTTGCACCTGCTTTCTGTAACTCCTTAATTTAACTCTAATATATAGATGGATCGGGGTTTATCATTTTGCAGTAATGGTGTTTGACGTGAGCATACTCGTAAAGCATGCGACACATACTTCAATTGAACTAAAGATAAGAAAACCCTATTATTGCCACGCTACTCTATAATTCCACACGATTTCTTTTGGTTCCCGAAATATCTGCCCCTTTGGTTCATGTAAGGCTAAAAAGGATGAAAACGAATATTATATCAAATATACTTGAATAGCATCTTATTGTTAAGACCTATATTTCTCTAAAAAGCATAGTAACACTTCAAGGGTTAAATAGCTTGATGGAGAGCTAGGAGACATTTGTATGTGGGAAGTTTTTTGCACCTGTGGGTATTTATCCTTCCACTGAGTGATTACCTAGTTTGGGGTGCCGATCAGTCTGAAAACTCTCGAATCTAAATCAAAACTAGGAATGGGGATTCGTTCTGTCTTTAGGGGATATGTGATAGTTGAAACGTAAAAACGAAACAGGAATGGAAAGTCTTAATAGTTAAATTGCAGACGCGTTTTACCAAAACGGTGTTGATGATGATCGTTGAGTTATTGGCAATTTCCGCAGCTTTTTTCTATGGATTGAGCGGGGTTCTGGTCAGAAAGGGTTTGATTAGTGACCCTGAATCTTCTCCGTTGTCAGCTGTTTTTATAACCATGTTGACTCAGTTCATTGTCATGTGGGGGTTATACATCTTTAGTTCTCCTCCCTTCCATTTACAGGCGCTTCTGGTTTTCGCTTTAGCTGGAATTATCGCTCAATGCATCGGTCGGACAATGAATTATCAAGGAATTTCGAAGCTCGGTGTTTCCAAAAACAACACCATTGTAGGGACAAACCCCCTCTTTTCCGTGCTAATAGCAACAATTTTTCTAGGAGAAGTTTTTACTCCTCCAATCTATGCTGGAATAATCCTAATTATTCTCGGCGTCATAATAATAATCCAAAAAAAAGGAGCAAATAAAGTAGAAAAAGGAAAGAATTGGCTTCTAATTTTTCCCTTAACCGCTGCAATGTGCTATGGAGTCAATACCAACATAAGGAAAATCGGGTTAAACATGCTTCCTTCACCTATCGCGGGATCAACATTTGCGGTATCTGCGGCCCTAGGTGTTTATATCCTACTCTTATGTTTATCCAAAAAGATACGAAACATTTCATTAAACATACGCAACATCTATTTTTTAGGTTCAGGATTAAGCATTTGTATAGCTTGGATCTGTTCCTTCTCTGCGCTTACCATGGGAAAAGTTACTATTGTATCCCCAATACAAGGCACCAGCCCATTATTCATGCTAATTTCAAGCAAGATTTTTTTAAAAACAGAAAAAATAACATATAAAATTGCTATAGGAGCCCTGGCAGTGGTTTCCGGCGTAATCCTAATTTCAATGTTCAAATGAAAGATTTGGACTTCACTGAGTATTCTCATCGATTCAAACGCGCAGAGTGTTGTATAATACTATTTACGAATCCCTTATTCATTCTCTTTCTAGTTACTATGGCGCTACCACGAATGTTTATATAGAAAGACGGACACTACCAATTATTCTTTAAAATAAAATAAGATGGGACGTGTTAAAGGGATTTGTCTCTTGACGAAAAAGTCGTTAAAACTGACTGTGCAATGTGCTATCAGAGTTGCGGGTTAAACGTCTATGTCAAAGACGGCAAGATCACTAGAGTGGAGGGCATGCCTGAACATCCTCTAAACGAAGGGGACTTATGCCCTAGAGGACAGACAATTCCAGATTTCGTATATTCCCCTGACCGTCTTAGATATCCTATGGAGAGAGAAGGTGAAGGCTGGAAGAGACTTACTTGGAGCGAGGCATTAGACAAGATAGCCAATAGGCTAAAGGAGGTTAAGGAGAACTATGGGGCCAAGACCCTAGCGCTCTACTGTGGCTCAGTGGGGGTGGAGAACATGGAGCTATCAACCTTCGGTCACGAGTTCCTCTCAGCCTATGAATCTCCTAACTATATCTCGGTTGAGGGTATCTGTTTTCGTGCTAGGATTTTGGCCAGACAGATTACCTTCGGGATGTACCCCATTGAAGAACCTGAAAACGCCCGTTGCATCGTGCTTTGGGGTCACAACCCGGATACCTCGGACATGCCGCTGGCTAGGCGCATTCATAAAGCTGTTGAAAACGGCGTTAAGCTCATCGTCATTGACCCCAGGCGCATACCTCTGGCCAAAAAAGGTTTACATCTACAACTTAGGCCGGGTACCGATTGTGCTCTAGCCTTAGCCGTGATGAACGTCATCATACATGAAGGCTTGTTAGATAGGGAGTTCACGGAAAAATGGACCTTCGGATTTGATAAATTAAAAGAACACGTTAAGAATTACAGCCCAGAAAAGGTGGAGGAAATATCGGGGGTACCCGCAGCTGATATCAAAAGGTTCGCCAGACTCTACGCAACGGTCAAGCCAGCATGTATAGTTCAAGGTATCAACACGCTTGATCAATCGATAAACGGTATTCAAAACTCTCGCGCCTTGGCGATCTTACAGACGATAACAGGCAACATCGGTGTTCCAGGCGGATGGGTGAGGACCCCTCGGTTACGCTTCGGAGTTAAGTATGCTCTGACAGGAGAACCTATAGGAGCAGAAAAGTATCCTTTGTTCTATCAGATTTGGGGCAGAGCCTCAGCCTTTGGTCAAGCAATGGTATTTCCTGAAATGGTAATCTCAGGTAAGCCTTATCCCATTAAAGCTCTCATCATTACGGGCGGCAACCCTGTTCTTACCATGCCAGAATCTAACAAGGTGAGGGAGGCGCTTGAAAAACTGGATTTTCTCGTGGTTATGGACCTCTTCATGACAGAAACGGCCGAGCTCGCCGATATCGTGCTTCCAGCTTGCAGTTTTCTTGAAAAAACTGGTATAGCCTATGACTATGGTGTATGCCACGGTATACCTTACGTCATGTTGCGCAAGAAAGCAATAGAGCCCTTATGGGAAAGCTGGTCAGAGTGGAAGTTTTGGACTGAGCTAGGTCGAAAAATGGGATACGACAAGCAGTTTCCATGGACAACAGATGAGGAGGCGGTTAGTTATCAGCTGGAGGGAACAGGCATTACCATCGACCAGCTTAAGGACAATCCTGCAGGTCTCCTTTTTGCCTCTAAATGGTATGGAGTGAGGCCCTTCAGAACACCATCAGAGAAAGTTGAGCTATACTCTGAGACACTGGAAAAGTTCGGATTCGATCCAATACCAACTCATAAGGAGCCCACCTATAGCCCAATTAGTACCCCAGAACTCGCAAAGGAATATCCACTGATTCTAACCACAGGAGCTAGGATCTTAGAATACACTCACACACAGATGCGAAATATACCTAAGCTACGTGCAAAGGCACCAGATCCAATTGCAGAGCTTCACCCAAGCACAGGGATAAAATATGGAATCACTGACGGAGAAACCGCTATTATTGAAACAAAGAAAGGTAGTATACGAATTAAAGTTAAGCACTCTGAGGATGTCCTACCCAACGTGATCAGTATTCCTCATGGATGGGCTCAGGCCAATGTAAACGTCCTAACCGATATAAATGCCTGTGATCCGATAACAGGATACCCAGAACTCAAAGCCTTATTATGCAAAATAAAGAAGATGTAACGTGTCATATTTCAGTTCAGAGTTCTGGAAGAGTGAGAAACCACGAAAACAATGGTCTTTTGTAAAGAATTTTGTAAATAATAGTGTAAAATTTCCCTTAAACTATTATTTAAGAGCTGAAATCATGGCATCTTTTTCTTTTACCTGATCTTCCAGAACATTTTTTATGCCTAACTCCTCGTTCAACGTTGGCACCATCACCAGAACACCGCCACTCAGTTAAAACTGAACTAAATCCCTTAATCTTTGGTTTACTTACCGTACTAAATCTTGATAGTTTCTATAAATGTTCAGTGTGCTTCGTTCGTTGGAGAGCGAGGCGGAATGCACGAAAGACCTATATTCCTCGTTATTTTTTTCATGACCGTGTACGGTGATCGGAGGGTCTGGAGGTTGAACAGGGCGCTCAGGTGGCTACTATACCTGGTTTCAGCCGGGCTCCTCGTCATCGGAGCCCTCTTCATCATGGCTTCTTCCTACGCCTTCTCAAGGCTTCCAACCGGAATCGTGCTTATAGGCCTTGGGCTAGTCATCGCCTACTTTTCCCGCGAGAGGAAGCCCATTACCATCAGGCAGGAGGTAACCGTCTCTGGAGTCCCAACGGTGAAGGAGATAAAGTGCCCGGTTTGCGGCGCGATACTGAACGCCGAAAAGGTGCAGGTGATCGAGGGCAAGCCCTTCATGACCTGCGACTACTGCGGCAACAAGTTCGAGGTGACGGAGGAGCCCAAGTGGTGAGAAGAAGAGAACTCGTTTTCCTCCTATTTACTAGCACGGTTATTACTCTTTCCCTGTTTGCGATCCAGCTCGTAAAGGCTCAGAATCCCGACTACTACTTCAACAAGGAATGGGCCAAGGTCTACATCAACGAGGACGGAAGCATAGACCTCTTCTACAACATCACCATAACCTGCACAAGGCTGTCGATAGGCTACGTGACGGTGGGAATGCCGGCCCCGAACTTCCACATCGGGTACGTGAAGGACTTCCCCTCAGGAGCCACTCTAACCTACGAAGACAAGAGCAGCGGAAGCTACTACGGCATCGAAATCGCCCTAAAGCAGCGCATTAGTGCAGGCCAATCGGCGACTTTCACCTTACTCACCAATGTTCCGCAAATGATCTACGAAGATACGTACAATCAGAGCAATGTCGGTTTGCAGTTCATCCCGGGTTGGTTCGACAGAAGAGTTGAGAACCTTCGCGTTCTGATAGTCCTACCGTCTGGTGTGAAAGAAAGCGAGATAAAGACGCCCAAAGGCTTAGACTGGGACAACCTTCTAACGGAGGATGGAAACTACGTGGTCTACTGGGAGCGACAAAACGTCCCAGCCAACTACAAGTTTGACAATCCTCCCTTCGGCGTCTCCATCCCCCAGAAGTACGTCCCAGGATTCAAGAAGGCTGAACCAGGTTGGTCCCTTCCTACCTGGCTTCTTCCCCTTGGAGGCATGATCATCATTGTGGTTGCTGTCGTCATGATCACAAGGAGCCGTGTAAAGCTCAACTACGAGAGGCCAAGGATAATGGCTGAAGCCCTGGGGCCAGCTCGGGGGCTCACGGCCGTTGAGGCAGCAGTCGTACTAAACCTCACTCCCCTAAGGGTTCTGACCATGATCCTCTTCAGCCTCCTCCTCAAGCGTGCGATCAGAGTCACTGAAGTTGAGCCCCTCATCAAAGTTGAGTTAAGCAAAGATGCCCCTCAGAAACCCCAGCTGAGATACTATGAAATCGATTTCATAAAGGCGGTGAGCCCAGACGGAACACTCGACGAGAAAACTCTTGCAATGACATACCTCGGTTTGAAGAGGGACGTGGACCTAAAATTGAGGAGCTATTCCCGCGAGGACACCATCAACTACTACAAGTCGATTGTGGACAAGGCATGGACGCAAGTCAGCACCGCGGGAACGCCAGAGCTGAAGGGCGACGCCCTAGAACAGCAACTCGACTGGCTCCTCCTCGACGAGAAGTACAAAGAGAGGATGGAGCAGACCTTCCCACCAAACATTGTAATTCTGCCGAGACCTGACTGGTGGTGGTACTGGCACGGTCCGCACATCCCACCGAAAGGCCCAACGACCACTCGAGGCCCGACTGTTCCCAGCGAAGCTAAGCCCATCCCGGGAGCAGACTTTGCCAACAAAGTGGTGACTGCCATAGAGCAGTCAAGCAACCGCTTGGTGAAGAACGCCGAATCCTTCGCCAACAAAATTTTGCCGGCACCACCGGTCCAGTCACGTGAACCGGTCCATCACAGGGCGAGCTGCGCCTGCGCGTGTGCTAGCTGCGCCTGCGCCTGTGCCTGCGTCTCTTGCGCCTGTGCTTGCGCGGGTGGTGGGGCTAGATGATGGTCGGAAAATCAGGTTTTCTTAAGCGTATAGTCCGGAAACACCGATACAGAACGGGTCTGCATCACTACAGGGCAAGTGGCAGCTGGAAGGGGCTGAGACTTCACCTTCGAATCGAGGAGGACGGGAGCGGCGTCTTGGTGATAAACGCGTCTCGGGTTCTCTTTCTCAACCCCTCGGCGGCCGAGCACGCATACCTTTTTATGCACGGCAGAACGCCAGATGAGGCGGCCGAGGAAATAAGCAGAAGGTTCAAAGTGGACAAGGAAACGGCTCTGAAAGACCACGAGGACGTCACATTCGTAGTCAACACCTTCGCCAAGACAACTGACGTGTGCCCAATTTCCTACCTTGGAATAGAGAAGATCGACCCGTTCAGCAAGGAGCTGAGCGCACCCTACAGAATGGATCTAGCGCTCACATACCGATGCAACAACCGCTGCCTTCACTGCTACACGGGTGGGCCAAGAGAAACTAAGGAGCTGAGCACGAATCAATGTTTCAGAGTC
>Ga0209636_10006843_pt1 | contig 11648 bp, 6 predicted proteins | sample DeeMarSWOR152_54_FD_187464 | JGI IMG/M metagenome (GOLD analysis project Ga0209636, IMG submission 187464) | Marine sediment microbial communities from White Oak River estuary, North Carolina - WOR-1-52-54 (SPAdes) (version 2) | ecosystem: Environmental > Aquatic > Marine > Intertidal zone >... | reverse complement strand
TCACCTGCTCTACCTGAATCCACTGAAAAGAAGCTCGTCGCTCCCATCATTCTTTCAATCTGATGAACAATGGTTTCTGCCTCTGATTTTTCAGTGGGCACCTGAAATATATCGAGCCTGGTATTAGTCACTATAGGAGACCAAATGTTAATTGGCTGGTGATCCAGATTTTTGGAAATGACCTGACACGATGCTTCCAGAATAGTAGAAACCGAGCGATAATTTTTTTCAAGACGGATGACTTTACAATCAGGAAAGTCCTTCTCAAACTCCAGGAAAAATCGCCGATCAGAACCCCGGAATCCATAAATCGCCTGATCCGGATCACCAATGGCACAAAGATTGGTTTCTGATGTCGTCAATAATCGAAATAAATGATACTGGGCTAAGTTGATATCTTGATACTCATCAATCGATATCCAGCGAAATCGTTGCTGATATTTTTTCAATATTTCAGGGTTAGATTGAAATAATTTAATGGGCTGAAGGATAAGATCATCGAAATCAAAAGCTTGCTGTTCCTGCAATGATTGTTGATACTTTTGAAATAAATCGATGAAATGACGATCCGTTTCTTTTTTATTAAATTCCTCCTCAGATTCTGTAACCAACAATTTGTTTTTAACTTCTGAAATCCGATCTGCATACGATCGCATTTCTTTCATCGATAATGAAGGAGTTGTTCTCTTTAAAAGTTGAAGTTTATCACCATCATCATAAATCGAAAAAGAGGTTTGATAATCCAAAGCACGGGCTTCGTTACGTAGAATCAGCGCCCCAAGTGCATGAAAAGTTTTAATTGTTATTAACTGAGTTTGTTCTTTTCCTAATAGATTAATCAATCTTTCACGCATTTCCTGTGCAGCTCGATTGGTGAAAGTAACAGCAAGCACTTGCTCAGGTGATACTCCCTTCGTCTGAATCAGGTATGCAATACGATGCGTAAGTGTGCGGGTCTTGCCTGTTCCCGGACCAGCTACAATCAGCAAATGAGAACCAGTGTGTTCAACCGCCTCTCTCTGGCGCTTGTTTAATCCGCTTTCATCTTCTTCATCATTTATTTTTATATCAGTCACAATTGAAACAGTTTCTTGATCCTCTGTTATTTTATGAGTGGCAAATGGAACTTGTTCATCTTTTATTATCGATGGCTGTTCTATTTTCTCACGCTCTTTTGATGTTTGAATGATCTCGTCCTGAAAAAAGAATGCTTGCGAATTAAACCGCTGTCGTTCTTGTTCTGAAAATAGTTTTATTGTGCCAAATTCGCCGTCATAACCTGCCGCAATTTGGACTTCTTTATTGCGCATTCGGCGGATTCCTTCGGCTAACAGTGAGCCGCCAATTCGTTCAATATCGGAAAGGGGAGCATCCATCAAGATCGACATTTCTGAGCCCAATTGTTGAAGCAGCTTATCAAATTTTTTGCTGACAGCTTTTGTACCCGAACCCACTTTCAATATTTCCGCAATCACTTCGGGCAACGGAATCAAACTGTGGTAAGGCTTGGCTCGTTCATGGGTACTTCCCTCAGGGCGATCTGCCAGTTCTTCAACACGATATAATACACCAACAGTTACCTTTTTGCCACAAACTGGACAAATTCCTTTATTGGCGATCGTTTCTGCGGGTTTCATTCGCATGTTGCATTTGCGATGCCCATCCAAATGATACTTACCCTCTTCGGGGAAAAATTCAATCGTCCCCAGAAATTTCCCAGAATCACCCGATTTAATTGCATTGAGCATGTCGGGATAAGAGAGCTCACAGTTAAACAGGTTGGATTCTCGACCCAATTTTGCTGGTGAATGGGCATCAGAATTGGAGACCAGAGTAAATTGATCCAACTTAGATAGCATCCAGTTCATCGGCGGATCAGAGGAAAGACCGGTTTCCAGGGCGAAAATTTGAGGAGTGAGATCATCAAAACATTCTTCAATGGAATCAAAGCCCGATTTTGAGCCAAGCACCGAAAACCAGGGTGTCCAGATATGAGCAGGTATTAAAAAAGATAATTCATCGGATTCGAGTATCAGTTCAAGCAAATTTTTTGCATCTAATCCCAAAATCGGTCTGCCATCAGATCGAATATTGCCAATCTTCTCCAGCGTCGTTTGAAACCTCTCAGCAACTTCAATCGAAGGAAGGAAAACCACATTATGAATTTTTCGAACCTGATCACCTTTTTTATATATGTTACTTATTTCGCCAGAAAGAATAAATCGAACGTCACTTTTACACGCCACTGGCACGTCGGTTTGCATTGGCTTCGCATATTCATCTTTGAGTTTGAATAATCCTTCCTCTGCAGGTTCCAATTTCGTTTTAATTTCCTCCAACCATCCTGGATGGGTAATATCTCCAGTAGCAACAACCTGAATCCCCTTAATCTGCGCCCATTTAAATAGGTGCTCAAAATTCAATTCCTTACTGGTTGCTCTGGAATAGAAAGAGTGAATATGTAAATCGGCTATGAATTTCATGATCATTGAATGTTTAATTTCACGTTTTCTTACTATACTTAAATTGAAGGAAAAAGTCAAGAGGATTGTAAAGAAAATGTCTGAAAAATTATCACAATTATCGATGAGATGCTTCAAGAATTGTCAAATCCACCAGAAGATTATCTCGATAGTCAAGAATAATACCATCATCACGTATTTCGCTATGATTTGAATTTGGCTTTTGCTCAAAGTGGATGTATAGCACATTAGCTTCGTATCGTAATCCAGCCACATTGTGGTCTTAGGTAATTTTATCAGATTTGCCATGGCTTTGAGTAAGTGATGGATACTTAATTGTTCTGTTGCCATATAGTTATCTTTTTAGATTTATATTTCCAACAGATGGATAAAATCCAACAGATTTAAAAAAAATCATTCTATCTGTAAAGATAAATGGACTCCACTTTCAAAGTGGAGTCCATTTAGATTTAAATTTTACTCAAATCTAAGTTTTAATGAGGGCACTAATAACATGTTGCTTTCTCGAACAACCAGAGTGTCAGGTCCAAATTGGTTTTCTATTGCGATATCCATAGGCGGGTACTCAGTTTCTGATTTGATCAGGTAGCAGGCGAGGTGGTCCTTTTCGTTAATAATTGGTTTTTCATTTTTTTCTACCGGTGTACAAAAATACAGTGGCTTCATCACCGTTACCGTATCTTTTCGTTCAAGCTGTTTATCAAATTGATCTTCAAGTTCAATCTGACGTTCCAATGGATCATCATTAAAAACCTCATAACATTTGAAGTGATCCAGTTTCTCGGGAAAGTAACTTCCCGGCTCCATTTTCTGGGTTGGTACCAGAAGATAGATTGGTTTTCCAATTCTCCATTCCCGTGTACCGAACTGATTCTTAAACTTAACTGTTCGGTGAATTTCAGGTCCTTCTTCGATTATTTTGTACCACGTTAGATGAGCAGTAGAATCCATAATTCCTTTATCATTCTTGCTAACTGCATTGGCAAAAAAATCTCGTGAGTTTACAACGGCAAGTTTCTGATCCTCATCAAATTGGTCTTTCAGATTAACTTCAAAGTTTACTCCCACGCTATCCACAAAGTATACTTTGAAATGATCGATATTATACTTCGGCTCAGGGCAGCAAGCAAGCATCAGTGCAATGAGCACGAAATAAAGAAAAAAGATGAAGGGTACTCTTTTCATCTTATCCTCCTTCTTATTAGTCAGTGTTCTCTGTCATTAAGTTAGATCTATTTTAATAAAATAGAACTAGGGAATTAAGGACTAAGCCTTTTAATTTCATTCCATCGGAATAAAATCCTTACGAATTAATTCCCTAATTTTCTACTCATTGATTCTTAACTTAATAACGTTGAGTTTGTAATTAAATTATCTAAATATGTTCAATCGCTGGATGTAAGACTATATCTATGGGCTTCTATTCAAAACAGGCATATTTTCACCTCCTTTAATAAATTTTAATAGACCTCTGCAAAACATCAAAACCTATTAATAATTAGTTAATTAAAACACTAGATTTTACCTGTATTTCCTCCAAATATTCCTTATATTTAACCTGTAAATTATTTTCGAATTGTATTTTAAATTGGAGATTGGATTCAATAACCTGGACACCACATACGCTTTTGTCATATCTATCTTCTCCGTTGCAAATAAATTCTTTCCATCAAGAAAATCTCTCATTAATTTAAAAAATGCTCCACTTAAAGCCAAAACAGCAACCAGGTTTGGAAGCGCGCACACACCAACAGCTATATTGGCAAATATCCAGAGTTTATCTACATTTGCGACCCCGGCAAACATGATCCCGGGAATGAAATAAATCCACTTCAAATATTTAAATACTTTCTTGCCAAATGCATGGGTGATGGCTGTCTCGTAATAGATAAAAAATCCAATTTGAGTTGTCAAACAAAAGGTTAAAATAGAAAATGAAATCAGAAAATTAGAAAGGCTCATTGGAAAGATCGTTGAAAAGGCTGATAACACCAATTCGATTCCCGATTGTCCGTTTGACAGCACCCCGGTCGATAAAATCACAAACGCTGTAATGGTGCAAATAACGATTGTATCGATAAATACTTCAAAAGCACCCCATAATCCCTGTTGAACCGGGTGTTTTGTGTTAGCAGTTGCATGAACCATTGGAGCAGTGCCATTTCCCGCTTCATTGGATAACATCCCCCTTGCCATGCCGTTCTTAATAGCTGCTGCGATTGTTGCCCCGGCAAATCCTCCCACAGCCGGGATTGGTGCTAAGGCGTATTTAAATATCATTCCAAATACTTCTGGAATTTTGGCATAATTTACCAGGAAAATGATAATTCCGCCCAAAATATAGATGATAGACATGAATGGAACCAGTTTTTCACAGACTTGACCAATTCTTTTAATACCGCCGATAACCACGAAAGCCGCGATAATTGACATGGCACCAGTTATTAGATAAGGGTTGAAATTGTAGCTTGACAGAAACGCTCGCCCAACGGTATGCGGCTGAAGCAAGGCAGCGGCGATAAGGGAATTTATGACAATGCCCAGGCTAAAAATCCTGGCAAGCGTTTTCCATCCCAGCCCTTTGGTAATATAGTACATGGGTCCACCCTGGACGCGCCTATGTTCATCCCGCTCCCGGTAATGGACCGCCAGGGAAATTTCTGCCATTTTTGTCATCATCCCGAAGCAAGCCAGCAACCACATCCAGAAGATCGCTCCCGGTCCGCCAACTGACAGGGCAGTCGCAACACCAGCAATATTTCCCATTCCCACCGTGCTGGCTAAGGCGGTTGAAGTTGCCTGAAAAGGTGTCATTCCTTCAAATTTCTCCGACCCGACGTTATCGAATATCCTGCCGAAAGTGTTTTTTACAATAAATCGAAATTTTCTGAACTGGAAAAATCCTGACCGGGTTGTTAGATATACAGAAACAAAAGTGAGGAAGATCATCGTCCAGGGACCCCAGAGCACCTGGTCAATTTTGGATGCGATGTTTAGGATGGCTTCTATCAATGGATCTTCTTTTATTTATTCAGAATTCTAAATTCACTATTCGATATTCTATATTTGCCAATCGAAACGGAGTGCAAGCCCTTTATGGATTGCATGAAGCGTTGCATAAAGGCACCGCACTCCATTTCTCAAATCCCAGCCCGAACATTCATATCCAGCTTTCGATGCAAATATCTCCCCCTTCCTTTCTCAGCCAAACACTTCTCTCCATCTATAATGAGCTCCCCACGAGAAAATACTTTTTCGATTTTTCCAGTAATTTCAACATCCTCATAAGCGGACCAGTCAGTCGCCTGGTGCAAAGTTACCTGACTCATCGTCCATTTTTTGTTCGGATCAAAAATAACTATATCGGCATCTGCGCCGGGAATTAAACTTCCTTTCTGAGGCGCCAAGCCAAATAGAAGTGCGGGCGTTGTGCATACCAGTTCCACAAATCGGGGCAAAGAAATTCGTCCTTTTGATACTCCTTCCGAATAAAGAAGATTAAAACGAATTTCAACGCCCGGTATGCCATTGGGACATTTATCAAATCGATCAATGCCATACAATTTTGCTTCCCAGGAATAGGCAGCGTCATCAGAAGTGACCATAGCGATACGACCGTCCTGGATTCCCTTCCAGAGCTTATCCTGAACCGCTTGGTTTCTTAATGGTGGGGAACAGATCCACTTAATGCCATCGTCGCGCTTTAACATTTCTTCGGTGAAGATAAGGTAATGCGTGCAGGTTTCTGCAATGACGTCGAGCCCTCTCGCCCGAGCCCGCGCAACCAGTTCCACACCTTTGTCAGTTGCCGTATGAACAATAAAAACTCTTCCACCAATTTCTTCAACCAATTGAATCGCACGTTGAATTGCAGCTTCCTCAACTTCTGGCGGTCGGCTTCTGGCATGATAAATTGGCTTTGTTCGACCCGACTGAATCATCTTCGGGATATTTTGTTCCAGCATGGAATTGTCTTCCGCGTGAAGCAGCAACATCCCATTGGCATCGCGAAGCCGAGCTAAAATCGCTTTCAGATCTTCATGTTCGATCATCAAGCCTTCGTCACGATAGGTGAGATAACATTTGATCGTCGGAGCTCCCTGTGCGACGACAAGAGGAATTTGAACCAGTGTTTCAGGAGTCGGCTGGGTGATGACTGGATGGATGCTCCAATCAACCAATGCTTTTCCACGGGCTTCTTCGTGTTTGTATTTTAACGTATCAACCAGCGTCTCGCCGGGTAACTGGTTGGAGAAATCAATCACGCTGGTGACACCGCCAAACGCCGCGGCTAACGTTCCAGTGTCATAATCATGCATGCTGATGGTATTCATAAAAACGTCATTGAAATGGACATAAGTATCAACGGCACCGGGCAAGACCAATAATCCAGATGCATCATTCTTGTTATCGATGTTCGAGACCGTTGACAAATCGCCAATCGCAGCAATTTTTTCACCAGATATCAACACATCTTGTTGAGAGACGGTTTGTCCAATAACTACAGTGCCCCTTTTGATTAAGGTAGTTTTGGATTGATTCATGCTAATATTAACCTGAATGATTTGTAAACCGCTGTAAATGTTAAGTCAAATGAGGTGGTATTATTTTTTAATCAATCTTTTATAGTCTCCCCCACAGATTGAAAAATTCTACAGATAATTATTATAGAAAATTCGAGCATTCATTCCAATTAGCGGATGGCTGATTTTCTGTAATTTCTCATTTCATTCAAAAACAACTGAGACTGATAGTTTTGGCTTAAAAAATTTGTCATCCATAAATCTCGCCTTCAAGTTTTTTCACCGAATCTGCAAAAATTTCAATTCCCTTTTTAGCTAATTTTTCGGTGATGATAAGCGGGGGTAGAAACCGGGCGACATTAAAATAATGCCCACCAATTTCAATACAGAGCCCTTTCTGATGACATAACGTTCTAACTTTTGAAGCCAGTTCCGGCGCAGGCTGTTTGGTTGCTTTGTCCTTGACGAACTCCACACCTAACATTAATCCCTTTCCGCGTGCTTCGCCGATGATATTTGATTCGCGTTCCAGATCTTTGAGCATCGATAGCATCGTGCTCCCCAGTTCTAAAGCATAATGGTCAAGCCCATTTTTAAGCATGAAAAGAATTCCCGCTGCCCCACCGGCATAAGCGATCATGTTTCCACGGAACGTGCCGATATGCTGACCCGGTGGAAAATTGTCCAGTTCTTGTTTATAGGCAATGGCAGAAATGGGAAAGCCAGCCCCGCCTAAGGCTTTGCTCATGGTCATAATATCCGGGACAATTCCGAAGTGCTCGCAGGCAAACATCTTCCCGGTTCGGCAAAATCCGGCTTGAATTTCATCGTCGATTAACAGAATTTCGTATTTATCGCTTATGGCCCTTAATTTTTGGATAAATCTTTCATCCGGAACAATTGACCCGCCTTCCCCCTGGATCGATTCGACAAGAATCGCTGCGGGATGTCCAACCCCGGAGTGAGAATCTTCCACCAAATGTTCCACATAATTTCCGCATTCACAATCGCAAGTTTCAGGTTGTCGATTGAAAGCACAGCGGTAACAGTAGCTATAAGGCGCAAAATGAACCTCGGGCAAAAGTGGCAGAAAATCTCCCTTAAATGGACTTCCGCTGCATACCGAAAGTGCCCCGGCTGTCATTCCGTGATAAGCGCCCTCAAACGCCAGGATACCGTGTCTTTTGGTGTTATATTTTGCCAGTTTTAGCGCGGATTCAACCGCATCAGAACCAGTCGGACCACCGAATAAAATTTTGTTTAATTCAGACGGTAAAAAAGAAAGCAGTTTTTCGACCATATTCTTTCTGGCAGGACCGGGGATGTCTAAAGCATGCGTAAAGTTATCGAGCTGTTCTTTCGCAGCTTGCAGCACTTCAGGATTAGAATGACCGACATTCATTACCCCGGCGCCGCCAAAAAAATCGATATAAATATTGCCGTCCACATCTTCAACGGTTGCACCTTTAGCACGCCGGATCGCCATCGGCATTCCCCTCGGATAAGAGACAGCCGAGCTTTCGTGAGAAAATTGGTATTCAAGATATTGTTGGGAAATTGGTCCGGGGGGAGGAGTTTTGATTAAAGGCGCATTAGAAAAAGAAAGTTGGTCAAATTTCATGTTATTATTTCTCAGGTTAGAAATTTTGTATCGTTCTAGCCAAATGAACGAAAATAGAACAAACCAGGTTTCTCAGAGAAACCTGGTTTGTTCATTACTGATTTCTTTTTGAGATTGAGATTTGTTACAGGCAGTTTAAATAACGAAACTGAATATATCAAAAAATTAACAGAATAGCAAGTGAAAATAAAATTATGAAATCTTAATTGAGAGATATTTTTTTAATGGTTTTAAAATAAAAAGGATTTACCATCTGGGCGGCTTATGGAGCATTCCAGGAAGATGTGCTCGGCTCAATTGAGGTCGGAAAGCTGGCTGACTTTACCGTGCTGGATAAAGATATTCTGGAAGTCGAACCGAAACAAATCCTGACGACGAAAGCGGCTTATACCATTGTCGGCGGTAAGATCCGTTATCGTGCGGAATAGTGTTAATGAACCGCTGGGGACGCATAGATCGCAGAGAATAGATGATTTAAACACGAATAGTTTCCAAATTCTAATTCCATATCAAAAATTATCTTCTCTCTCTGCGTTCTCAGCGAACTCAGCGGTAAATAATCTTAGAATTTAATTCTATTTTCCCCCTTCTTAATCTCAAATAACTTCTCATCTCCTCGATTATAGATCTTCAGCAACAGGCCTTTATTCGACTCGACATTCATATTGACCGCGGCATTTATATCAACCCTTTCCTCGGCAATCAATGAAACCATGGCATCCCGAAACCGCAAATTCTGAATCCCATGCCGATCGGTTCGGTTTAAATGCCAATGAATAATATTATTCAAAGCATCCAATTGAATTCCGATTATGTTTTCAATGAGCAACGCAATGGGACCCAATCCTGTCCAACCGACAAAATCGCCCTTGGCAATATCATCTGGATTATAACTTTCGGGAGCATAATTTTCCCAGATTGTTCCCGTTTTCTTGAACACCTCGTACATACCGAAGAGATATTTTTCTGTTGTTTGGGCAGCAAATTGCTGAAAACCATATTTCTGCAATCCTTTGATAATCATGTAATTGGTCGGTGCCCAGACGCCACCGAGCCAGTAATGTCCTTTTGGATTATAAGCCGAATGATCAGCAGCGAGTGTTGGAAAAGGAAAAGGTCGCCAGAAAGTGCTGGGATTTTTCAGATTTTTGACCAGTCGTTCTGCCTGTTCTTGATTACAAATCTCCGCCAGCATGGGCCAAAACGAAGCAGCCGTTTTCACCTTCACCTGCTCGCCATTATCATTGACATCATAATACAATCCATCTTCCTCGTCCCACATCCACTCATTAATTAAAGCTGCGATTTTCTTTGATCTGGAATAGAATTTTTTCGCCTTCGATTCTGCATGCTCATGCTCACAAATCTTGCTCAAATAGAGATAAAACATCGCCATCTGCGAGGACATACAAATCCAGCCTGAACCAGAACGAGGCGTATTATCCATCCCCGATCCCAATCCAGTCTGCCAGTACAAACTATGCTTTGTCCCTGGCTTGATTCGATTGGTATCAATCCATTTGGAATATTTCTCCAAAACTGGAATGATTAATTTGAATCGTGAATTATCACCACTAATTTTGTAATATTCATACTCAACCCAGGGATACAACGGTGGATTTATGGTGTTCGTCAGTGTATTATTCTCTTTGCCATCGTAATAAAAATCTTTACCATCCTTTTCTTGAATTTCTCGACAAATATAGCCATTTTTATGTTGTCGGCAGTAGAAATTATCATGCGCTTGAATCGCAGGAAAAATGTAATAAATATAATTCCAGTACATTAGCATGAAGTGAGTATCCCATTGAAAAATATTATCATTGAACGCTTCATCAATATAATTGGAGACAAATGGCGAACCAGGATAAGGCTTCTTCGCTTTGTTCATTGCCAGCTCCCAGCACTTCCAGTACATCTCCAGCCAGCCAGGATTGCCAACCAGAATTGGAATTGGAATTTTGTCTTTGTCCCTTTCAAATCGTGGTTGAGGGGTATCTGTGTATGTCTTCTTCGCAAAATACATTCCTTTGTCTCCCTTTCTCTGACCGCAGGTCAAATTAATTCCACTTAATGACAGGGTAATCAATAAGAGGATAATCTGTATTTTTTTTATCATAGTTCCTCAATTTGATTTTTCGCTATAAAAACTCAATAAACTTAGTCAAAATCTTAACAAATGTCAACATTAAATTTTAATTTTTAATAAACGCTCGGGTTTTTAAGTTTAGATGGGTGATAATCAGTGTAAGTTATAGATTTACCCTTCCGAAGGTTTCGAACCTTCGGAAGGGTTGCTTTTTATCGAGAACTGAGGCATTGCAATAATTAGAATATTCTTCTTGACAATTTCAATAAGAAGTTATATATTTAAGATAAAGATTAAAAAAGTGAGAGAAAATAACGGTACAACACTAAAAAGTAGAAATAATTAACCAGAGATTACACCAGGTGGTTACTAAAACCGAGCGAAAGCCAGATTATGATTCTCCCTGGAAAGAAGTGTTAGAATTGTATTTTCAACAGTTTTCGGCATTCTTCTTTCCGCAAATCCATAGCGAAATAGATTGGTCTAAGGGCTATCAATTCCTGGATAAAGAATTGCAAAAAATCGTTAGGGAAGCAAAGACTGGACGAAGATTGGTCGATAAGCTGGTAAAGGTATGGCGTAAGGATGGAAAAGAGACCTGGGTATTGGTTCATATCGAAATCCAGGGGCAGGTTGATCCTGATTTTGCGGCACGCATGTATTTGTATCATTACCGAATTTATGATCGATATGCTCGACAGGTCGTGAGTCTTGCCATTCTGGCAGATGAGCAGTTGAATTGGCGTCCGAATTGTTTTGGTTATGACCTGTGGGGTTGTGAGATAAATTTTAAATTTCCCGTAGTGAAGCTATTGGATTACAAAGAAAAATGGAGTATTCTGGAACAAAGCTCAAATCCATTTGCGGTGGTAACGATGGCTTACCTACAAGCAGTCGAGACCCGTAATAGACCTGAAGACCGTTTTCAAATA
>Ga0209636_10006842_pt1 | contig 11651 bp, 7 predicted proteins | sample DeeMarSWOR152_54_FD_187464 | JGI IMG/M metagenome (GOLD analysis project Ga0209636, IMG submission 187464) | Marine sediment microbial communities from White Oak River estuary, North Carolina - WOR-1-52-54 (SPAdes) (version 2) | ecosystem: Environmental > Aquatic > Marine > Intertidal zone >... | reverse complement strand
ATGAGGGTATCCCTCGGGAACATTGTTTTGATTGGCTGTTGCCCAAAAGCCCTCCGGCGGGTTGAAAACATGAGGAAGGTCTTGAATTAGCAGATAACTCTCCCATTCAAACCGTCCGTCACCTGGCACAGGGAGGAGTCCCTTCCAGTTTTTCCTGATGGGAGTGATTCCTACAGCCTGCCAGCCAATGTTGTTTTCCCTATCGGCCCACACCATGTTTTCCGATGGGGTGTGAGAAAATCGGCAGGCGTCTCGGAATTCTTCCCAGGTCTTGGCCTGGTCCATGCGGAGGCTGGCGAGATATGGGGCTCCACCCACTTCCAGCCAGGCTGCCTTCAAGGCATAGGCCTTGTGGTGCTTGCGATCTTCATGCAGGATCGGGCCATGCCGGGTATATTTTAAGTCGACCGTAACTGCATTTTCGCCTTTTATTGGGATTGTCTCCTGGAGAATCGACATCTCTTCCCAGTTGCCTCGGTATTTGTACTGGTGAGGATTTTGGGGATTGGTGTCATACACATAAAGGTCTTCCTGGTCGATGGCAAAGATGGTCAGTCCCCATGCGCCATGATCGTTGTGTCCGATAGAAACGCCCGGAAGCGCGGGTTCGCCGCCGCCGATCACATGCCATCCGGGAGCGTTCAAATGGACCCAGTACCGGAGGGAGGGGACCTGGAAGCTTCTATGAGGATCATTGGCCATGAATGGATAACCTGTATCTGTGAGTGAGCCTCTCACTACCCAATTGTTGCTTCCTGCTGACACTTCAGGATTCGAATCATAAGGTGGTGTGATATATTCGGTTAGGAGGGGAAGAAGATTTTGCGCGAGTTGAACCGGTTCGGCAATGTCTTCAGTCTCAAACCGGACCAATGAGCGCGAGGAAGAATAAAGGTCTAAAATTTCAAAGGAGATGAGGGATAGGTCGATGTGTTCATCTGGAGCCAATTCAGGATTTCTAGGTTCGAGGTTCAGAAGGTTTTGGACTTTCTCTCTTCCCAAGAGGTGGACCGATCGGGCGATGGACACTTCCGTTCTGGCATTACGGAAGAGGCCATTATGGCGGGATATCACGATCTCTGGAGTCCAGTAACCGGGTTTGAGACCCAGAAGCTTAAATTCGAAGGGCAGAAGGGAAGAATCAGCTTCAGTGAGTTCGATGTAGGCGTTTATCCCGCGGACAAAGGCATTGATGATTTCTTTTCCTTGAGGATGGTAGTGTCTGAGTTCTTCTTGCATGTCAACCCGCGCTTTGAGCAGTCGTGAGCCGATATCGTTTTTGAGAGCTTTGCGTCCCAGAATTTCAGCCAAGGTTCCGGTGGCCTGTCGCCGCCATATTTCCAGTTGGAACAATCGATCCTGGGCCACATTGAATCCTTGGGCGAAAAAAAGATCCTCCTGGTTCTGGGCGTAGATGTGGGAAATTCCCCATTTGTCCTTTATGATTTCCACAGGCTGGGAAACGCCTGTTATTTCAAACGTTTCTTTTTGTGGAGAAGGCGTAGTGCGGCAGGCAAGATCATTGAAAAAAAGGATAAGGACTATAGGAATAAGGAAAAGGAATTTGAGCCGGACGATAGTTGTTTTTTTTCTTGTCATCGTTCTTTGCTGTTTTATTTTTTGTCTTCAACAGGCGTAAAATATTTCTTCTCCCCCCAAGGCGACCATAATCCATAACTTTTTTCTCCGATCCTGCATTTTCCTTCAGATGTCCATTTGAAACCGTAGTTGTATCCAAACCACAAATAATCGTCTCCGCCTCCGTTTTCAGTGGTGATGATATAGCGGGCAGCAACATTTCCGATTCCCAGCACTTTTCTTCCTGGAAGACTGGTATCTCCCTTGTTTGCATCGAAGGGAATCCATCCATAGTTGGGAAGATAGACTTCTGTCCAGCGGTGATAGACATCGTCGATGCTGGCATCATCACCTCTTCGGCTGACAGCTCCCACGTATCTGATGGGAACTCCCAAGGCCCGGCAGAGTGCGATCATGCAGTAGGAGTATTCTGAGCATGAAGCTGTACCCCTCTTCAATACAGTAGGTGCGGGATTCCATCCTCCTAAGGGCTTAAGGTTGTAGCTTAAATTTTCTCCGAGATAATCATAAATACGGAGAGTGATCCAGTAGGGATTTTTTTCGTCTCCTGCAATTTTATGGGCTAGATTTTTTATGAACGGGTCATTGATTCTGTATTTATCTCCGTCTCTGGTATATTTATTCCTTATGTCTTCAGGGATGTCTTGGAGTTTTCCCACATTGTCAGGATAGATAAAATATTCTGTCGAATAGATCTTTGCTTGGACTTTCCACCCTGGTTTGACTGCAGAATTTTTCTCAAGATTTTCATAGTGGAAATGGGCCATGTCCTGTCCCCAGCTATCAGCTATGATTTCATCTGGCTGTTGGTCGAACTGAATGGAACCCATAAGTTCCTGGTTGTCTCTGTTCTTTGGTAACGGAAGGTAGATGTCAAGAGTTTTTACATTTCCAGGGCCGTAGTTTCGAAACTCTTTTGTAAAATGAAGATTCATATTTCGCTGGTCCCATTTGGAAAGAAAGTCTTTACAGAAAACTTTGACTTTGTAGATTTCGTTATTTTCATAATCGACATTCCAGAGAACACCATCTCCCCAAGCAAGCCCATAGGCAAAAGGACCATGACTTCTCAGAGATGAGAGACAGAGGCCATCTGAGGGATTAACCAGGTAGATTCTGTCTTCAGCTCTGTCCGTAACCCAGAGATATTTTCCGTCAAAGGTCAATCCCGCCGGCTCTCCTGCTGGAGAAGCAAAGTTTTGAACCATCATGCCGTCAACAGGAGAGACCTTTAGAATGATGTCGCGTATGTAATCTGTCATCCAAATGTATTCGCCGTCCCATGCCAGGTCTCTGGGATTTGAACTGTTTGATTCTAAAACAGCAGTTGCGATTCCTGTTTCAGGATCTATCTTATACATATAATTTTCGCCAGAATCCACATGCCAGAGATATTTGCCGTCCCAAGCCAGACCTTCCGGTTGATAACCCGGTGAGTCGAAACTGGTGATGATGTTTCCTGTTTCCGGTTCTATTTTAAAAATTTTATCTTCATAGGAATCTGCGATCCAGAGCATGCGGCCATCATAGGCAAGTCCTGTCGGGCAGGGGCCCGGAGTCTTGATGGTCTTCAATATATCTCCCACTTCTGTCCAGCCAAAAGATGATAAAACAAGACAGATGATGCAAAGAATCCATATTTTTTTCATTTAAACCTCCTTAAATATTTTAGTGTTCGATTCCGTATATTATAAATAATATTTGATTCCAAAGCTGAGGGCCAGGGGATTTAGATCCAGAAAAATCTTTTCGGCTGATATTCCAAATCCCTAACGATTTTCCGCAATTTCCACCCACTGACATCCAAGAATAACCGTATCACATCTAGAACGATAAGGTCAACGATTCAGAGAGCGAAACAAATCCACAGTGTATTAAATCAAACTTGCAGAGCACATTAAAATCAGACTTCCGTCTTCGAAAAAAATAAGGACTTCCTTCAGAATCGACATCAAAGCTGCCTCTATTAGTGAGTCCAACCTCTGCAATCTCATTATTTAAACGAGGGCATTTCTTTTCCTTCATGTTTGTATGATATACTGCTTCTGGTGACATTAAGATGAATTTAATAAATAAGGCTACAATTCAGTTTTCATCTGTGATTCTGAAGATTTTCTTTAGACTGCATTCATGACGTATAGAAAAATCAAAGACACTGTTCTTACATCATTTCTGTTATTTTTCATCGCTGTCGCACTTGGCATTACTCTTTTTAGCCATAACTCGCTCGTATATAAAAGGACATTCCAAAACCAAATTACAATTTTTTCAAACTTTCAAAATCTATCACCTCTCTTCTTATACACTTTTTTCTCTCTTATCGGCGTGTGCAGTACTGTTCTTTTCTTGAGCTTGTTATTAAGAGCGAAAAAAAAAAATAGATTCATTGAAAGTTTGAGGGATCAAACTGCGACATTTATTCCATTATTGTTTTTGCCCTTTGGCAAATTTTTTTTAGGAAAGGCTGTAAAATACTTTATTTTCTTGCCATTATTCCCCCTTTTTACAATTCTTATTGTGGTGTTAGTGATACATCTCAATCTGATTTTGTTTTTCGACATCAATCTGTTTCGAAACATTATTCATTTTTTTAAAAGACATGGTCGTCACGATAGAAAAATATTGGTCGGAGCTGTCGTCTTTCTTCTCCTAATTGTGTTGGCTCACTCCGTGGTTCATAAATTTCATTTTGAAAGATTTTCGATACATATGCTGTTTTCTGGAGATGAACCCAAATACCTCAGGATGGCTTATTCTTTAGCAACGGATCTGGATCTTGATGTATCGGATGAATTTGTCGTACCAGAGGGGCTTGAGCAAGTGAAAAAACAGATCCTTTCTTCAGGCTCTCGAGTATTTGGAGACTCTGCTGTGATCGGAGTGGATGGGAAGATCTATCACATTTATATGCCCGGTCTTTCAATGTTAATTTTTCCCCTCCTCAAGCTGGATATGTTAATCTATCCAAGTGTAACGGATCCAAATAATCCTTTTGCTTATTTGAAAGAATTTCCCGCAAAGCTCATGTTAACCAGATTGGGACTCCTGCTTTTGGGGATATTAACTTTTCTTCTCCTTGCAAGGCTTATTTATCGTTTGTTCAATTCTTTAATTTTACTCGCATTACTCTTGATTTTATTTATTTACAGCTCTCCTGTGCCTGACTTTATATTTCAGCTCTATCCAGAGGTTCCAGCATGTCTTTTGACTCTTCTTGTATTAAATACGCTTTTATTTCCATTTAAAAACAGATTTGTAAATGGTTTATTAACAATTCTCGGAATAGGATTCCTGCCTTGGTTACACCAAAGATTTATCTTCATAGCCTTCGGGCTTTATATCACGTTGATGATTAATGAAATATTTTATCGGAAGAATTATAAGAGGTCTTTGTTGCTTTCTCTTTTTCTATTTATCACAAGTTTACCTTATTTCTATTATTTCTATTCCATAACGGGAAGTCCAATGCCCACTAGTATTCATGCTCTTCATGGATCTACATTTACCAGATTTTCCATGTTTCCTCTCGGTTTTTTTGGTCATTTTTTTGATTACACTGTTGGGATGCTTTGGATTTTTCCTTGGACAGTGCTGGCTTTGATCGGCATATATCACGGATTCAAACTAGAGAGAAAAAGAGCGGCAATGCTTTTGATCATATCCGTTCCTTATTACCTATTCAGCTGTACTCACATTGCATGGCACGGAATGGTGAAACAACCTGGCCGGTACCTAGTAGCAATCTTTCCTCTGCTTCTTATTTTCTTTGCCTACACAATGAAAAGGTTCTCTAAAAGGCCTACATACTTTCACTTGTTTCTGTATATTGGCCTTCTCACGGTCGCTATATTGAATAGGAAAATTTGGTTTTTGATTTTTGGATTTGGTGGTTCGTATATTACCCATTACCATTTTGTCAAAATCATTCAATGTATTTCTATTTTTATCATTGTCTTCTTTTTTACCTTTGTAAGTGAGAAATTTTCGAAAAAAAACATAGGTGTGATTTCTAAGGATGGATTCATTGATTACAAAAACAGCCTTCGCTCTCGTCTGAAAAATTCTTTCGCTTTGAAAAAAGCAAAGAAAGTCTATGTTTATCTTCCTGTTGGGATTTTTTTGATCTATGCAATTGTATTCCTTAAGAACTGGGATGATAGAACAATGTCGACCGCATTTATGGGCGCATTGAACAAAATCAGATCGCTCGGTGAAGTCGAATTGAGCCAAAAAAGAAATCCACAAATCAAGTTTAAAAGGAAAGATAGAGATTTTATTGAATTGTTTCAAAACGTTTATCCTTTTCGACTCAAGTCTTCTCAAGAAAATTTCCAAATTCGCCTAGAAAACACGCCTTTTTATGAAAAAATTCCTGCTGGATCTTATGTTGTTCGACTTCAAACAAACAATCTAATTGATATAGATAGTCGGATTGCCTTATGTTGTTTCGGGGAAAAAAGACTGCTTAGATTCAGAAAGAAGCAAGATGGGGCCGAAGCTTCAGTCATCTTTTTTTTGTACAGAGACAGATATACTTCACCTATCTTGGAATTAAGATTTGAGGAGTCAGAACCAGAAGGCTTTGATGGGATATTAGAATTTTCTCCAACTCCCTATCTAATCTATGGCAAATCCCTAATGTTGAGACCTGTTCCAAGTACTGATCCCAAGCCCATCAGAAAAAGAGGAAAACACAAATACAGGCTGGTGTTTCTTGCCTATAGCAACAAGGATAAACAGGAACATAATTTTCTTCTCTATACATTCAAAAATTCAGATCAGTTGAATAGAGATGCTGAAACTTTATTGGCATCTGTCAAGAAGGATCTTTTAAAAAGAAGGAAGCCCTACAGAGTAGACATCGGATTTGAACTCTCATCAGACTTTTTAATTGAAAAATCAGGATTAGCTCTTTTTGCTTATGATCGAAAGGACAATCCCATGAAATGCATTAGTCTGTGGTTGAATACACAAAAAGAATATTGGGCTCTGCTTAAAAATCCAAGAAGTTCTTCGAATATAATTATGTTTGATTTTTGAAACAGGTCTATTCCTCAAAGTTTATTTCTTCTTCAGTAATATAGAGAGGTCTGTTCTTTGTTTCGTCATATATTCTTCCGATATACTCTCCTATTATCCCGATAGTGAGTAATTGAACACCCCCAAAAAATACAATGGCTATCAGAAGCGAGGCCCAACCTGGTACTGTGATATCAGGGAAAAAAATTTTTCCTAGGAAAACATATATTATCATCAATATCCCAATAAAGATTGAAAAAAAGCCTATGTTTAAAGCTATTTTCAGCGGTTTCTGAGAAAAAGAAAAAATTCCATCAAAAGCAAATTTAACCATTTTTCTTAAGGGATACTTTGTCTTTCCTGCATACCTTTGGTCTCTTTTATACTCAACGCTGATCTGGCTGAAACCGACCCAACTGGAGAGTCCCCTCAAAAACCTGTTTCTTTCTTTTATTTTTCTCATCTCCAAAACCACCTTTTTATCCATCAACCTAAAGTCCCCTGTATTTTTTGGAATTTTGATGTCTGTCAGAATGTTCAAAAGCCAATAAAAAAGGGACGCTGTCCAGCGTTTAAGTATTCCTTCTCCTTCCCTGGCTATGCGTTTGGCATAGACAACCTTGTAACCCTTTTCCCAATTTTCCAGCATTATGGGAATAAGTTCGGGAGGATCTTGCAAATCTGCATCTATAACAACAACAACATCCCCTGTAACCCTATCCAAACCCGCTGTTATGGCAATTTGATGACCAAAGTTACGAGCTAAACTTATGATTTTTAGCTTTGTATCATGAGCAGCAATACGTTTTAGTATCGATAAGGTATTGTCTGAACTCCCATCATCAACAAAAATCAATTCATAGTCGTAGTTTAATAAGGAATCCATAGTCGATTTTATTCTTTTATAACATTCCTCCACAACTTTTTCCTCACAATATGCGGGAATTATCAAGGAAACGAGTTTCATGACCGCATCCTCATTTATTCATGGAATAGAACATTTTAATTCATAATTTATTCATTTAAAATATTGATTAGATTATTTTTTAGCAATTATAAACAAACTCAGTCCTAAAGGTAAATTAAAAAATCTGCAATAAATATTTTCGATCGTTAGCAATAGACAGAAAAAAACATTAATTGCCTTGTTCATCCGAAAGAGATCGTCTTTTGGCTTCGACCGTCTTCTAATCTTATTTAATATCAGCCGTTTGATAAGAATGGGGAAAAAAAGGAAAAGGTTCCAATAAGATGTTCTCACAATCCTTAATCCATTTCTTTCAAAAAGAGCTTTCAATTCTTGTCTGTTATATCTTCGCAAATGCCTATTAACGATATCATGATCGCTCCAGAGCAAATTGAAAGCTGGGACAAAAGCTAATATTTTCCCATTCTCTTTTAAAACTCTTTTCCACTCGCGAACAGCATAGGAATCATCATATATATGTTCCAAAATGTCTGAAGCTATGATTAAGTCAAATTCTTTCTCTTTAAACCCCATTTTTGAGCCGTCCATCCGTATAATGCTTTTGATATTATTTTTTCTGCAAAAGTGAGTAGCTTCTTTGCTTATATCTATACCTATGATTTCCTTAAATTTGGCTTCGTTCAAAGCATTCATTAATCGCCCTGACGAGCATCCAATCTCAAGTATCTTTATATTCTTTTCGAATTTATTGACAATCCTTCGAATAATATCCCTTCTCGAAATAAACCACCAGTGCTCCTTCTCTAAGCTGTGGTATTTTCTTTCAAATTCTTTTTCCATTTGTATTAGCAAACAGTATTTTTTATGTTTTTATTATACTTCATTTAACCTGGATTATTCATCCCAAGTGGTCAATACATCCATGATCTAAAGTTTCTTAAAAATTTTAAAGATTTTAAATTTTATAGTGGTGGTTACTCTTACCGCATGAAAACTAAAAAAAGTTCCCCCATCTCGTTACGTTTCCACTTGTGATTTAATGCGATTGTCAGCAATAAAAGGAAAGTCTCCTACCCAAAACGAAAAGTTAACGACTCAAAAAGCGAAACAAAAAACCCAAAATCTTTACTGGAGCTTTTCAAGGACATCCATTTCCAGGATGGCAAGTTTCAGTTCGGCTTGGGCGGCATCCAGAGCATACTGCATTTGCACGATTTCCGTATGAGAAATTTCCCCTCGGGCTTCGAGGGCCTTTAACCGCTTCAGTTGCGCATTCAAAGCATCAACCCTGGATTGAGCCAAGTGCAAATTCCTTTCGGCACCGCTCATCCGGTCCTCGATTTCCACTTCCTGTGCGGTGATTTCTCCGGAGAGAAAACGTGCGCGCAGATCGAGGCGCTCTTGGATCTTTTCGATCATCGTCTTCCGGTTGGCTATCGCTGTTTGAACTCGTTCCATCTCATCTCCTCTAACTAAATTCTGCTCGACTAGCTGGTTGATACGTTTGAACTGAAACTTGAGCCGTTCCAAAGCCAGTTCGCCAGCTTTTTTCTCCATCTCCAGCCGCTCGCTGACAAAGTCACGGCTACACACCGAGGGCGCATACAGTTCGTTCCGAGGTGTTTCCCCTGACATTTTCACCTCGTCTAGATTTAACAGCGATCTTTTAAAATCCAGCTCCGAATTTTCCACTGCAAGTTCAATGGCCTGATATTCATCTTCTCGAATCAATCCATTGGCCACCCGCATTTTTACATCGGAAGCCATTTCTCTCATGGACTCAAGGTGAACCCTCTCCAGTTCGACCTCGGTTTCTACCCTAGCAATTTCTATCTTTTTCCGCCAGGAATCTTTGATATAGTCAGCCGCTTTCGTCATGGCCACGCCAGTCATAAGGAGACCTGCCACGAGGGTCACCGCGACCATCCTGCGGGAAACAGCGATTTTCCCAGTTGGGGATTTCAAACGGTTTGCCCTTCGGTATTCCGAGGATAACTGCCATTCCAGCCTCTCCACAAACTGATTATCGGGTTGGTAATTTTTATTCATTTTTTCCTCCATTTGGTTTTATATCAGGAAGCAGTGGTTTCAGAGACCGGCGGGCCCGCCGCAATTGACCTTCGACTGCTTTTTCCGAGATGTCCATTTCTTTGGCTATCTCCCTGACACTCATCCCATCGTAATAAAAGGCTTCAAGAATTTTGGCCTTTTTTCGCTTCAAGGAGGAGATGGCCAAAAATATTTCGAGGGATTTGAACTGTTCCTCTGATGTCTGATTATCGGTATAGGGGTTAAGATTGAGATCACCTTTGTTGATCCATCTTTTTTGCCTGAGATAATCGATCAGGATATGCCGGGCTACCCGTTTCAACCAGGCCAGGGGAGAATCTGGCACTGTTTTACGGTTCCAGTTATCAAGGGCTCTCAGGTAGGATTCTTGTACAATGTCCTCGGTCAATGCCCGATTCCCCTCTGTCCGCCCGGCCATATACCCGTAGAGGGGGTGGATCGTTTCCCGGTATATCTTTAACCACTGTTGTTCCGTCACAGCTTCAATCTCCTTTGAATAGACATTCTACTCCTTTGACGTTTTCTTAAAGCAAAATCCCACAAAAAAAATTATTTTCGTCCATTGATAAGCTGGAATAAACCTATCGCTTTGAAAACATCATGGCTGATGGAAGGGGAAAAAAAGTCCCAGATCCTTCATTCATAACGGAGTGAATCCACAGGATTGGCTGTGGCGGCTTTGATGGATTGATAGCTTAATGAAATCAGAGCTATGAGAAAGGTGAGGGCTCCAGCTATGATAAAAATATAGAAGCGAATTTGGGCGCGGTACAGAAAGCTCTGAAGCCAGCGGTCCAAAAGATACCAGGCCACTGGCCAGGCAATGATATTCGCCAGGAGAACCAGCCAGGTCAGATCCTTCAAGAGGTGTATCACGATCTTGGAGACAGAAGATCCGAGCACCTTACGGACACCGATCTCTTTAGTCTTTTGCTCAGCGTTGAACGAGGCCAGACCAAAAAGTCCTAGGCAGGAGATGAAAATCGCAAATCCGGCGAGGTAGGCGATCAGAGAACGTGTTCTACGGACAAAGTTGAATTGAATTTCATAAGTGGCATCCAGGAATTGATACTCAAAAGGGAAGCCCGGGTTCAACCGCTCGAAGACATTTTTTATTTGGGCAAGGGTTTGAGGGGTGTTTTCTGGATGGATCTTCAAGAATATGAATTTGTAGTTCTCAGGCGTTTGGAGCAGGATGAGCGGCTCATCCACCCTCCAGCTTGGATTTGGGAGGTAGTCCTTGATAACACCGATAACCGTGTAATTTCGACCACTATATGGCCAAGACATCCGTGTACCGACCGGATTCTGCTTTCCTATTATTCCTGCCAGTTTTTCATTGATCAGTATTTCCCCTGGATTGCCGGAATGATCGTGTTCTTTGCGGAAGAAGCGGCCCTGGACAAGGGGGATTTCAAAAGTCTCTAGAAAATCGGAGTCGATACTCATATCTGTAATCAAAGATTTGAACTCCGGATCTTTCCCCTCCCACTGCCAGCTTGAACTGTTCGATCGTCCGCCGGTTGGGAATGTGGATGAGGCTGAAACCCTTTTTACTCCAGGGATTTGGAGGAATTCATTTTTTGCGGTCTCGTACTTCTCAAGCAATTCCCCTCTGCTTGAGAAAAACACAAGATTCTCCGTGTTATAACCAAGGTCCATGGTTTGGAGATAGTTGAGCTGCTTATAAATACCGGCAGCCCCAGCCATAAGCCCGATGGCCAGGCTGAATTGGATCACGACCAAGACTTTGCGAAAGCCGGCCCTTTTAAATGATGATCCCGTAAGCCCCTTGATAATCCGAAGCGGCTGAAAAGAGGACATAAAAAAGGCCGGATAACTCCCCGCAACCAGGCCAGTTATTAAGGAGGTTCCGATCAAGATAACTAAGAGAGATGGATTCTGAAGGAATTCCAGCGTCAGCTCTTTCCGGAAAAGGGTGTTGAACACAGGGAGGAAAAGCTTAGTCAGGAGTAGGGTCAACACCATCGAGATCAAAACGAACAGGGACGTCTCGAAATAGAACTGTTTGATA
>Ga0209636_10006841_pt1 | contig 11652 bp, 11 predicted proteins | sample DeeMarSWOR152_54_FD_187464 | JGI IMG/M metagenome (GOLD analysis project Ga0209636, IMG submission 187464) | Marine sediment microbial communities from White Oak River estuary, North Carolina - WOR-1-52-54 (SPAdes) (version 2) | ecosystem: Environmental > Aquatic > Marine > Intertidal zone >... | reverse complement strand
TGCTTGAATGGCCTAGCCGCTCTTGAACAACCTTGGGATGTACGCCTTGCTTAAGCAATAGTGATGCGTGAATATGTCTAGCATCGTGCAACCGCATACCTTTTAAACCTGCCCGACGCGCTAGTTCAACCAAGCGTGAGTGATAGTGTTTGGCAATAGCAGCTTGCCGTCTAACTGGCTAAAAACAAGGTCATCATCAGCCAATGGCTCTCCTAAAAGAATACGGCCAGCGACCTGTTCGTTGCGATGCTCTTTAAGCATCAATGTTGCCGATGGCGATAATGCTATGGTACGGCGACCTTTTTCCGTCTTTGGCTGTCTGAAAATAAGGCCACGATTCTTAACATGGTGAACAGTGCGGGTTACAGATACCTGGCTCAAAACAAAATCCACATCGCACCAGCGCAAAGCCAAGAGCTCAGACCTTCTCATACCGGTAAAAAGAGCAAGGTAAAATAACGCATAATAGGGCTTATCTCTGGCTATGTTCAGGAATCGTTGGATATCGTCCTCATTCCATGTCCGCATCTCTGACTTCTGTCTCCGTGGTGGGCTGACAGCATCGGCCGGATTTCGTCCTAGAAATCCCCAGTTCATGGCGGACTCAAAAGCACGATGTAATACCATGTGGTGATGCCGCACCGAGCATGAGCTTAGGCCGCCACTTCCGTCATATCTACCACTATTCAGCTTTTTTGAGTAATATCTTTGAATATGGTCGGGCTTCAACTGTGTCAGGATGGTATTGCCAAGCTCAGGAATTACATGACGTCGAATTATGTACTCATAACCTTCAGCGGTTCGCGGTGCCAAGTTAGCCCAAGCATAGTCCTTTAACCAACACTCCAAGAATTGAGCCACAGTCACTTTGTCGGGCCTAATAAAAGTCCCTGTATTTACTTGGTGAAGTAATTCGGCCAGCCTGTTCGCGGCTTACACACGGGGCATATTATGTGGGCTCGCCTTTTCTTGAGGTAATCAACCATCATCCTTGATAACATGGATACATTACCACCCAGGTGAAAGTTGTGAACCCCAGCTCGAACAACTCCCACAGCACCTGCACTTCGCTTAGTGAGTATCTTGGCCACGTCTTCGTCGAGCAATTCAGACCTGTCTAGAAGAATCTTAAACTCCTGGTCGCTCCAATCAGGAGCGCGGCGGGGTGTCAATCTGTTTCCCGGCGGCAAATGTCCATGGTGGCTCTTATACTCATTGATCTCCGCGGTTTCCCAGTCTATTGCCTGCGTCCCACTACTAGCCTCAGCATGACGGAACATGAGTCGGCAACCTTGCTCACGTAAGCGTTTCTCGTAAACTGACAGATATCTGAGAGGATTATCAACCCGCTGACTCAATCGTTGTTTTAAGCCTCCACGACCAGTGGCTGAACCGACGTACACTACACAGGAGGTTGCTTGACAACTAACTTGATAAACGCCGGGACGTTGGGGAAGACCTGCAACGTAGTCCTTTTCCAACGGTTGCCATTCTGACCAGGGTAGCGCCACTGTCACCTCTTATTAATCCTCCCTTCGCTGACTCAAATACCAAGCCAAGAACGGTGCTCTCAACCATTTAGGTTCAGTGAAGACGCACCCGTCCGACTCAAATGGAGAGTTGCAGTCCCTATTCTATGTGGATCTTGCTTTAATAACAACAAATGGGGTGACTGGACCGTTTGGCTGAACAAATCGCCCTAATGTGACATCAAGTAGAGAATCCAAGCTGACGCGAACTAGCATAGATCCGTACTGCGTCATTTTAACCCTGTGCCCTCCGCCAGCCGATAACTGCCTATATTTGTATCTCAAAAAAAAGCAGAATATATTTTAATGCTACGTAAAGGAATATGAAGCCAAAAACTGCCTTCAATGTAGCTGGTTTAAATCGAGCTACAAGTCTGGCTCCAATAATAGCGCCGCCAGCTGCCCCGATCCCCAAAATTACAGCACTGAGGATGTCAGTAAACCCTTGGTAGATTTTTATGGTGGCACCTACCAAAGCAAACCAGACAAAAGATGCCATTGAAGAACCGATAGCAATTCTTAGCGGAGAGCGTGTGATATAGATGAAACTAGGAACTAGAGCATAGCCACCGCCTAATCCGATTATTCCAGTCAAAAAACCAACCCCGCTGCCTATACCTAATTTGGTACTACTACTCCCAAGAATCTTATCGCCAGTAACCTCGGGCATTTTTCTTTGAAAGGCACCTTCATATAGCATCCTGGCTGCTGCAGGAAGAAAAGCTAAGCCCACGATTAAGTCTATGACCTTGCCATAACCAGATATTGAGTAGAATACAACCGACCCAATAATGACTCCTATCACACCGGCAGGAGCAATGTATTTTATGGCTCCCCAGTCCACATTGCCTAGCCTCCAGTGCATGATTACACCCGCGGCAGCGGTGAAGACAACAGCTGCAAGGGTAGTTCCCACAGCTAAAGCCGGAGAAAAGTCAAAACCGAAGCGTATGACAGGCATCATGAGAACGCAACCGCCAATGCCTAGGAGCCCCCCTATCCCACCAGCCAATATTCCCACCACGAAAAGTATAGATAAAGCTATAACACCCATTTCATTTATTCCTTACTCAACATAGTTTGTTAATGAAGATTACGTAATATTCTTACTCATATTGATCTGCCAGATAATTGTAGCACGACAAATTAGAGTAAAAAACTAGTCGACTGAACATTCTGCTAAATCGTGCAATGGCCAAACAGTTTGAGTGAAATGTGACAGAATGCAATAATGTTTCTTAGGCAGTTCATGTGGTTATGGTATGGTGGAGGCGCATAAGAAGTATGGGCCGGTGGATGACATTGAAATATAGCTTCTCTATAACTGGAATAGTCTGTGGGGGGCAGGTCAATTACCGCCTGCAGCCGGAGCAGCTATGCTCCTTTATCGCCACACCTTTTACCGACGAATGATCTTGGCCTCTTCCCAGACAGCCCAGTCTTGCAATGGGGAGCCGTTTGCCTGTACCTCCAAAACAAAGTCAGCCCTCTTAGCAACCCACGGTTGCAGCGGGACATCTATGGTTTTCATAGTGCCCCCGTAGGCCTTGGTCTCTACAGCAATCCAGGTATTGGGCCCGCCGTCTGGGCGAATCATGACGCGGAACGTGACCTCTCCCCCATGGGCATTCTTCAAGAAACCAACTCGCGCAACAAAGCGGTCGCCAGGTTGTACGATGTACCTCCCACGAAACATCCCGGTTGCCATCTCCTGGTAGGTGCCTTGAATCCACCCGTCATCAACCCATTTCGGACGAGTTTGCAAGACTCTTTTGGGACCAGTATCGTCCTCCAGTTTCTTGTCCTCACGATAGCAGGCACAGCCCCGTTCATCTGTGACAGCGCCGCCCCAAAACAGATGTGCCGGCGGAGGGCCGCTTTTCCAGATAGCCATGTTTGCGCGGTTCACGAAATCGTAAACCACTGTGACTACAACAGAGAGCTGCTTTTTATTGTTGTCTTCATTAGCTTCTTTCACGGCGTTGCCCGCATCAGCGACAACTTCTACGCTCTCCGTTGCAGCGGAGTAACAAGCCCAGCCGGTAAATTGCCTAGTTACCGAGGCACCGGCAGCTATGCCATCCACATAGTCTTCATCCTTGTACTCGCCATTGACATATAGCTCGGTCATGCTCGCTCCGGCGTCGGCACGACCTCGATTCTGCAAAGTATAGCATATTGCATAACCATCAGCAGTTTCACATTGGCTAACACTAGTAACACGCAGGTCTGGTTCTACCAACTCTGGAACCACAACATAGACCATGGCGCTGGTACTCCCCATCTCGTTGGTAGCGGTCAGCACATATTGGGTAGACACAGTTGCTAATACCAAGCTCGTTCCATCAGAGCCCACAACACCTAGATCTGGTTCAATCCTAACCTTTGTGGCACCAGAAACATCCCACGTAAGGATGTAAGCCCCGGGCGGATTTCCCGGTTTAGCAGCGAAGGCATTAATGACCGGTGGTTCGCTTGGTTTTGCCTGATCCATCACACCAGGTATACAGCCAGTAGCTAGCGTCAGAACCGACAGGATTGCAAGAATTGACCTTTTCATGTCACCACCTCCTGTAGCACATAATTGACTCCCAAACTCATTCTGCAATTTCGCTTATTTCTTTTCCCTACGTTTTTGCTCGTCGCCTTTTGGAAGATTAGCGTACATAAGAGTCAGTAACAGAAGACTCTTATCTGTCTTTCCCCTTTATTTTATGTGGTTTTTGGACTCTGCTGATTGTTCTCCAATCTCGTTCAGAGCTCTGGCAGCTGCCCTACGTACATACTTGTTATTGTCTTTGATTGCTTCAACCAAGGCGGGTATGGCAGCCGCGTCAGCGATTTCTCCCAAGGCCTCGGCGGCTGCTTTGCGTACGTACTTGCTTTTGTCCTTTAGCGCTTCGGCAAGTGCAGGCACAGCTGTGCTGTCACCAATCTCCCCCAAGGCCTCGGCGGCTCCTCTACGTACGTATTTGTTATCGTCGCCCAGCATGTCCAGAAGCGCAGATACGGCTGCGCTATCGCCGATCTCTCCAAGAGCTTCTGCTGTCACTCTACGTACCCATGAATCCTCATCCTGGAGCATCTTAACCAACGGTTGTACGGCTGCAGGATCTCCGATTTTACCCAAAGCTTCCGCGGCTTTGTCTCGCACAATCCAACGGTTGTCTTTCAGGGAATTAAGTAGAACAGGTGTAGAAGCCTTGCTGCCGATTTCTCCCAGCGCTTCAGCTGCCAAGCTGTGTATGAGAGCAGGCTCACTTTTATCGCCAAGCTTATTCTCAAGAGCAGGCACGGCTTTTTCTGCATCAGAGCCGAGGTTACGCAACGACTCAATTACCGCCTTGCGCGTGTCTTCGCTCTCATCCTTAAGCGCTTCGATCAAGGCAGGTACAGCGGTCTCGTCACCGATGTCGCCCAGTGCTAATATAGCTTCTCTGCGCACGTCTGCATTGTCATCATCAATAGCCTTGATAAGGGCAGGCACCGCGGCTTTGTCACCGATCCTAACCAGTGTCAAGAAGGTCGCTGTTCGGACATATACATCTTTGTCCTTGAGAGCCTTCATGATTTGGGATACGCTGGTCTCGTCACCGATCTCGCCCAGTGCTAATATAGCTTCTCTGCGCACGTCTGCATTATCATCATCAATAGCCTTGATAAGGGCAGGCACCGCGGCTTCATCACCAATTCTGCCCAGGGCCACAGCCGCTAACATTCGGACGTTCTCCGGTTCAGCACTGAGTGCTTTAATGAGAGCATAAGCGGCACCTCCGTCACTGTGGCCGACCTTAATAAGCGATTGTACAGCAGCATCGCGCACGTCACCATCTTTGTCCCCAAGTGCCTGTACGAGCGCTGGCACAGTAGTGATATCACCAGTCTCTCCAAGGGATTCCGCTGCTATTTTTCGCACAACCTCATCCTCATGCTTTAGCGCTCGAATGTATCGTTCAACCTCTTTTTGTGCCATTTCCCTTCCCATTTCCTTTTGCCGGTGAGTTATAACGACTCTTTCCTCGCTGACTGCTTGGTTGAGAACCATCCAACAAAGAAATAAGTGAAAACACCAGTACTCAGGCGGTCGCTATGGAAACCGTCTTGCACGACTTAGCCATTTTACATCACCTTCCACGTCCTCGACGAGACCTTGCTGGCTGCATCAGACCAACAGTGGAGAACTTAGCCTACGAAGAATCCCATGCTGAGCAAAGAAGTTCGGTGATTTGTTTACTGCAGCTGCCATTATCCTATCGCCCCCGCTATTCTTACCTCTATCGTACAGTCCACGTCAGAGTGCTGTCAGGCCTATTTTGCGATTGTAGATTTGGGCATTTACAACTCTCGGCTGTTCGTGTTGAAGGAAAGAAAGCAAATGGGTGACCCTTTAGGGTCGCACTACATTGTTGACTTCCAGCCAACACGATCAAGTATTTCCTGTCGGTATGGGCCCGCATACTTGGTTAAGCCCTGCTGAAGCGCGAACGCTTGGTCGAACAGCAGGGCAGAGCTTAGGAGGTACAGACAATCTGGGTTGAGTTACTACGACAACAGCAACGTTGAAGTCATGACCACTAGGCTGATTAGTATCATCCCTAAGACAATGGCGCTAGAGAACAACATCAGCAGGACCTTGTCATGTTTAACAATGTGAAGAAAGTCCTTGCGGTTGCCTTTTTTGGCTATACGTCGCACGAGAGGAACAACCAGCCCGGCATCGCCACTAATGGCCTTTCCACAGTTGGCAATTCTGAGACGTCCGACGGAAGTATTGAGTGGGAAACGTCTCCATCCGGTGTTGATAACATTTGCAATCGGCGCATACCTCATAGTAATCACCTCCTTTCTGAACCAGTTGTATTAAAACCTAACCCATTTTCCTAGCAGACCTGGATTCCGCAAATGAACCAGATCATTCACAGAGTCGACCAATTGTTCCGAGGCAACCGACGCCAGATGAATGAGCCAGGGGGTACGCTGTCTGGTGGCATGCAACGTTTCGATAGCAAGCAGCTTGCTCTCTACCCACAACTGGCGTCCGCACATGACAAGGAAACAGACCAGGAGGATTAGCCCGAGACATGTAATTAGCGCAAACACAAGCACGCTCTATCACCTACCTTCATAGACTTCATGTGTAGTACTGTTCATGTTTCCTCTTTCATGATAAGTATAGCACGTAGTTGACTTCATGTCAAGTAGCTACTTTGGGATCGCCAAGCAAGCGTTCCCCTTCAGTGTGAGCTAGAAACCAGGCAAAGCCAAAAGCCAGTGCATGGGAGGTACAATCGAAGACGGTATATTCAATCTGGCAGAGCCAATTTCGGCGAGGTACTTAGCCAGAAAAAGTATACAATAGTTGAACTGGAGAAAAGGGTTCCCTGGTTAAGGGAAGAATTGAAAAAGATGAGTAGATTCCACGTTGATTTACAGCGGGGCCGCCCCGTATTGCCTGCGATACAGCAAACGTCTGCAGTCTCAGAGCTTCGGCGGGATAAGATTAACCAGACAATGCTTAAATTGGTCGGGACAATGCATCAGCTATGCGGGAAAATGGCATACTAGAAACAGCCAAAGAGACCTTTGCCCGCCTCCAGACCAGGCTAGCTATCCCAAATGAGGTTTGGCATAGATATAACAGCGGCTACTGAACGCATTACGCCTGCTTTGTGGACAAACGGCACACCGAGTCTGCAGATGCAGCTGCATCACTTGGAGCGGCGGGGCGATGCTGCCTGTTTCCAGCCCAGTGCCCCGAGAAGAGCACCGACAGCAGTCTCTGCGTGGCTGCTATGGCGAAGACGGATGTCAGGATTGATATGGTAGCGATTGCGTCTACCTTCTTTTTCTTTGGTAATGTAGCCGGCATCCGCTAAATCGGCGATTATCTTTCGCGTAGCTCTTTCTGTGATGCCAATGGCATTAGCCAACTCTATAGCGGTGACGTCGCGATAACGGGCGACATGGCTTAGCACCAGGGCGTGGTTGGTAAGAAAGGTCCACTCTGGCATATACCACCTCCTTTTTTTGACAGGATCAGCCTCGGAGCTCTTGACAAACAGTGTAAAAGATGTATAATGTTACATGAAACATTATTCACTATATACTTAACATGAACCACTGGTATTCTCGAGTTATTTGTAACACAGTTGGGGGCAAAATGCAAGCCCCCTCTTATTGTGTTAGAAGGAGGTGATAATAGGATGGCCAAGATGCCCCGCAAGCCGAAGCCAAGCAGCTAGATTGGCTAGGCTCAGCCTAGAGGCGGGGAGGTCACCTCACCGCCTCTAGCACTTCGTGAGCAATAATCACCGCCACTGCTAGTAAAACGGATGGATGCAATGAGCTATTTAGAGGAGGCAGAACGATGATTATAACGAATAAGAAGAGTATGTCTAGGCTATGGCTGCGAAATGTGCCACAGGATAAGGTGTTCTGGTGCCATGATGGTGTGGTGGTGAAAAACATGCATGAGTTGGCCGCTGCTCTTCGAGAGATGTCGAAGGAGACCTTTAACTACCATGTCACTGAAGAACGCAATGACTTCAGCAGCTGGGTAAGGGACGCCATCGGCGATGTGACACTGGCCAATCAACTTCAGGTGACCAATAATCTTGCCACTTCTGCTCGCAGGGTCGAGTTGAGATTGGCCTGGCTGAAGAAAAGAGAATAGAGTGCGCAGCCGAATTCAACCGTGTCCCGAGTGGTGGTGAAATTTCCAAGGAGTGTGAGAACGTATGATTCAGGAACAGACAAACAGCAAAAGATGGCTGGCAATAGCCACTTTGCTCTTCAGAAGCACATGGACCTGTCTAGTAAGATTAAGCCAAATTTGGTTAAATCATAGGCATTGAAAGCTTTAATCAAACATGTTGAGTTAACTCATTGATTGACACAGCGCGTGATATCAATCTCAGAATTGGAAAGAAACCGATTGGGAGGTGATAGACAATTATGAAAAGAGCATTATTCGCAATCTTGGTGATTTTGGTGATAGGCAGTGGTTGTTCGTCTGCTGCTCCAACAGATTCCGGCAAGGCTGATTCTCCGCCGGTCATAAACTCTTTCAGTGCTCAATTGGCGTCCTCAACCGAGTATTACGTGCTCAGATGGGATGTCTCCGGTGCTGAGAAAGTTAGTATCGATAAGGGAATAGGTAAAGTAGCTTCGAGCGGAAGCAAGCAGATATCACCAAGTCGACCCATGCAATATACTCTGACAGCTACCAATAAAGCCGGAACAACTAGTGCTATCGTCTATGTCGCAGGGATGGCAAAACCGGACTTGGTCATCACCGATATCAGCCAGCGTGAAACCACCGATGGTTACTTAATAAGGTACAGCATAATGAATCGAGGTGGTGCCAACGCTGGGCCAAGCACGACTGAACTATATGTTAATGGCGAGTGCAAAGATAAGGATTCTGTGGATGCTGTAGGTGCTGGAGCCTCAGTAACCAAGCAATTCACGGGCTGGGTTCAGTCCTCTGCTACAGCCCAGGCTATAGAAGTTGTTGCTGATGCCGGAAATACCGTGGACGAAACCAATGAAGGCAATAACAAGAAGCAGATGACTGCTTCTCCTGTAGTTGTCTATGATTTTGTAAAGCGTGCAACTATGGCTATTTGGAAAAGCGGCCCGCCGCCGCTGAATTTGCTTTTTGGCGGAGTTGCTACTTGTGACACAGGCTGCGTACGTTATCGAAGTGATAAGAAGCTGGAGGACGGCACCGGTCCGCAAAGGGTGTTACAGACTCGCCCTAAATGGACTGACAATGGGTGGATTCAGGGCAACTACTATGAGACGAACAGTGGGGCTTTCGGCAAGTGGTACGTAGTACAACCGGGGGAGCGTTTCTTTGCGAGAGTCGGCTTCTTGGAAGGAGCCTATCGTGGTGATGTCACGTTCCGTGTTATGATTCGCCCAGAGGGCGGCGGTAATACATGGATTGCTGAAGTTAACAAGTCTTACGGCAGCCCTATTAAAACCATCGATGTCCCATTAGGGCCTTGGGTTGGCAAAAAGGCTGACTTCGTCTTGGAGGTGCGTTCAAACGACTCGTCAGAACAAGACTGGGCATGCTGGATAGAAGCCAAGATAATTCGCCACAAGGAACTTGAGGAGGTAAAAGACTGAGTGGTGGTGAAATTTCCAAGGAGTGTGAGAACGTATGACTCAGGAACAGATAAACAGTAAAAGATGGCTGGCAATAGCTGCCGCTTCGGCGCTGGTTTTGGTATTGGCAACAGTTACAGTAGTGGCGGCGGTATATTTACCGCAGGTCGCTCTATTTGTGCCTATCGTTGCCTTAGCTTTGGCATTTGCTCTTCAGAAGTACATGGTAGCTTCTTCTCCTGTTTTGTCATCACTTTCTCTAAGATCTATGACCTGGGGGATAGAATTCGCATTGGCGACATAAAAGGGGATGTACGACAGATAGGGCTGCTCACCACTACCTTGCAAGAAGTAGAGGAAGACGAGAAGTTGGGTGGTGAGGTGACCGGGAGGCTATTCCCTGTGCCCAATCTGATAATCCTAGACCAGCCGGTGCTGAACTACTCCAAGGACTACTCGGCAAACTGCAAGACCATTTCTTCCGATTACATGTATGACGAGGTGCGCATCCCTATCACCACGGATAGCAATGTGGAAAAGGCCGCTGAGATGCTGGAAGGCATTGTGAAGAGCCAGGACGAGACCTATGTGAATGAGGTCGGCAAGACGTTTCGGGATGGCTGTCCCAGGTTCTTGGACCAAGCTTTGAATGGCCACCGAGTGCTGGTTTATGTCGAGCCGGATTGTATTTGGATTAAAGGCAAGTTCGTGACCCCGCTGCGGTATCGCAATGAGTTAAGGAGCAGTATTTTGCTGCAATTTTTCAAAGAGCTGGATGAGCGCTCTGATATAAAGCTGGCATAGGGAAACTATCGGAAAAAGCGAATAGAAAGCCTGAGCAAGATAATGTTGTTTTCATATTCTTTCACTCGCGAAAACTAAAGGCTAAGGTACATATTCAGTTTTCGGGTTATAGATAAGTATACACACCTTCTCGATGAAGGCAAATATCAGAATGGAAGCCAGTCTCGGAGAATACTGTGCTACGCTGGCGCGATATCAAGATACGCCAAAGAATCGTACTCGGGTTCGTTTTCCCCGCTTTGGTGACCTTGATAGTAGCTGGTGTCTCCATTCACTATCTTAGAGACGTCGGCCAGAGAGTGGATCTGATAGCTGAACGCGACAGGATTCTTCTAGTCAGTGCCTTAGAGCTTCGGAGTGCTACCGATCAGGAGGGCAGAAGTATACGTGGCTATCTCCTCTCCGGTGAACAAGGATTCCTAGAGGTGTTCTATCTAGCAAAGTCCGACTATTCAGAAGCGGTAAAGAAGCTAGAAGGTATAGTTCAATCTGAGGAAGACAAGAGATTCCTTTCAGATATCAACGCCTTGCATTTCAGGTTCTTAAAGACCTCTGAAGAGGAGGTCATGCTCTACAAACAGGACTCACCCCAGTCAGCTATTTCTCTGTGGCAGAATCAGGGCAACAAGATAAGAGAGGACCTTTTTGCCATGATCACCGACTTTGTCGATCGACAGGAGGTGGTGATTGCTCAGAGTGCCCAAGAAGCCAAAAACCAAGAGGGTCAAGCATTTGCCATAGCAATGACTTTGATCGGAGTCGCTTGGGTAGTGGGTATAGCAGGTGGACTACTGGTCAGTCACAGCATTACTCGACCGATCGATAATCTCATTTCGACGACCGAAGCCATTTCACAAGGGAATCTGAGCACCAGGGCATCTACACAAGGCAAGGACGAGTTGACAAGGCTTAGCAGCGCTATGAACCAGATGACAATCGAACTCGCTAGATCAAAAGAAACCACTGAACTCTTACTCATAGAAACTCGCGGTCGGGCAGAGCGGCTCCGCACTATGAATGAGGTAGGACGCAAGATTAGTTCGATCCTGAGTCTCGACGAACTGCTTCCATACGTGGTTAACTCCGTCTGCAAGACCTTCAAATATTATAGTGTCAGCATCTTCCTTCTCGACCCCAATTCAGCAGAGCTCATTCTCAAGGCTGGTGCTGGAGGATACAACGGGGCAGTGCCTATTGGATTATC
>Ga0209636_10006840_pt1 | contig 11655 bp, 9 predicted proteins | sample DeeMarSWOR152_54_FD_187464 | JGI IMG/M metagenome (GOLD analysis project Ga0209636, IMG submission 187464) | Marine sediment microbial communities from White Oak River estuary, North Carolina - WOR-1-52-54 (SPAdes) (version 2) | ecosystem: Environmental > Aquatic > Marine > Intertidal zone >... | reverse complement strand
TGAACTTCGGTGGCTGCCGGCTTCCCTGAGAGACGCCCAGCAGACCGCCCATCCCCAGCTCCTTCATCTGCTCAAGGTCAATTACAGTGATTTCCATGCCATGGCTTTTCGCCAGCTTGGTGGCCAGTTCCGCCATATCGGTGGGCGTCATATAGTTGGCCGGTTCATTGACCATATCGCGGGCCAGGTTGGTCGCCTCGGAGGTAATCTGGCCTCTATTCACTCCCGCTTCAAGCTGCGCTTTCAACCCATCAGCGCCCACAATGGATAGCTGCTTGATTTCACCGGGCTTGTCCTCTTCCTTGGTCATGTGCCTGCGGAAGGTGTAGGTTCCGAGCAGGGCACCCTCAACGATGGCCTGGGCGGCATCAACAGGGCTGATATCGTTTATATTTGCTCCCTGCGCAACGGTGGCGATGGTGTTGATTTCTCTGGCACGCAGCCAGCGGCAGGCCTCGGCCACCGCCCCCCGCACTTTACTGACGGACAGTTCGGATGGCTTGCCCAGCCCGACCACCGCCACGCGGGCGGCCGGCAGCTTGCCGAAGCTGTGCACCATCGTTATCTCGTTCTTTTTGCCCTTTATCTCGCCCCGTTTGATAAGCTGCGAGATAGCGCCGTCGAGCGCTCTGTCCACCGCCGCCGTTTCCCCTTCAGGGCTTGCCATGCCCTCAAAATGATTCACGATGATGGCGTCAGCCTCAATACCGGCAATATCACCGGTAATGACCTTGATTTCCATAGCTTGAATCTCCTTTCATCGGTTTACCTCTCTGACAATTTTATCCAGTACCGGAGTTATGTCACGGGAGGTATCAACGGCAAAATGGTTGCGACCGATTTTCTGCACCGAGGGTTTCATCTTTTGAAAAACCGCCCAGTCAGCTTCAGAGTGGTCTTCCTCCGAGGCGGGGCCTTCGGCGCGATTTCTCAGTCTTTCCTGCACCACTTCGGATGGTGCTTCCACACGCACCAAAATCAGCTTGGCATTCAGCCGGTCAGCAATGTGATACAGGTGTTCGCGGTTCCGTTCCGAGAGGTTGGTGGCATCCAGAGCAATGGGTATTCCCCTCCTGAGTAGCTGCTCAATGAGATGGTGGATGGCCTGGAAAAGGCGGGCGCTTTCCGCTGCGCTGTAAGCAGGGGATGGGAAAAGCGCTTTGCGCATGGCGTCGCTTTCCAGAATGATAAGCGGAATTCTCTCCGCCAGGCGGCGGCAGAAGTATGATTTGCCGGTCCCGGGCAGGCCGCTGACTACGATAAAGGCTGGCCTGACCACAGGCTCCGGGAGCTGCCCCAGACTTTCCAGAAGCTGCTGCTTGTCACTGATAACCTGCGTCCCGGTCACATCCTGATTATAGAACGTTTTGCACGATTGCGCCAAGTGGCTCAGGCGTTTTCGCTGTAAAAGGCAACGCCGAAGAGTCCGGGGCCGGTGTGGACGCCCATCACCGGCGTGAATTCGGTGATAAAGAGCTCGGAGCAGTGGAACTGCGAGGCAATGTGATTTCTCAGAACCATAGCGTTATCCAGAGCGTCAGCGTGCATCACGGCAACATGGAGCGGCTTTCCTTTGACCACATTCCGCTCCATCAGCTTCAGGATACGCTTCATGGCACTTTCGATGGTGCGCGGCAGGGCCACCGTATGTGCGCTGGCGTGATTGAGAGTAAAAACGGGCTTGATCTGTAGGATCGAGTTGACCAGCGCCGCCGCCTGAGGCACACGTCCGCTTTTCACTAGGTAATGTAGTGTGTCCAGCGTAGCGAACAGGTTGACGTGCTCCATTACGTTCTTGGCAATTTCCTTCACTGCCAGCAGGTTCTGGCCGGTTGCCGCTGCCCTGGCGGCAGCCAGTGTTACCAGCCCCTGCCCGGCGGCGGCCGTAGCGCAGTCAATCACTTCTATGCTCACTTCGGGCCGCGTTTTCCGCAGGATTTCTCTGGCTACCATCGCCGAGTCAAACATGGCGCTGAACTTTGATGGCTCGGTGATGCAGAGAATGCCCTCCGCTCCCTCGCTGGCTTTCTGATATGCCTCAAGGTACATCTCAGGTGGGGAGCTGGAGGTAGTCGGTGGCTTGGATGCCTGCCGGAGCCGTGCATAGAACTCAGAGGCGTTGATGTCTATGCCGTCACGGTAGGTTCTGTCATCGAAGATAAGCTGAACCGGCACGATTTCAATGTCATATCGCTCCACCTGCTCTTGAAGGATACAGGCGGTGGTGTCAGTTACCACGGCTACTTCTTTCATTTACTTTTCCTGGCCTGCCACAAGTGGTACTCCCGATCGATGATAAGCTTTTTTCTATCTCCGATGTGCGTCATGGCCGCTATGATGCTCGGCATCGCCCTGACACAGAGGAAAAGAAATATGGCTATCGAGTAGACGATAAGCATCCACGAACCGTTCATCTGCCAGATGATTACAGGCAATACCATCAGCCCGATGACCACCGCCAGCCTGACGTTGCTGGTGATGACGATGAGGACCACCGTGAGGGCAATGCTGATGGCCGTCTCCAGCGGAGCCAGTGCCAGTAGAACGCCGATGGTAGTTGCCGCTCCCTTACCCCCTTTGAACTTCAGGAATACCGGCCAGTTATGTCCTACCACGGCAGCCAAGCCGGCACCGAAGACCAGTATCAGCGGTACGTCCAGCCAGAGGGCGACAAGCACGGCAAGCGACCCTTTACCGGCATCAGCTATCAGCACCAGAAGCCCGGGCACCAGCCCTATTTCTCGGGCGGTATTCAATGCCCCTATATTGCCGCCGCCTACCTGCCGGATATCGACCCCCTTGAACAGTCGCCCGGCGATATAGGCGAATGGAATGGAGCCAAGCAGGTAGGCAATAACTATGGCTATGGCAGCATTTACTGCCATTGCCTTATCTCCCCGGCAATAGTCCTATTCAAAATTCGTGTGGGTGGAATTTTCAGTTTATTCTCTCAATCTTCAGCGTAAAAAGCAAGGCCCAAAGTTCCCGTACCGCAGGCGTAGCCCATCAACGGGCTGAACTCGGTCAGCCACAGCTCCGCGCATTTGAACTCGGCAGCGACCCTTTCTTTCAGCTTTTCCGCCTCTTCGGGAGCATAAGCATGCATCACGGCAACGTGGGCCACTTTGTTGCCCACTTTTTCCCGCATCACCTGCAGGATGCGGTCGATGCCCCGTTTCCTGTTTCTCACTATACCGGCGAAATGGATCGTATCGCTAACGGTGAAAATCGGCCTGATATTAAGTATGGAGCCGAACTTGGCGGCTATCTTGGGGATGCGCCCGGAACGATAAACGTGCTTTATGGTATCCAGGAGGGCAATGACATTTACTCGCTCTCTCATTTCCAGGGCAGCGCTGATTACTTCGGGCATGTCCTTTTCTTCACGTGCGGCGTGGGCCGCCGCCAGAGCGACGAACCCCTCAGCAGGGGTAGCCGTGTGTGAGTCCACGACCTCGATTCGAGTATCTGGATGTTCGTTTTCGATGATTTCTTTGGCTTTGCGGGCGACATTATAAACGGCGCTGAGTTTGACGGAAACGGTAACGCAAACAATGTTTTTGGCAACTTGCCTGGCCTTGCGGAAAGCATTAAGGCAATCTTCGGGAGAAGAGGCTGCGGTCTTGAACGAGTCTGGGTCCCGGAGAAATAGCTCGTATGCCTCAGATGGGGTAACATCGAGCCAGTCTTTATAAAGTCTGCCTCCCGCGTAGAAATTGAGGGGTATGATTCCGATTCCGTATTCTTCTACGAGCTCGCGGTTGAGACACGCAATACTATCCGTAACAACGGCTACCTTCTGCGTCGGCGGGTCCTCCTCCTGATTAGCGGTGGGGTGGCGTAAACAATGCGTAGCGCTGCAATATTCGCTTGGTCTTCCTGAAAAACCATTCCATGAGGGGCGGAACTAGGAAAAGCCCCCACATTACCAGGATTAGGCCAGCGAAGGTCTCGGTGCTGAGTTTTCCGCCAACAAAATAGACGACTATGGTCAGCGTCAGCAGCCCGGAAATAATCAGCAAGCCGATACGTAACCACCGCTGGCGCAGGCGAATGAAAGCGGCTATGGTCAGTGCCAGGATAAGGAAACTGACCGCAATCCAGGGAGCGAAATAGTCCATTCTCTCCAGGGTCTCGGCGGTTATCTTTGCTCCCGGCACCAGGGTTAGAAACCAGCCGATGACTATCGGCATGGGAAGCAGCATTAAAGAGCTCAACAGCCAGTCTCTCTTTGTTGTCTGGACCACAAGACAGAATATCCACCATAGAGCAAACAGGAAATAGAACGGGATGGTCAGGAGCGACCACTCCCTGGGCAAATACAGGAGAACGAGTCCGAAAGCAGCCACCGGGATAAGTGAGTAACCCAGCCATGGGAAAACCCAGGTTGGTTTGCCGTGCCACCATCCATAGATGGAAGTTCCAACGAGAAGAACCAGGATAAAGGATAGCCAGCCAGCATGGTGCCACCAGTTAAGGGCAAACAGGGCGGAAAACAGCAGGTGCGGCAGTGCTGCCAGAAGTGCCTGCTGCCAGCTGCCCTGGCTGTGGGCTTCATAGATCTGTCTGGCGATTATTTTGGCGGAGCCTAACAATCGGAGACACGTTTTTTCCGCTTCTTCTTCGGAAAGGCCGGACTCCTTCAGTTCCTGAAGCCTGTCTTCAATATGCGTCTCCAGCTCACTGATGACCTCTTTTCCCTCAGCGAGGTCAATCCTTAAGTTGGTCCGGATGATTTCCAGGTAATGATTCAGCGCTGTTGTCATTGCGTTGTCCGTTTAATCTTCTGCTGGCTGCAATATCATATTCACGGCGCTGATGAAGTCTTGCCACTGAACCCTCTCCGTGGAAAGCGTGGCGTGCCCCTTGGCCGTGATATGGTAGTATCGCCTCGGCCGGCCGTTGGGCAACATATGCCATTTACCCTCTATCAGGCCAGCATTTTCCAGACGATGAAGCGCCGGGTACAAGGTCCCTTCCTTGAATTTGAAGTAGCCTTGACTCCTTTTCTCCAGTTCCTTGATAATCTGATACCCGTACATTGGCTGCTGCGCAAACAAGCAGAGAAGCAGGGAGTCAGAGCTTCCCTTAATAAGTTCTCGCTTCTGTACCATAGTTACCTCGTATAAATATGTATTTTGTTATTCTATATATAATACTAATCGCATAAATGTCAACTGGCAAGAGGTTAAAAAAATATCCCTTCGGACTAAACAGGATAATCATATGGATAACTTTTCCGGCTCGTATGCGGCTGATTTACTTTTCCTGTTTCTGACGGCCGTAATAACTTGGACGATTTTTCTCTTATTTGGTTATTCTTGCTGGATCTCAGCAAATTCCACCAGCTGGCGCAGCACTTCAGCCATTTTGCCCAGTTCTTCTCCCCAGCCAGCCCAGTCGCCTTCTTTCAGGTATTCCTGTGCTTGGTTGTAGTGTTCCTGTGCCAGCTTGGCCAGCTCCGCCATCTTATCCGATCTTTGCGGCGGTTTCGGGGTGGTTTCGGGTAGTTCTTCTTTAGTTAGGCCGGCGTAGACGGTATTCAGACCTTTAGCAAGGGTCTCTTCCATAGCAATCAGGTCGCCGCTGGCCACAACCACCCTTCTTAGTTCTGGCAGCTGACCTCTCTCTGCTTGAAGGTAAACCGGCTCGATATACAGGATTGACTTCTCTATAGGTATAACCAGCAGATTGCCCCGGATAACCTGCGAGCCCTTCTGACTCCACAAAGTGAACTGTTCGGAAATGGCAGCGTCCTGGTCAATCCTGGCCTCAATCTGCCTCGGGCCATAAATCAGTTTGTCTTTGGGGAAGTTGTAGGCGATGAGTTTACCGTATTTGTCGCCATCGCTGCGGGCGGCCAGCCACGTTATCATATTGTCTTTTTGCGTAGGGGTGAAGGGGAGCATGAGCACAAATTCCTCCCGCTCTTCACCCGGCAGCCTCATAATCACGTAGTATGGCTCCATACTGCGTTCCGCTTCAGCATAGGTTTCCACGGGAATGGTCCAGAGGTCCTCCTTGTTGTAAAAGACACGCGGGTCGGTCATGTGATAGGTCTGATAGACGGAGGCCTGAACCCGGAAGAGATCTAGGGGATAGCGCAGGTGCTCCCGGAGGGATTCCGACATTTCATCGATCGGTCGGAAAAGGGTTGGGAACATGGCGGCATAGGTATTGACCACCGCATCTTCCGGATCAATGAGGTAAAAGGTAACCGACCCATCATAGGCATTGATGACCACTTTAACGCTGTTGCGGACGTAATTGATACCGCTGGCAGTAGGCTGGGAATAAGGGTACCGGTCGGACATCGTGTAGGCGTCCTGTATCCAGTAAAGCTGGCCGTTATCGATGACGATGTATGGATCACTATCGAGCTTCAGGAAAGGGGCGATGAGGTTTACTCTCTTCTGAATGTTGCGCCGATATAGAAGCTGGCTATCTTTGCTAAGCTCATCGCTGATCAGGAGGTTGATGTCACCGAGCTGCCAGGCAAAGGCCAGCTTGCGCAGGAATGAGTTTAGCCGGATGCCGTTGTCCGCCTTGAAACGCGTGTAGACATTGGTATCTCCTTTGGGGTAATCGAACTCGGCGACGCCGGTATTGACGATGACGTAATCGTCTGTTTTTTCCCCAAAGTATATCTCCGGCCTCTCGATTTTAATAGTGCCGATCGGCGGCACATCCTTGATCAATAAATTGGGGAGTCCCTGTTCGGTGACCTCGTTGGTGGGGCTCATGGTCACACCGTAGCCATGTGTGAACTGCAGCCGGCGGTTTACCCAGGTCTGTGCCTGGGTGGCGAGCTTCTCCGGGGAAAGCTCCCGGGCGCCGATGAGCACCTGGCGGTAGCTGCCATCAATTTGATAGCGGTCAACGTCAATATCGGTAAAATCGTAATACAGCCTGATAGACTGTATCTGGTTGTACGTGTCCCTGATAGGCCGGTAATCCCACAGCCTGATGTTGTTTATGGTGGTGCTATTCTTGAGGATATCCTCTTCGCTGGGGGCGACCTGCACGGGAATGTCTCTGACTTCAATGCGGTCAAGACCGAAAGCCAGGCGAGTGAGCTGGATATTATACTTGATGTAAGGCCTTTCCCGGGCCAGTTCGTTTGGCTCCACTTGAAACCGTTGCATTATGGCTGGATAAATACTGCCGAAGATGATGGCAAAGGCAACCCACAGAGCGATCGGCCCGAAGAGCCAGCGCCAGCCGCGGCGGAAAATGCCAAATATCAGGAGCAGTCCGGAGACGATGGTGGTGGCGATGAGGAGTCGCCAGGCAAGCAACTGGGCGTGTTCATCCGTGTATCCGGCGCCGAAAATAACGCTGCGGTCCGAATAGAGAAGGTCAAAGATGTTCAGCCGATAGCTCCAGGCGATGAGGAAGAAGATGACGGCGCCAAGGGCAAAGAGATGGCCTTTAATCCACCGGCTGAATCCGGCGCGATTGAAACCGATATTCAAAACGTATACCGTTCCGGTGAAGAGCAATATGATAACGACTGCCCAGACCAGCCATCCCTGAATGAAATGGTAGAGGGGCAAACTGAAGAAGTAAAAGCCCACATCCCTTTCCAACAATGGTTCGACGACGTTGAAATCGGTGGCGTGGGCGAAGCGCAGCACCATTTCCCAGTGACTGGAGGTGACCAGACCGAAGATAAGGCTGATAAGGGCTGCTGCAGCGAGGATGCCGATGTCAATGGCGCGACGCACGAACAGGAGTCCTTGTCCGGTGAGTATGTTGCCTCCCGCAGGCGGCGATAGCCGCCGTGCCAGAAAGAGGTTGGCCAGAAGCAAAGCCAGAAAAATAAAAGCGCCTACAAAAAAGAGCCAGACTTTGGTGGTCAGTATAGTAGTGTAAACGCTGCCGAATCCCAGGCTGTCAAACCAGAGCCACTCTGTGTAGATACCCTTGCCGATGACGGCAATAATGAACAGAGCAATCAGCGCCCCGATGGTAATCAGCCATATTCTGGGCTGGCGAGGTCTTATCCTGCTTCTCAGGGGCTGATTTGAATCGGAACCGCCCTTCCCCCATATTCTATCAAGCTCATCGAAGTAGCTCATGATTTCAACTTCCAGAAGCTGGTCAGCTGGCTGAATTCAACCATGCCGCTTTCGGCAATGTTTTCAATCTCGATACCGGCCTCAACCGCCGCTGCCACCGGGTTCAAGCCGCCGAGCAATACCATGCCCACGCGGTTCAAACCGATGGCGATCTGACAGACGGGCTCACTGGTATTTCCCAGTGCGTAGACACCGTGTATCCCGGCTTTCTTGAGCGAGTCGATGGTTTCTTGGGCCAGTGACCTTGACGGTGCGGGTATCTCACGGAAATTGGCCAGTATCTTGCCGTGCCCGGTCTTAGCCGCTTCATTAACTGTGGTCATTTTAGCACGTATATATTGCTCAGATGGGTCAAGTGAAGTGCCGGCGTAGTTGATAATGGCCACAAAACGCCTTGGCTGGGAATCTCTTATTTCAAGCACACCGCCGAACCTTGATTCGGTGGGAATGCCCGCTTTTAACAGGACGCCATTGATGATTACACTGCAGATGGTAGCCAGTCCGATTTTCCCTCTGGGGACGACTACCGACCCCAGCTTTTCCCCTTCAGGGGCAATGGCGACAAGGTCGCTGACACTGAGTCCGGCACGGAAAGCTTCGCTCATGGCGGCCACCGCTGGCCCAAAATCGGCACGGTCAATAATTGAAGTATTTATGGGGACCTGTCCGGTGCGTGTTTTGGGGTCAAACGTGGTGTGAAAGGCGAGGAGTTCAAGCTTTTCGTGGATGAAGCCGACCTGCTCTGGAGCAAGCGCCATTTTGAGTTCTTCCAGGCCATGCACGGTCAACATACGGCCATCGTGGCCCATGGGCTGCGTATAGCCGCGCTCATCGGTTATTCTGAGGTGATACCTGACCGCCCTTTCGCTCAGGAAAATGCCGTGTCGCTCCAGCTCCCGGGCGATGTGAATTGACCCGAGCGGCTCGGCAGATTCGCTCAGGACCTTGAGGATAGCGATTATCTTTCTTTCCGTCTCAAAACTGGCTACCTGTACCATGACCACTCCCTATTGTTGAATAGACTTATGTTATTATAACATTTACAATAGGAAAAGCTAAACGGGGGTCCTGTTAGCCTGCCATAATGCGAGCTCAGCTTTTAAATCGGCTGGTGATGGGTAACCTGCGGTCGCGCCCAAAAGCTCTGGGCGTTATTTTGATGCCGGGAGGGGCCTGGCGTCGCTTGTATTCGCTGGTATCTACCAGGCGGGCAACTTTTTTGACCATGTCTAGGCTGAAGCCCATGTTCACAATCTGCTCGATGTTTTTATCCTCCTCGACGTAGGCCGTGAGCACGGGATCGAGCTGCTCGTACGGGGGTAGCGTATCGGTGTCTTTCTGGTCGGGCCGGAGCTCGGCGGAGGGGGGTTTATCAATCACGCTTGTGGGTATCGATGTTCGTGCGCCGAGAGAGTTGCGATATCTGGCCAGTTCATACACCAGGGTCTTGGGCACATCCTTGATCACGGCAAAACCGCCCGCCATATCGCCATATAAAGTGGTGTAGCCGGTGGCCGTTTCACTTTTGTTGCCGGTGGTAAGGACCAGCCAGCCAAATTTATTGGACAGCGCCATCAGAATATTGCCTCTGATGCGTGCCTGAATGTTCTCTTCGGTGATATCAGGCGCGGTTCCCTGAAAATTGTCCTTCAGCGTCTCCAGATAGGACTGGAGGATTTCGCCTATGGGTATGGTCAACAGTTTTATGCCGATATTCTGGGTCAGTGCCTTAGCATCGGCGATGCTACCCGGCGACGAATATGGCGAAGGCATGGCGACACCGACCACGTTTGAAGCCCCCAGCGCGTCAACGGCGATGGCCGCGACCAGGCTGGAATCAATCCCTCCGGATAGCCCTATCACCACCTTCTGAAAGCCGTTTTTGCGGACGTAGTCCTGAGTGCCGAGCACCAGTGCTGAATAGACTTCTGCTGGCCATTTCATTGTCTGTAGTTGCCTCGGCGGCAATGACGGCTTGTCATACTCAGGCGCTTTATCCGATATGGTTATCCTGGCGACTTGGCATCGCTCCGCATCGAGGAGGAGCGACTCCTTGCGCCACCGGGGGTCATGCAAACGGGCTCGGAAAACGGCCTCCACATCCAGGTCCGCCACAATCAAGTCCTCTTCAAATTGTTTGCCCTGAGCGATAAGCTCGCCTTTTTCATCCAGTATCATGCTGTTGCCGTCAAAGACCAGCTCATCCTGTCCGCCGACCAGATTATTGTAGGCGATGATGGCCACGTTGTCCGTGGCGCGTGTGCTGAGCATTTTCCGCCGTGCGTCGCCTTTACCGGCGTGGTAGGGCGAGGCGCTGATGTTGATGATTACCTCGGCGCCGGAGTAAGCCTGTGCCGTTGCCGGTCCGGCTTCATACCATATGTCCTCGCAGATATTGACCCCGATGCCGATATCAGCGAGCCGGTAAACGGGGACGCCTTTTCCAGTCTGAAAGTAGCGGTTCTCATCGAATACGCCATAGTTGGGCAGGTATATCTTGTGGTAGATGTCCACCAGCCGGCCGTCATGGATGACCGCGGCGGCATTATAGATGTCCTCTCTGGCGTTAACACAGCCCACAATGATGGTTATTCCCGAAGAATCGCTGACTACGGCATTCAGAGTTTTAAGGTTCTCGGCGACAAACTGCGGCTTGAAGAGCAAATCTTCCGGAGGGTAGCCACAAATGGCAAGCTCTGGGAATGTCAGAAGGTCTATTCCCAGAGCCCTGGCCTCATCAATGGCTCTAAGTATTTTTTTCTTGTTGCCCAGAAAATCGCCGACGGTGGTATTGATCTGAGCCATGCCAATGCGCAGCCGGCGCATGCTCATCCCTCCCATCCATGAACCGGGGAGAAGGCGAACTTATAGAATTGGCAGGTACCGGTTCAGCTCATACTCGCTAACCTGGGTGCGGTAGTGGTCCCACTCTATCTTTTTGTTCTCGATAAACGCGTTGAACACATGGTCGCCGAGGGCCTTCCGCACTATTTCGCTCTTCTCGGCCAGCAGGATGGCTTCCAGCAGGCTGGCCGGAAGAGTGCCGATGCCCCTCCGCTGCCTTTCCTCTTGATTCATCTCATACACGTTCTCTTCAATTGGCTCCGGTACCTCGTAGCCCTTTTCAATGCCTTCCAGCCCGGCGGCCAGCATTACGCTGAAAGCGAGGTACGGATTGCAGGCCGGGTCCGGGGAACGGAATTCAATCCTGGTGGCTTTCTCACGTCCGGGGCGGTACTCGGGGACGCGGACTAGGTCAGAGCGGTTGCGCCGCGCCCAGGAAAGATAGACCGGCGCTTCATAGCCGGGAACGAGGCGCTTGTAAGAATTTACCCACTGGTTGGTGACGGCGGTAATCTCCGGGGCATGCTTCAATAGCCCGGCGATGAAACACTTGCCCACCTTGGAAAGGTGATAGGGGTCTTTGGCGTCAAAGAAGGCATTCTTATCGCCGGTGAAAAGAGACTGGTGCGTGTGCATGCCGTTGCCGTTCTCGCCGAACACCGGCTTGGGCATAAAGGTAGCGTAGACGCCGTATTTCAGGGCCACCTCTTTGACCACCAGACGGTAGGTC
>Ga0209636_10006839_pt1 | contig 11655 bp, 10 predicted proteins | sample DeeMarSWOR152_54_FD_187464 | JGI IMG/M metagenome (GOLD analysis project Ga0209636, IMG submission 187464) | Marine sediment microbial communities from White Oak River estuary, North Carolina - WOR-1-52-54 (SPAdes) (version 2) | ecosystem: Environmental > Aquatic > Marine > Intertidal zone >... | reverse complement strand
TAAGAAAAGAATTCAGGTGCTTCAGACAGAGCGAAATTGGGAAAATGACAGTGGATACCTGCTCGTGAAGGAAGCTAAACTCATAGAAAAAGCTGAAAAGGTTTATTCTGCCTAAGCTGGTGATGTCCCCCCGCAATTTCCCCTTTTTTAAGTAAGTAACTAACTTTACATGCATTTAGCTGGTTTTTGGTTGTTTGCTTAAGAGATTTTGATGTGTTCGCTAAGGGTTTCCTTAACAAAAGAAAAAAAGGAAGATGGTTGATTGTTTGTGTCAAACTGTTTCTCCGAAGTGTATGGCTATTATTATTGCTTCCAATATGTTGACTCTGCCGTCTTGGTTGATGTCTATTATGGGATTCCAATATGGATCTCCAGGCTTGGAACCAAAAACACTGGCTAGTCTAATGGCATCGAGTATGTTGACGGTTCCATCGCCGTTAAAGTCAGGACTTGGAACATAACCGTAAGGATATATCAATGGATACCTGTCCGTGTTGTTCCCATCTATAACATATGGTATGTCCCCGATTTTGTCTCTACCTGTTTCATTCTGATAAGGACCGCCATAAATGTCTGGAGGATTATGGTCGCTCCAGTAGTTACCGCCAGAAGGATAACCATTATCCCAAGAGTTAGCATAGCCAGAAGTCACTGTATGCGCTTGATAGGTGTTGTCTATGAAGTTGTTGTGGTAAATATTGTTGTCAGAGGAAGAGTGAATGTGAACGCCATAAGTGTTATTTTTTATGTTGTTTCCAAATATGCTGTTATTGTTTGAAGAAACAAAGAGGTCGATGCCATGGTGGTTTCTGTCTGTTATGACGTTTCCATAAATGATGTTATAGCTTGAAGAAGTGAGGTGGATGCCATAGTGGTTGTTTGCTATGTTGTTTCCGCATATGGTGGTGTAATCACAATCCTCTAAGAGATAGATGCCAAAAACCATGTTTGCTGTTATGTTGTTTAGACAAATAGTGTTGTTTGAAGACCGACGGAGATAGATGCCATATTCGTTGTTTGCTATGTAGTTTCCAAAAATGTTGTTATGGTTTGAAGAAGAATGGAGCGAGATGCAATAGTAGTTGTTTGTTATGTTATTTCCAGATATGCTGATGTTTGATGAACTATAGAGAAAGATGCCACGGTAGAATTCTTTGATTTCCGTATTCTTGATTGTTATGTTGCTTCTGTCTGTCAGGTTTATTCCTGTTCCACCTCCCTGAAATGTGTAGCCTGCCCCATCAACCACAATGTTATCCCTCTCAACAACAATTGCACTTGAACCTTCTGGAATGTCTCCAACAATGTTGTCTGTTAATGTGTAAGTAATGTTGTCAACAGTTGAAATAGGTGCAGTGTCAGGTTCATAACTTCCGTCAGCCCTAATATAGATGGTTTCAGTCCAAGTCCAATCTGACTTGACTGGTTGAATGTCAAATGCCAATGTTAACGTGCTTATTAACAGCAGTGCCAACATTATCCCCACAGCTGCTTTCCTTTTCAACCTTTCATTCCCCTTTCTGTGTTAAACTGTTTCTCCGAAGTTTCCTGCCAATATGATGGCATCTAATATGTTGACGCTGTCGTCGCTGTTGATGTCTGCGTTAGGGTTCCAGTTATCATCGTCTGGCTTCGAACCGAAGGCTCCAGCCAGCTTGATAGCGTCCAGAATATTAACTGTTCCATCGCCGTTTATGTCGCCTGGAATCGTGACCACAACCCAACCGTCAGTGTAGGTGTTGTCGGCTGTGTCTGTTTCGCCAAGGACTATGGTGGCGTTGGCAGTTATTGTGTAGTTGCTGTATGGAACGCCTGTTGTGTTCCATGCGAAGGTGATGATTGTGGAGTTTCTGCTTGTGAGGGTTATCTGTCTCTGGTTGATTGCGGTTTTGTTGGCGTAAGCAGTGGCGCCGAATATTTCGGAATTGATGCCATAGTTCACTATTTTGATGCCTATGCTTAGGTTGTATCCTTGTCCAACTACTGTTTTGGATGTTGTGATGTTGGTTATTCCAATGTCGTAGGGGCCACCATAAGGCTTTGTTAATGGATAATTATCTTGATTGTTTCCTTCTATGCCGTATGGTGTATCACCTATACCATCACTTCCTGTCTCATTCTGATAAGGACCACTCTTCACATCAACACCAGTATAATCGCTCCAGTAGTTTCCGCCAGAAGGATAGCCATTGTCCCAAATAGTGGTGTTTGAAAGTGGATGCACACGAACTTGAAACATCACGTTATCTATGAAATTGTTATGGAAGAAGAAATTTCTAGTTAATGAGTCTAATATCCAAACACCTGCAAAACTCTGTTCCTTGACTGTATTTCCAATAAATGTGTTATCGCTGGATCTACCGACAGCGAGACCCACATCGTCAGGTATTAGTGGACTGCCGACGATAGAGTTGCCCCTCACTGTATTATTATGACTATAGTCCATCGCAATACCACCCATCATGCCCGAAAGGATGTTGTCTTCAATAGTGCAAAAGAAACTGTAACGTAGTAAAATCCCTATCGTCTCGTTGCCTGCGTAATAGTAGATTTCGTTGTTGCTTATTATGGAGTTGTTTGAGTTAACCAAGTCGATACTTATGTAGATGAAATTTACGATTCTTATGTTTGTGATAGTGAGGTTGTTGTAGTCCTTGAGATAAACTCCGTATCTTATCGTAAACGTTGTAATGGTCACGTTGTGGGCAGTTACGTTGATATAAGGTGTTGCCTCTATTACGGTGTTGTCCTTGTTCGTTCCCGTCAAGGTGATTGACTTGTGGACTGTTATATTCTCAGTGTATGTTCCTGGGTCGGCTAAAATAGTGTGTCCACCAAAGGTTTCGTTAGCGTCTATCGCCTCTTGGATAGCTGAGTAATTAAGACCCGTATTGATGTTATGTACTGGAAGGCTCGACTGTGGGCTCACTGAGACTTTGACTATCCCTGATGCAATGCTAAAGGCTACAATTAAGACACCCGTAAAGAGTAGCGCCAGCATTATTCCTGAAACTGCCTTTAACTTCATTTTTCTATACCCTTCAGTAAATAGTCTCCCTTCTATGGTTACATACTAAGGTGCCAATAGAACTAATAAAAGTTTCAGTAATAGTATTCTACTGAATCAAACTAAGAATGGTTGAATTATTTATCCATTAAATAATTGAGTAGACATTAGAATTATGCATGACTCATCTAATGTGATGTAAGCTAGAGCTGACAGAATGTATCAAAGTAAACACTTAATGAAAATCTTGTTTAGCTAGGAATAGTAGCATCTTCTATAGTGAAGTTGGATAGAAGCTTATATTACAGAAAATACATAATTTTATTCTGGTTGAATTGAAGAAGATTGTTCTATTATCTTTTGTATTTTTGCTCTTTTCAACAGCTGTGACTGTGAGGTTAGTAAGACCAGTTGAAGCTAGTCTACCAGTCCACAATATTGACACAAGTTTGGATTATGCAACGATACAGGAAGCAATAGATGCTCCTCAAACCTTAGATGGGCATACAATCACAGTTGATGCTGGAACATACTATGAACACGTAGTTGTGAATAAGACGGTGTCGCTCATAGGAGAGGATAGGGAAGCAACGATTGTTGACGGTAATATGAGTGGAGAAATTGTGTCCGTGAACGCCAGCAGTGTTCTCGTAAGCAACTTTACGATACAAAATGGCTTTGTTGGTGTTTACATTGAGGGGTCTCCAAACAGTATCATATCTGGAAACAACATAAAAGACTGCGACTATGGTGTCTATTTCTGGGGTTTGGGCTCGGTTAACACCACAATATCTGGAAATTACATAAAAAACCACTTGTGCGGCATCTGGATCATGTATGGCTCTTCAAACAAGATAACGAAGAACACGTTTGCCAACTGTGGACTGTTCGTTTTGTACTCTTATGAGAATCTGGTGGTGGACAACTTGGTTAACGGTAAGCCGCTTGTCTACCTTGAAGGCATATCAAACTACACAGTTGAAGATGCTGGGCAGGTGATACTCGTCAACTGCAACCGAATACGAGTGGAAAACCTTGCCATATCCAACGCAACAGTTGCGGTAGCACTCTCAGAAACGAATAACACCAAAATAGCAGGAAACAACATAACAGCAAACAGGCATTATGGCATCTACTTAGTGGATTCTTCAAACAACACCATATCTGGAAACAACATAACAAACAGCTTGAATTTTCCGGGCGTCAGAATCTGGAAATCTTCAAACAATATTATGACTAAGAACAATGTGACAAACAATATGTGGGGTATCGAAATTAGGCAATCCTCAAACAACAGCATAACTGAAAACTATATAGCAAACAACGAAAAAGCCTTTTTACTCGCGAATTCTTCGCACAACACCATAACTAAAAACAATATAACTGCAAATTATGACCCTGGCATGGAACTCTATCATTCTTCAAATAACTGGATTGCTGAAAACGAAGTAACACAAAACTATGAAGGCATCAAGCTCGCTTATTCTTCAAACAACAACACCATAACTAGAAACGACTTAACAAATGGCGGGGATGGCATCTGGATTATACATTCTTCAAACAACAATTGGATAGATTCTAACACAATAACAGCAAACACCCGTTACGGTATGTACCTCTTGTATTCTTCAAATTACAACCGCATAACTGGAAACAACATAACAGCAAATGATCTTCATGGGCTCTGGCTCTGGAATTCTTCAAACAACCATATAACTGAAAACAATATAGCGAATAATGGTGTAGCTAGAGACGGTTTTGGCATCAGATTATGGGAAGCTTCAAACAACACTATTTACCACAATAACTTCATAGACAATAATCATCAGGTCTTCACCTACGAGTCAGAAAATATCTGGGATGACGGTTATCCTTCTGGCGGAAACTATTGGAGCAACTACAACGGAACAGATGCCGATCAAGATGGTATTGGAGATTCTCCATACACTATTGATGCTAATAATCAGGACAACTATCCATTGATGGGAATGTTCTATGATTTCAGGTTTTGGGATGTAAACATTGTAATCTCTAATTCCACAATCCATCATTTCAGTGCAGGATACCACATGAACAGTACCACTGGAACATGGGAAAAATGTATAATGTTCCATGTTCTTGGAATGGAGGGTACAGTTGGTTTTTGCAGAGTTATGATCCCCAGAGAGTTCATGGAAAGTCCCTACAACGTACTAGTTAACAATGAAAAAGTCAATGCAACTGAGCTCTCTGCCTCAAATAATACGCATGTCTTCTTATACTTCACCTACACTCATTCAGGAATTGTAATGATAATTCCAGAGTTTCCAACATTGATATCAACATTACTAATATTCATCCTACTTACAGTTGCCATAGTCATCTACAAACGAAGACTACGCAAAACACCAATCCAATAACAGCTATCTTCTTTCTCTTTTTTCTAATGTACATAGGATCTAAGACTGATGTTTCTTCTGTATTCTAGTCAATTCTTTTGGTTGTGCTCTTATCTTACCACATTTCTCATTTGAGATTTTCAGAGGCTTTTCTCAGAAAGAGTCCTTCAGAAGGTAGGGGAATTATTTTTTTCTTTTTTCAATTTTCTTTGACTGAGACTTGCTTTCTAAATCGGCAGAGGAAAGTAGCTTCTTTGAAGATTCTATGTCACTCACAACTCGACTGATTCCCCGCCAAGCTCTCATTTCTTCTCTTGCCTCTGTGAGTAAAAATACCTTTATTCATGGTTAAGCAAGAAGTCTTTGAATGGATACGAACTGGACAAGAAAGGATTGAGCTTAGAAGAGGAAAAGCTAAGAAAGGTGATGTAGCAGTCTTTCAATGTGGAAGGAATATGGAAAAAACATCAAATGTCAAAGACTCTCTATTTCTTTTCTGATTGACGAAATAATATCTCCTATGGAAGGGTCTGAGGGGGTTTTGAGTGTGTCCCATCTTGTATCCCGTTTGCATATTTCGATTGCTTCCTCGTAGCTTTCCTTGGCTTCTTCTGTTTTTCCGAGCGACCTACATATTCGACCCATTAGTACAAAATTGTCATAATGTGCCTTGTCGAAGTTGGTTAAGAATTTACAGAGAGAGTAAGCCTTCTGTTTTTGACCTGATAAATAGAAATAATGACTAGCTAAATAAAACAAGCTCAACCGAATGTTGACACCGATATTATGAATAACCTTGTTTGGAAGGTATAGTAAGGGTATTCTCCTTACGTATCCACTACCGATAAATTGAGGACGTCCTAAAAGTAACTCGACTGAGAAGTTGATTGAAGCCATGTCCTCTTTGATCTTTCTAACAAAGTCTTCTTCTCTTAAGAGCTGTGACTTGTCTATTGTGATACAGATTGTCCTACTTTGAGTGTTCATTTTACGGATGAGATTCTTTCGGTGCTCGTGCATTGACATCCAATAACAATTATCACCTTCCATATCATATACAACCAAGAAAACAGGATACACATGAGCTAACCAGGATTCAATTATTTTCTTATCAATGCACCGACGCCACTTTTTGCCAAATCTTTGTGTTCCTTTTGCTTGAACAAGAAAAAACTTCGAAGAAGGAGAATCCTCTTCCAACAAATCACAGAAAAAATCAATTCCCACATCGTATGAAGGCTTCATAGGATTTGATATACTCAATAGTCGTTTCCTTATTTCTGCTTCGGCGATCTCTCCTATTTTCTTGCTATTTTGAATCTTCATTCTAGAGGACATAGTTATATTCGTATTTAATAAACAAACATATTATATTTTTACTCTTCAGACATGAATCTCTTCATCAGTCACATCTATTGTACTATCAACATAGAGTTTTTGACCACAAGAGAGACAGTAGATGTATGCTTTACTTCTCATAGCTTGTATAACTTAACTTGAACAAAATTGTCAAGGTGCTAACGCCCTGAAAAGCTGAACGTGGCTGGATATGTTCAGCAAATTCGAACTAGGAGAAGTTGTTTAGGCTATATTCAGTCATTGTTTTGTTTGACCGATTGCGCGTGCTTGTGTTTCGAAACTCAAAAATAAGATTTTCCAACAAAAGAAAGAGTATCTTGTGTGAAATGGGTGTATCAAAATGACCCCAGAAGAAATCACTTCACTTATTGGCTTGCTTTTTCACTATTTGAACTCAGCTATAATAATACTTGTCATAAACATCGCTTTAGGAAGAACTATAGGAATCAGTATAGAGGAATATAAAAAGAATCCAGGGGAAAGTCTGATTCTGGGACTCCTTCTTATACCGATAGGTAGCTTCTTACGTTTAATTCTTCAAGAACAATTATCGGGATTAGCACCCCCTACACTTTTTCTCTGTCTCCTTGTCCTATACTATTTTATGACGACGGCAAAATGGGGAAAGAAAAAGAGGAGGAGAAGATAATTACTCGCGCAAGGTTTACCCTATTATTATTCGCCTCTCGCGTACACATACCAAAAAAATATAACCGAAAAAATTCAGCAATTTTAGACTAAGAAGCTATTTTGCATTGCATCTGGTTGCTGCTCTATTTAACAAAATTAATGGCCACTTTCTTCCGCAAACATTTAGGTATGTCGAACAAACGAAGCGAAGCGAGATTGCTTAAGATACTTAGCTTACATATTAACTGCACGCATGCAGGAAGGATACATATATCCATAAGTCAAAAAGCTAAAGAATTTGATAAACGTGGCAAATATAGAAGAAAAGTAGACGATGCTCTTGAATTATTAAAGCAGTTCAGACGTAACTATCCCTTCAAAGAAAGCCCAGAATCAATTGACAGCCTTACTATCGACGATCTATTCAAGGAGAGTCCTCCCAAAGTAGGGAACTTTTTTTGGTGGATAGAGTATAAATTGAAACCATTAGGGTATCTTTCTATCTATTCAAACGTGTATAGAAACGCGCGTAATCAGCTAGAAGAGTTCAAGGCTCTATTGTATGTAGCAGTTGATGATGAGAAAACGTTAGCCGAGAAAGTGGATGCTCCTTGGGAAAGAATTAGCGGTATGGGTGGAGATAAACATGTTGCTAAGAAAATAATCTCTTGTTATGACGACAATGTTTTACCTGTTTTTAGAACATCTGATCTAGAGTATTTCTTCGATCTGTTTGAAGGAAAGGAGAATCTTCCTTCTAACTATGATAGCATGTCATTGGGAGAGAAATTCCAGTTTTTGAATCAAGCTCTTCTTGATGCCAAAGAAAGAGTTAGCGCGACAAGAAAGTGGGATAACGTGTATTTCATGTGGTTCCTATATGTGACTTACAAGGGACTAAGCTAATCGTAAGCTAATACTCATTTCAATCTATTGTGCGGGTAAATCGAACTAAAAACTAGATAATCTCAGCTACCTGATGAATGTATCATAGAACTCTTCTTTAAGCTGTTGAAATTCTTCTGGAGTCGCTTTGTCCAAATCCTCTTTCATTTTCCGTTTATCAATTAGGTCCCCAACCTCTACTTTCCATCTATCAGGAACATAATAAACTGGTCGTCTTGTCCTTTCACTCATTTTCTTGGCAATCTTTCCTTCTCCCTCTAATCCAAGCTTATAATTCAACATGGTCTGCTTCGCACATTTCTTTTTGTCCACAAATCTCCTAACTAAGTCGGTATATCGTACTTCTCCCCTTTCGTAGATGTAAATCCATATGTCTTCTGGTCCAATCTCTGCCAAGTTAAACACCCAACTAGACCAATGGTCCAGACATTAGACCATATTACATACTTTCTACCTTTTATGTTTTGAGGAGGATAAAATGAAAGAACAAATAAATAACACACCACATGGGAGTGAACAACCAAAGGAACCAACTGCACCCATATCCATTGAGGAACTCGAAGAAACACTATCAACCACAATTAAAGAGGACAAAACAAACAAAGTGATAACATTTCTTGCTATGTTGTTGAACTATACAGACCAGGACCAAATGAACATAGCATTTAGTGCAGAAAGTTCAACTGGCAAGAGTTACATACCACTGGAAATTGCAGCATATTTCCCCAAAGAAGACATTTTGGAAAGGGCTTATTCGAGTCCAACAGCGTTCTATCATGATGAAGGCAAATGGAACAATGAATTGAAAATCATTTCGATAAAATTGGAGAAGAAAATTCTCATATTCTTAGACCAACCACACGACTCTCTTTTGCATAGACTTAGATCACTACTAAGCCACGACAAACGGAGGTTGATTTTCAAGATCACAGACAGGACAGCGCAATATGGATTAAAAACAAAGACAGTTGTAATTCGAGGCTTCCCTACTGTGATATTTTGTTCAGCGAAATATAGCATGGATGATCAAGAAAGAACGAGAATGCTAGTGTTGTCTCCAGAAAAAGATCAAGAAAAACTAGAATCAAGCATAGACCTGTTAGCAGAAAAACTCTCAGATCGGAAGAAATACACTAAAGAACTTGAGAGCAATGCTAGACGGAAGTGGCTTAAAGACAGAGTAAAACTTACCAAAGAAGCCAATGTAGAAGAGATCATAATCAAACATGAAGACAAAGAATATATGTTGAAGAGATTTCATGAGGAACATCCAAATCTTATCCCTAGATATCAGAGAGATTTCCCAAGACTCATTGCTTTGGCAAAGGCCTACGCCCTACTTAACCTTTTCAGCAGAAAAAAAACTAAAGATGGACACAGCATAACTGCAACGCGCGAAGACATTGAAGTAGGCTACGAACTTTATAAACAGATCAGTGAAGCAAATGAACTAGGTCTACCACCTGAGGTCTACAATATATACCAGAAAGTTCTAAAACCAAATCTAATTGATGAAGGAATTCTGCTGAAGGAATTCGATCGTTTCTATTATAAGGTATACCATAAACCCTTGGGCATTAGACGTAGAGATAGTGTATTGAATTTACTATGTTCTGCTGGTTTAGTTCTACTTGAACCTGATCCTAAGGATCGAAGGTACAATCGAATATACCCCCAAGTAGTGTGCTATTTATCCCAAACCGAACTAGATGCCAAAACAGACGAAAGCATTCAGCGTTTCATCTGAAAACAGTTCAGTATGAGCTAGTATGTTAATCCAGGGCACGGCATGAACATCCCCCCCTTCTTGGACATTGCTTATAGAAGGCGTTATGATTGGCAGGACTTCCACAACAGAAATGCATTCATAAGAACAGTCTACCTAAAGGTAAATCTCCCAGATGTCCCGAGTGTGGAAGCCAACGAATCTGGAAGGATGGAACAAGAGATAATGCAAGTGGAAAGATTCAACGTTACCTATGTAGAGAGTGCGGCTATCGCTTCTCTGAACCTAACGTAAAGATCAACATCTCCACTCAATCGAGTGAACTGCTTCATCCTGGTGCGAACTTGACTGAGCAAATGGTCGGTAGCAGGAAGACTGCCCTTAAGAAAGGCCTCGATAGCCCTCTTCTCTTTGGGAGTGAAAACATACGACCTCAAGGTTCCAATCCTCAAGATATCACTACAGCAGGAAAAGATTTAAATGCTTTTCTTCACTATACTAGTGATTGCCAAGTATGCGTCGACGAAAAGAAGATGAAAAACTTGGTCAAAGTGGAAACCCGACAAAAACAGGCTGCGGGGGCCACAAAGCTAACTGAAAAAGACATCGAAGGAGAAATCATTAATTGCCTCTGGAATCTAAAAAAAGCAGGATGTTACGCAGAATCAACAATTGAACACACAGGCTACATTCTGAGAAGACTACAAAGAATCTGTGCTAACCTTCTAGAACCTGAAGAGATAAAGGAAATTCTCGCCTCTCACGACGAATGGAGCCAAACATACAAACAGAGCATCACGGCAGCATATGCTCGGTTTACCACATTCCTAGGCATCCCCTTCGAGAAGCCCCATTACAAACCACCGGAAAAACTGCCCTTCATTCCCACAGAAAAAGAAATTGATCAACTCATCGCTGCATGCGGACCCATAACATCCACCTTCCTGAGGCTGCTTAAAGAAACAGGGATACGATCCGGAGAAGCATCAAAACTGAAATGGAGCACCATCGACTTCGAGAGGAAAACCCTCAGAGTAGTGCCCGAAAAGCATGGGAGAGCAAGAGAACTAAGAATATCCGATACATTGATCGCCATGTTTAATCGTCTCCCAAAGGATTCACAAAAGGTCTTTCGGTCAACAGCAAAGACGATGAGGTGTAGCTTCGCCAAACAAAGGAAAAGGATCGCCTTGAAACTTAACAATCCACGCATCAACCAAGTCCACTTCCACACTCTACGCCACTGGAGAGCTACCATGGAATACCAAAGAACCAAAAGCATCCTTCAGGTCCAACAGATGTTGGGGCATCGAAACATCAAAAATACAATGGTTTACACACATCTCATAAACTTCGAGGCTAATAGCTACATCAGCAGAGTTGCTAAGAACGCCAAAGGCGCCAGGGCGCTGACAGAGGCAGGCTTTGAATATGTATGCACTACCCCAGAAGATCTAATGCTATTTAAGAAACCGAAGTAAACAAGCAGAATCAAAAGAGTAGGCTGAAAAATCCCAGAGTATGCTGAAAAGGTTTATTAATCGTTTTGTGGCTCATAGCTACAAGCTGTTTCGATAACTAGGTTCCGTAGGGATGTAACCTCAAGGTTGAACCACTATAACGGAGGAACATTAGAAAATGGCTTACAA
>Ga0209636_10006838_pt1 | contig 11657 bp, 14 predicted proteins | sample DeeMarSWOR152_54_FD_187464 | JGI IMG/M metagenome (GOLD analysis project Ga0209636, IMG submission 187464) | Marine sediment microbial communities from White Oak River estuary, North Carolina - WOR-1-52-54 (SPAdes) (version 2) | ecosystem: Environmental > Aquatic > Marine > Intertidal zone >... | reverse complement strand
ACCTGGTATATCCACGTTCAGGCTAAAGATGCGGCAGGAAATGAGAGTGACATCGTCACGGTCTCGGCTATTCTTGACAATACTGCTCCCACGGCCACTATTTCAGGTGCTCCAAGCAGCCCAACCAATCAGACGGGTGCAACCCTCACCATAGGTGGAGAAGGGGTTACCCATTATAAATATAAGCTCGATGATGGTGATTACAGCAGTGAAATATCTGTATCAAGCGCCATTACTCTCTCTGATCTCGATGATGGCTCTCACACAGTATATGTGCTGGGCCGTGATAGTGCAGGAAATTGGCAAGCTGATGCCACGACTGTTATCTGGACTGTAGATACTGTTCCCCCAACGCCCAGCGTATCTGGTGCACCTGCATCGTTGACTTCAGCAACTATCACGGTGGGTGGAGAAGGAGTCACCCACTACAAATACAAGCTTGATGATGAAGAAACCTGGAGCGACGAAATACCTGTTACAACACAAATAAGTTTAACCGACCTGGCTGATGGAATCCATACTATCTATATTATCGCCTGTGATGCGGCCGGCAATTGGCAGTCTGAAGATGACGCTACAAGCTTTACCTGGACTGTAGATACCACGCCTCCGACCGCAGACGCTGGACCTGATCAGACGGTGGATGAGGGTGTTACAGTCACGCTTAATGGTCTCAACTCCTCTGATACTGACTCTGGAATTGCCTCTTATTCGTGGGAACAGACTGCGGGAACTTCTGTGACCCTCTCTGACAGCACTGCGGCTCAGCCGACTTTCACTTCACCACAAGTAGGACCCGATGGAGAATCACTGACCTTTCAGCTGACAGTTACTAATAATGCTGGTCTGCAAGATACAGATACCTGTATTGTTAATATAACCTGGGAGAACGATCCACCCACAGCCAATGCTGGACCTGATCAGACGGCAGAGGAGGGAGTGGAGGTTACCCTGGATGGTTCCAACTCAACCGATCTGGATGATGGCATTGCTACCTACCTGTGGGAGCAGTTAGGCGGACCTGGCGTAAGCCTTTCTTCCACCACTGCGGCTCAGCCGACCTTCACTGCGCCGGATGTTGGACCTAATGGAGAATCACTGACCTTCCAGTTGACTGTTACTGACAACGGTGGCCTGCAATCTACCGATAGCTGTATTGTCAATGTAACCGGGGACAACGATCCTCCTACCGCAGATGCTGGACGTGATCAAACGGTGGATGAGGGTGTTACAGTTACCCTTGATGGCTCAAATTCTACCGATGATGAAGCGATTCACCGTTACCTGTGGTCACAGAGTGTTGGAACCCCAGTAACCTTGTCTGATACCACCGCCATTCAGCCTACTTTTGTAACTCCCCCAATTGACTCAAACGGCACACACCTGGAGTTTATACTTTCTGTCATAGCCATTACTGGGCTCCAACATACTGATAAAGTCAGCATAGATGTGGAGGATAATGGAATAACTGGTTTTCCAGCCGATGTGCTTCCTACGGAATCCTCTACGGGGAAGAATATAGGCATTAAGGTGGAGAGCGGCGGAAGTATAACGGGCTTTATGGTGGTAATTCCTTCCTCTTTACCTGATACCACCAATATGCCAGAAGACTTCATTTATGGTCTCATTTCTATGCAACTAAAACCTGATACAGCAGGCGGTACAGTCAAGGTCACAGTCTATCTGGCAAATCCAGCGCCAGAGGGATATACATGGTACAAATACGGTACAAACGATGGGTGGTATGATTTTAGCAATTATGCAGAATTTAATGATGATAGGGACCAGGTTACTCTTACATTAACTGACGGTGAAATAGGCGATGACGATGGTATCGCAAATGGAGTGATAGTAGATCCTTCTGGTCTTGGTGCTAGCCCAGGAACCTCTACGCCCAGTGGCGGAGGCTGCTTTATTGTCACAGTAGCCAACGGTTCGCCTATGGCAGAGGAACTGGCAACCTTAAAAACACTCCATGATAATGTTTTACTACGGCTATCATTGCTTGCTTGGTGTTGGTGAAAAAAGGAAGAGTCTGTTTAATATATAATGTTATACATTTAAAATTCATAATGATCCAATAACATGCACGCCCCTCCAATCGACAATCTTATTGCCCAATCAACAAGTATCTTTAAGCAATTCCTTCTTGCCCATAATGCCTTAGAAATCGGTGGAGATACTATTGCCGGCTTTTCAGATAATGCATGCATTGAAGCAACTGTTGGGCTAAATGTCGAAATTGAACCAATACCCCTTTATGAAGTGAAACATTATAGAGCTCAAATGCCACAGTTTCTCCTTGAGATTTTTCATGGAAAATTAGTGCAAACATGGCAAGAATGTCTTGCTACCTTATTTTGTGTCCTCCTTGATAAGCATTTTTCAGATGAAAGACGTTTTGAAGAATTAAAAAGATGTCAAATCTATATTGATTTCCGGGAAAGTAGTGACTTGATCACCCAGGTAAAAAACAGTTTAATAAAGAACTTCGATTTTGACGCCTACAAAGATAAAGTGAAACTTATAAATTCTGTATTTAATCCTGCCGGTAATCGTTCTGAACATTTATTTAACATCGACAAACATGTTCAAATTAGAAATTCATTTCAGCATAAGAATGGGAAAATTGATGAGTTTTTTCTTGAAGATCTTGGTGTACGAAGAATTGCTTTATTGAATAATAGCGCCCAAGAAAGAAAGTATGGTCTTAATGATAAAATTGAATTGTCAATTCCAGAATTAGATTACTTTCGTCGTTCGATAGCTTTGATAGGACAAACTTGGAGAAAGTGGAATGGCTAACATACAACTGGAAGTGATCCCTGAGCCCGCGCAGGGAACTGCCTCAGTTCTTATACCAGGTCGTGAAGGTCCTCAAGTAATATTTAAGGGGAATGATAATGATAATTATATATGCGGAGCGTGTGGAAAGACAATTTGTGAAAATGTAAAAAGGGGCATGTTTATTAATTTAGTATTCAAGTGTTTTGGCTGCGGCTCATTTAACAGAGTTCGTGGAACTTAAAATGCATAACAAACGGTTGAAGGTGGACTGGCAAATCTGCTGCGCTACTTTGCCAGCCACTTAACCGCGACGTTATTCCGAGCTTTCAAATGCTATAAATCGAAAGTCTCCCATAAGTCTGCTGGCTTACGATTACTATACGTAACATGAACAGGCCGGGTGCAAGATTTCTCCTAAGAATCAGAACCCGTAAGAAATCGATTTCCTTGTTATACGACATCTGATTCTTCCTGATATAACGCGCACCGGGGCGTGCTGTGCGTCAAATGCTAACTGAACTCGACGTTCACAACACAGCGTTATCAATGCCATATTTGGATCGCAATTCGTCATCCTCTCTAAGCTGATGTCAAAGGGGCCAGCAACAATTTATAGCTTGCTATTAGATCTACCTTACATGCATTAAGATTACTTGGCCTTTCCCTTTATCCTCCAGGATTGAGCTTGGGGTAAGCGAGGATTGGAAATGTTGCTCTTATGCCTGAAATAGAAATAGGCCAAATTAGCTTTAGCATACATTAAACTTTCTGTATCGCGAACCCGTTCGGCAATATCTAAGCCTTGTTCAGTAATTGCTATTGCCTTCCCTAATTCGTCATACCACCAATATACATATCCTAAGTGGACATATGATGTTGCGTTCTCTTTATCCAGTTCCCTAAATTTCTCTGCAGCTTCAATGGCAAGATTCTTGACTTCTTCAGCTCCTTCCATACGCATATACAACATACTCGCTAATTTGTGGATTCTCGGTTTATCCTTGAACCTTTCCTTTTCCCTTCTCACCATTGACAGTGCCTCTCCTAGGTCTCTTTTCGAACCTGACTCAATGAAAGCCTCAATAAGGTCACATATTGAGTCAAAATCGTCTGGATTCGCTTCGACTTTTTTACTAGGTTCGTCTATTCTGTTTTCTATCGCTGGGGTGTTTCTTTTCATTTTCTGTGCTTACCATTTTTTCGTCAACCACCCTCTCTTTCCAATTCTCTTCTTGCAGCACACAAATCTTACAAGGCCCATGTTCAGCATCCCTGTAAATGCCATTTGGGGATCTAAATCACCATCCCTAAAAACTCTTTGGTAGTAAATGCAGCCACAATCCAGAATATAAAGTTTTAGCCCAGTAACCTCTTTCGGAAAAGCGGTGAAGATTTGGCTGGCTAGCCAGGTTAGTTTATCTGAATTCGGGGAATCAATCTTTTGGCGGTTCTTTTGCATATGCTTCTTTACTCTGAGAGATGAGACGCTTCAGTGATTCGATCGTGTACATTCGTTTTTCTTTTGGTAGTTCCTCTACCTTCTCCAGCACAGAAATAGCAGTTTCCAGTGCATCTATAAGGGCTTCGTTTATTCTCCTTAGTGCCCATAAATACTGTAGTGCTTTATCGTCCATGATGTTAACCCCTTTTCTTAGCTGTTTCTCCGATTGTCAATATCTATTTCCCTATAAACCCTGCTAAATACTTTTTGGCTTGCTGGCTGTAAGGCTGTCCTGGGTCTCTCATTTTTCTGGAAGTGTCAGGAGTGTGTATCCCGGCCAGTCTGACCTTGATTTCAATGTCATATCCTTTTATGCAAAACGATATTCATTTGCTAATGCTATTCATTCAGCTACCGTCACTTTTACAACATTGCTACCAAGGGAATCTCCATTGTTGTTAGTAGCCTTCACCCTGTACCAATAATCTCCTGCTTCAGAAACAGTATCGTCATAGCTGGTAGTGTCAGCAGCGGTAGTTGTAAGCTCATTGTATTCACCCTCAAGGCTATCTCTCCTCATAATCTCGAATCCCGTCTCATCATTACTGTTATCTGTCCATGTGAGTGTGACCTGTGAGGCCTGAGTCGTTGCAGAGAGGTCAGTTGGGATTGCAGGAGGAAGATTTTGTTTATCAAGCACAATGCTATTGAATGCACCGCCTGCTATATTCATGAAGAATATCTTGTATCTTGTAGCACTAACACGCTCAATATTGAAAGGGTTTCTGTTTGAATCACCTTGGGCTTGAAAGACAATTATTGCGTCCTTAACGATGTAGGAGCCACTAGCAGGACTATTCCTGGCGCTTCCCCTCTGAAAGGGGTGGTATTTTTGCGTGCCCCATGAATATGTTCCATCATCATCAGAAAATGCAACGGTGTCCCACCGAGTCTGAATTAGGTTGTCTTGATCTGACATTACTCCAGACATAGATTCACCAACTGTGCCACCTGGATAACCTCCAGAAACAGTCGTTTGTTCGTAGCTCCAGGTACCAATAAGATCTGATGATTGGATAGATCTGGTTGTATTCCTGAAGTGAGTAAATATCTCATTCATCATATCCGCAGAAATCACATCTCCTGCTTCAAATCTATGTGGAGTCTCATAATCTTCTGCAAACGAATCTGGGAGCATTGCCAAAAAGACAGCCAAAATGAATAGGCTTCCTACAAATGACTTGGTGTAACTTCTGATTGTTGACATGACTATCCTCACTTACTTACTGAAACGTTGCCTCTCCAAAGATTGCTTTGCCAAACTGACTACTCTCAGTTGTTGTCGTTGCCTCCGTTATGGTTGAGGTGGTGGTAGTCGTTGTGGTCGTAGTTGTAGTCGTTGCTCCGGTTGTGGTCTCCTCGGTTGTCGTTACTTCGGTTGTAGTTTCTCCGCCCCCACCACAGCCAGAAACAACCAGCCCAATTATTAATGCTATTACTAACAATAATTCTTTCATGGCCGACCCAAACACAAAAACCCCACCTCTCTTTATGAGAAATAGGGTTTAAGTATCTAGCTCATGGCACCCTCGATTAAGGGGTATTTTGAGGCTTATGATATTTTCTAATGAATCAAATCAAACGATTATCTCAGAGACGACCCTCGGAGAGAGAATGAATCTTTTTATTAAGAAGTCTAATAGTCGTATTGTATTGTTCGAGTTCCCTTTCAATTTTAAGGAGACGTTCTTCAATTTCTTTAAGACGCTTATCAAGGTTTTCCGCTTTTGAATTATCAGACACTTGTGCCCCCTTTCATTGAAAGACTAAGGGCTATTTCTTGGCCTTCTTTTCATACTTTTTGAGGAGCTCTTGGATACCTTCTTGTATGCAAGGATAGAATAAGGCATTCAAGGCTGAAAAATCAACGCAAAAGAGAGGGTTAAGGTTTAACATAGGGTGTGCGAAGTAAGGCTATTTTAAGGTAGAAGTAGGACTTTTTTGGTTAATTGTTCTTTGAAAACAGAATCATGGTCAGATAACACCCTGGCCAAAGTTGAGACTGTTAAGGCTGTGATTTCTCTTCAGCTTCTTGTCTCTTAGCTAATTCAATGAAATTTATTGCTGGCAATAGTAAGGGGTTGAATCCAGCACGGCGGGTAATATCTGCAACACATTCTCTCAAGAAAGGAAACAATATAGCAGGACAATTTATTTGGGCAAAAGGCTCAATTTTTTTCTTTGCCGCCCTTTTGTTCAATTTAAATAATCCTTCATACTCAATATCCAAAACAAAAGGTAGCTGATCTTCATTTATAGAGAGAGAAAGTAAAACGTTGATGCATTTTTCCTTATAGTTGTATTCGTAACCATAAGAAAGATTATAGGTAATAGATACTGGGCTTTTAAATTCACCCTCTTTTACCTTGAAGTTAAGAGAACGGATCTTGCTGCTATCTAATCTAATTTTAGCATCCTGTGGCATTTTCTGACCCTTTGAGATCAAAATATTCATCAGGCACTAAGTATGTATTATATGCCCTTTCGGGTTCGGGAATATAACTATACATTTTTGCCACTATAATGTGACCCCTGAAAGCAGAAATTGGAATGCTAACGTCTGGCCGCAAGATATTAGCAGCTGACGGGAACTTCTGTAGTATTCGGTACAGTTTATCTATTTGCTCACTTTGAGTAATCTTGCCGTTTTCATATCTTCCTACTGTTTTCTCATTCACTGATAACAGCTTAGCCATTTTCTTTATATTGAGACCTAGGCTTTTTCTAATTGCCTTTAGTTGATCACCCAACAATAGGCCATTAATATTTCGACGAAAATCTGTTAGCTCCTTCTCGATTCTCCTGTTAGCTTCTTGGGACACTATCTCATGATTACACAGATCGCACTCAAATACGGTTTCACCCTCAAATCTCTTTGACCTATTCTTATATTTGAACACAAGATCCTTTTTAATCTCCTTCAATTTACCCTTCTCGCATACTGGGCAAAGGCTACCATTTCCTAAAATAAACATAGCGCACCTCATTTGCTCTCATCTGGTTTAAAAGACATTAACACGAACATGTCGTCAACTATTTTGAATTTTATGTAAACAGGAAATCCTTTAATTTCTTTTTTATAAACATCTTGCCAGACCTTAGGGTTACGATTGTCAGGGGTGGATTTATAAAAGTCCTTGTTTCCAAGATTTAGTATTTCCTCATGTGCTTGAGAAACGGTGAGACACATATTGTTGGTGCTCTCTATAACCGTTCTAAGAGAAATTATTCTGTCTTCTTTTATTAACCTCTTTACGTCTTTGAGAGGATAAGTTGGGGTTCTCTTGCCAATAAAAGTGCGTTTTCTTTTGGTCACTTTTTAGATATTTTAGCAAAAAAGTGACGTGAGGTCACCTTTTTATAATTATTATATCGGCTATGTCAACAAAAAACCTTAGAAGATTTATTAAGGGTTATTCTCCGGGTTTCTTTTTATACTCTTTGACAAAGTCCTGGACGGCCTCTTCAAGCAGAACATCCGCTCAAATATCCCTTTCAGCCACAAGTAAGGAGCGAGCCTGCCTTTTGCTTTATAACAACTGTTTATAGGTCATTCCTCGAGGACCATGGCTATAGCGCCTTTTGGGCAGATAAGGGCGCATATACCGCACCCCTTGCAACAATCCATATCAACAGCAATTTCCCCGGTCACCCTATCCCGGGTAATAGCCAGATCAGGACACAGCAGCCTGCACACATCACATGCCTCACAGCTTACAGTCCCCAGACAGCGGGAGGCTTCATATGCGGCCTCCTCAGATGTGAGTGGGAGATCGTGATGTTCAAAATCAATCCTGATTCCTTCTTTCCGCTGTGTCCGGGGCCCTGTTTCTCTCACGCAGGTTGTGTTTAACATCTCCCCCACTCACTCCCTCTCGAGGTAATTCATGACCTGGCGGGCCACTGCCTTCCCAGAGGCTATGGCCTCTACCACAGTGGAAGGACCGCTCACCGCATCCCCAGCGGCAAATACCCCCTCACAGCCTGCCACCTGTCCATTTCTATTGCACCTGATCATCCCCTGCTCAGATATACTCTCTTCTTTTAAGAAGAAAGGCTCCGAACGCTGCCCTATGGCAGGAATTACGTAGTCCCCTGCCTCGATAAACTCACTTCCAGCAACCGGCATAGGCCTCCTTCTTCCCGTCTCATCAAGATCACCAAGCTCCATCCTCACCAACTCCAGACCCTTAACCTTCCCATCTTCATGCACAACCCTGTTAGGAGCTACCAGATACCGGAGCTGTATCCCTTCCTCAAGGGCTGATTCAACCTCCTCTTCACTCGCAGGCATCTCCTCGCGACTACGGCGATACACAACGATCACCTGCTCTGGCCCCACCCTCAGAGCACTACGGGCAGCGTCAAGAGCCGCGTTACCTCCCCCAACCACCAATACCGTGCCCGTCAGCTTCACCTCTTGTCCCGCATTCAGGGCTCCCAAAAGATCCAGGCACTTTATATATCCCGTCACACCTTCCCCTGGAACACCGAGTGTGAGATCCTTCCATGTACCCGTAGCCAGAACAACCGCATCCACACCATCTCTTCTCACTTCCTCCAAGGAAACCTCCTCGCCGAGGCGAACCGACGGGATAAACTCCACCCCAAGGGACCTGATGACGCCAACATCGTGATCGATCACACGCCGGGGCAAACGAAAGGGTGGTATGCCGCCTACCAGCATGCCCCCGGGCCGGGCAAGGGCATCCATAACCGTAACCCCATATCCATGCATCACTAACTCAAACCCACACGCAAGCCCTGCAGGACCAGCCCCCACGATTACCACCTTCCTCCCCCGGGGTGCCTGCTTGCGCTCGCCGAGCACGTCCAGTATGTCGTTACGGTGATCCATTTCATAGTGAACCGCATAGCGCTTTAACTCCCGTATGGATACCGGATCCTCCCAGCTGCCACGGGTGCACACCTGCTCACAGGGATGGTGACACACGTAACCACACACCCCTGGGAGGGGGTTGTCCTGACGTACCACTAACAGGGCCTCCTTCACCTTCCCCGCCTCTAACAACTCTACATAGTCTCGCACCTGCTGGCCAAGAGGGCATGCACCAACACATGGAGGAAAGAGCTCCCCGCTCCCCAAATCGATGTTCGTGTAGACATATCCCCGTGTTGTATCCTCACCAGACCTGAGCTCAGGCAAGAGCTCAGCAGGACATGCCCTGATGCACACACCACATCTCTGACAGAGATCTCTGTTGATCACCGGCCTATGGGTTCTTCCTTCTACAGCCACATTACCCCTCGGAATTTCCATGAATTGTTGACATCATAGGTATTTCAAATGTTGCCAATTTCTGTCACCCACATGGAATAATGGAATGATGGAATAGTGGGAACTAAAACAGATCTGTTCAGGACAACTTGACCCATCATTCCAACGTTCCAGTATTCCAGATGCCGCGAAACCCCTAAGTTAATCCCTTTTTCATCCCTTCACCCAGCCTGTATCCGAGCTCAAGGGCCTTTCGGTTGAGTTCCCTGAATCGCTCTTCAACGTTTTCGCCAAGGGATGTGATCAGGGCCTCTTTGCTGACTACCCCGGTTATGGCCACCGATGCCCCCAGGATAACGATATTGGCCACCTGTTTGGAGTCCAGCTCACGAATGGCAGTGTTGGTAGCTGGTACGCCAATCTGTTGAGCGCCCTTGACCTTGTGCGGCTTAACCATCAGATCATCATAGATGACCATGGCACCGTGCTCACGCACGTCTTTGCTGTAGGTATCGTATGCCCTTTGTGAAAGGGCAATAAGGATATCCGATTGGATCACATGGGGAAACCTGATGGGCTCCGTTGAGATGACCACCTCGGATCTGGCGGCACCGCCTCTGGCCTGAGCCCCGTACGAGTTTGAGCCAGATACCCATTTACCATCACTGATGGCAGCGTATCCAAGGATCGTCCCGGCAAGAATAACCCCCTGCCCACCAAAACCGCACAGGCGAATTTGCTTAAGCTCCCCCATCACTGAATTCCCCGGTGATAATCTTGTCTCTTAGCTCCTCTGCCGTTAGCTCTTCGGCCTCCTCTCTGGAGATACAGCTTTCCATTAACATTTTCACCATATCGACAGGGGAGTCATACCTGTTCCTCCTTCCAAATTGGGTAGGACAGGGGGATAGGGCCTCAATAAAGGTAAACCCCTTGGTGGTAAGGGATTTCTTAATGGCCTTTACCAAAGATAAGGGCTGGGTTACCGAATACCGTGCCACATAGGGAGCACCGGCACCGAGCGCCAGTTTACAGAGATTAAAGGGACGATCCATATTGCCCTCCATGGTCGTGGAGGTTAGCGCCTCCAGGGGAGATGTGGAGGCCACCTGTCCGCCGGTCATGCCATAGATCATGTTGTTGGCACAGATGACCGTTAGATCTATATTCCGCCGTGCTGCATGGATGAGGTGGTTACCCCCAATAGAAATGAGATCTCCGTCTCCACTGATGACCATGGTCTTGAGTTTAGGATTGAACATCTTTGCCCCGGTAGCAAAGGCAATAGCCCGCCCATGTAAGGTATGGAGGGTGTCGGCATTGAAGTGGGGACTGGGAATCCAGGCTGCACAGCCTATGCCGGACACAAAGAGCATCTCATCCATACTGAGCTCAAGCTCATCAATGGCCCTGAGAATCAGGTTCATCAAGATACCATGCCCACATCCAGGGCAGAAGGGTGTTGATTTGATCTCTGGACGTAGATATTCCTCAAGGTCCCTGGCCATTATAAAAGGCCCCTTACCTCTTTCATTATCTGGTGGGGATGGATGATTTCACCATCTGTCTGATTATAGGGAATTACCTCACAAGCGGTATACTTCCTTATCTCGCCGGCGACCTGACCCCTGTTCATCTCAGGGACAAAAATTCTCTTGGCCACACCACCAATCTGCTGAACGATCCCATCGGCAAAAGGCCAGATGGTCTTGAGCCGGAGGAGGCCGACCTTCCTCCCCTCCTTTCGGAGCTGATCTACAGCAAACACCGAACCTCTGGCAGTAAACCCGTAGGCAACAATAACGACCTCAGCATCATCCAGGCAGTATGGCTCGGTCTGAATGATTCTCTCCCGGTTATTCAGGATCTTATTGTTGATCCGGCTCACGAGCCTTGAATGGACACTGGGGTCATCGGTTTTCCTGATGCCGAATTCGTTGTGGGTGGATCCGGTAACCAACAGTTTCTCCCCCTCACCAAAGGCAGGCATGGGTGCAATACCGTCATCCTCCTCAGTGCCAAAAGGAGGCGCCCCTGGCTCTTTTACCCTGTTAAACACCTCCACCTTGGCTCTAACATCGATTCTCTCTCTCAGATGGCCGACTGCCTCGTCCCCCATGAGAAAAACAG
>Ga0209636_10006837_pt1 | contig 11657 bp, 8 predicted proteins | sample DeeMarSWOR152_54_FD_187464 | JGI IMG/M metagenome (GOLD analysis project Ga0209636, IMG submission 187464) | Marine sediment microbial communities from White Oak River estuary, North Carolina - WOR-1-52-54 (SPAdes) (version 2) | ecosystem: Environmental > Aquatic > Marine > Intertidal zone >... | reverse complement strand
TGGATCATTCTCAGAGACTCTGATAATAGGAGTAATTTCTGCAATTTCTGCAGACCTTATTAAATTTTGGGCAGTTTCAAAGGAGATTGGTCCGTGTTCGGTATCAATGATTACAAAATCAAAGCCAGCCAATCCAGCAATCTCGACTATGGCTGGATCGACTAATTTCAAAAAAGGTCCAATAACTACTTTTCCAGATTGTAGATTCTTTTTGAGTTTATTGATATTCATTGATGTCCCTGTTTAATTTTTAATTACAATTCTTCGTTGTTTACCAAAGTTCGGTAATTAATTTTTCTCCCATTTCTTATCTACTTAAATTATGCTTTGCAGACAATTTTAACCAATCAATGACTTCTGCTTTAAAATATTCAAGTTTATTAATGTCTACAATAATCAATTTTCAATATAAATTCAATAAAAATTAAATTCAATAAAAAATTTTGCACATTATTTTAGCAAATAAATAATGTCTCATTTGCAATTAATAATATTATTTGAACCAGTGAATGTTGCATACAAAAGTTAAATTAATTATTGCAATTTTCGGAAAATCATTTATTTTAATTTATGAATAGAGTTTTTATAAATAAAATTTTTTCATTTTTCAAAAGTTCTGATATTAAAATAGAAATAGTTTTAAATAATTCAGATTATAAGCAAGTCATAATAAACTTAAAATATGAGATTTGAATTTTATTCCGCAGGAAGAATAATTTTTGGTTCAGGTGTTTTTTCGGAAGTCGGGAAACTCTCATCTGACTTTGGTAAAAAAGCACTTATTATACTTGGCAAAAAATCTTTCAGAGCAACAAACAAATTTGAACTCTTGTTATCTGAACTTAAAAGTAATGATGTAGAGTATATCTTATATGAAGGTGTATCTACTGAACCAGATACCAAAACTGTGGATAAGGCTGCAGAAATTGGAACCGAAAATATGGTTGATATAGTAATTGGTATTGGTGGAGGCAGTGTTATAGATACTGGAAAAGCAGTTTCAGGAATTTTAACAAATGAAGGTAAAGTTTCAGATTATATGGAGGGTATAGGAAAAGGTCTCCCCATATCAAAACCTTCTCTTCCCTATATTGCTGTTCCTACAACAGCCGGAACTGGTGCAGAAGTAACTAAAAACGCTGTAATATATTCAAAAGAAAAAAATGTTAAAAGAAGTATGAGAAGCCCATATTTGATACCGAATACAGCACTTGTTGACCCTGAATTGACTGTCAATCTTTCAAAGGAACAAACAGCCTTTAGTGGGATGGATGCTTTAACGCAGCTTATTGAAGCCTATGTATCAAAAAAAGCTCAACCAATTACTTCAGCACTGTCAATCCACGGAATAGAACTGGCAGGAAAATCATTGATGAGAGCATATAATGATGGGGGTGATATAAAGGCGAGAGAAGATATGATTCTTGCAAGTCTTTTAAGTGGACTTGCACTTGCAAATGCCGGTCTCGGAGCGGTTCATGGTTTATCATCCTCTTTAGGAGCGTTCTCTATACCACATGGTAAAGTTTGTGCTATACTTTTGCCTATCATTATGAAAGAGAATTTACCATACGATATTGAAAAATTTGCCAAAATAGGAATTGCTATTACAAAAAAACATTTCAATTCGAATAAATCCGCAGCTTATGCTGGATTAGATTACATTTATAATCTCTGTAAAAAACTTGGGATTCCTGAAAACCTAAAAGAATATAACATTCAAAAAAATTTAATTCCTGAAGTTATAAAGAATGCTGGAAAGAGTAATATGCAAGCAAATCCAAAATCTTTTACTAAAGAAGAATTAAAAAATTTATTAGAAAAAATAGTATAATCAATTAACCTGAATAATTTATAAATATTCCTTTTGGGTGTTATAACTCATATAAATTCAAAGAATTGTGCATATATAAATTTGTCATGTCGAGCGAAGCCGAGACATCTCGTATTTTGAGATTTCTCCACTCCATCCCGAATATTTATTTGTCATATTCAGTTATATCAATTATGATTCGAGACTACGGTCGAAATGACAAACCTATTTTTAGATAAAAAAGGAGAATTTGATGGAAAGAGTAAATGAAAATGAGAAAGAATATCGGAAAGGAGATTCGGGTCCTAAATATCTTTTTACAGGACCCAAAATAGACTTGGGTGTTTTAATATTGAAGCCTGAAGAATCATTAGGTGCACATTATCATAATCAAGCTGAAGAAACATTTTATTTTCCCGAAGGAGAAGGACTAATTATAAAAATCGATAATAATGAATATCAGGTAAAAAACGGGGATGCTTTTCGAATCGAACCAAGCGAAAAACACAATATCTTTAATAGGACAAACAATGTATTTAAAATTATATTTATAAAGACTCCCTCTCTTCCAAAGGATAAAATTTCTTGTTAAAGTTATTACTTCTGATAAATGTTTAAAAGAATCAAAAGTTAATCTCCTTCTCTTTCCAAATAATCAACAAGGATATTAGCCATTACCTTTACACCAATGATTATAGCATCTTCATCCACCATAAGGTCAGCAGTATGTAATGCAGAAGGAGTAATTCCCTTTTCCTCATTTCTTATTCCAAGTCTGAAAAAGAATCCAGGGATCTTTTCCATAAAAAATTCAAAATCTTCGCCTCCCATTGATGGTATTACAGATATTACATTTTCACTGCCAACGACTTCCTTTATCGTGGGGAGAGTTTTTTGGACAAGTTCTGGATTATTTACGACAACAGGTGTGGACCTAACATACTTAAATAGAGTGATTTCAGCATCATTTGCCTTGGCAATATTCTGACTGATTTTCCTCATTTTTTCTTCAACCTGTTTTCTTGTTTCATCACTTAAACTTCTTACAGTTCCGATTAGTCTTACTTGTTCCGGGATGATATTGAATCTGCCGGGTTCTCCGTAAATTTCAAAAATCCCAACAGTAAGAACCGCAGGGTTGCGTATATCTATCTGCCTGCTTATTATAGTCTGCCATCCTAAAATTATCTGTGAAGCAGTCACAACCGGGTCAATACTTTCCCAAGGATATGCCCCATGAGACCTTTTACCTTTAATAATGACTTCAAATTTATCAACACTTGCCATAGTTGTAGCAAGATTATATCCAATAGTACCTACTTTGAGGTCTGGAAATATATGCAGTCCAAATATTGCAGAAACTTCTGGATTTTCGAGTACCCCTTCCTTAATCATGAGAGAAGCACCACCCTCTTCCCCATCAGGTGCACCTTCCTCAGCAGGCTGAAATATAAATTTTACATTACCTTTTAATTTATCCCTCATTTCACTTAATACTTCTGCTGTTCCAAGTGCAACAGCCATATGAACGTCATGCCCGCAAGCGTGCATTACTCCAGGATTTTTTGATGAATAGGGTATATCATTTACCTCTTGAATTGGCAGTGCATCCATATCGGCTCTGATACCAACTGTTAATCCTGACTTCTCTCCTCTTAACAATCCAACCACGCCGGTTTTTGCAACTCCTCTTTTAACCTCAAGTCCTAATTGTTCAAGAGTTTGTGCTATAAATTCCGAAGTTCTGTATTCTCTATTAGAAAGTTCGGGATACATATGGATATGACGCCTTATCGAAATGATTTTATCTGTTGATTGTTCGGCTTTTTGTGCTATCAGATTTTGTATTGCTCTATCAATAGCAAATGATTCTAAATAAAAATAAAGTATAAATAAAAAAGTCAAAAACAGTCTTATAAAACTAAAATATTTCATTATTGCACCAATTTATATTTATTGTTCTGTTCAATTTTAACAAAAAAAGGGAAATCCAAACACAATAATAATAAATCCTAAATTCTAAATTCTAATATTTAAATAAATACTAAACGATCATGCTCTTTCAGAGAGCCACGAAACATGAAAAAAAAGGGGTGGGTAAACCCGCCCCCACACGAACGGCGTATGAGTACTTGTTCACCTCAATAATTATATATTTTACAATATAATAGAACATTTATTTTCGAGATAAACGCTTATTCTCTGTCAGAGCATCACGAAACGTGAAAATATATTGGGATTGCCACGTCGTTCCCCGAATAATCGGGGGATTCCTCGCAATGACAATATAATGATACATTTCATTTTTAGGAACGAAGTTACGAAGCAATCTCCTAAAGTATTATTAAATGATTTGAAATCACAGATGAAGGATTATTATTAAATAAAAAGGGAAATAAAAAAATATATTCCTATTTCCCGAAATATCTATAAAAATTTTAAGTTATTATTTATTTTTAAGTTCTTGACCTCATATACAGAGCTCTAAAAGCAAATAATTTTTTATCAGTTTTGTTTCTTCCTTCTTTAGAAGTAAACGTTCTCTCAATTTGTCCGTAAACATATACAGGTCTCCCTGATTTTAACGAGAATAATGCAACAATATAACTTTCACTATCAACCAGTTTATCATAAAATCTTTCACCTTCCTCAGCTAAGTCTCCCAGTTTAGCATATCCGAGTCCGATCGAAAGAAAATACCCATCCTCCATTTCTACAATTCTACCTCTTACAACTATTTGTTTTGCCTTTCCAGTTCCTAAATATCCATACTGAGACCAATCTGCTTCACCAGCGGTCTTATTTCTATATGTATCAAACCTAAATTGATTTGCCGTCACATAATCATAGCCTTCAACAGAAGAGGTGAATTCAACCTGTCTCACTCCTTTCTCATATAAAACATTACCTAAAGAATCAGTAGCTTTTTCAACTATTATTCTATCGGTAACTTCTTCTGTTTCAGGAATAAAAATTAGTGAGCTCTCATCAATGCCTAATTCTTCAACTGGGTTTGCAAAAGAAAAAAGCGTCAAATTACCTTCCACATTATATCCCATTAAATTTCCTTTTTTAGCAATAAAATTCTCTGTAGGGGGTGTAATATCTTTGTATTTAGTAATAAAGGCTTCATAAACTATAAATCCTATAACAAGTGCAGATACAATTATATAGAAAATCCCTCTAAAAACCGATATTATTGTCTTTTTCCTGCTCAATGACGTATCTTTTTCTTTTTCTTCCTCAGAGTAATTATATCTAAATCCTGTAAGTATATTCTCATCAAGCAATTTAGGTCTATCTGGTATCTCGATTTCAAGATGAGGTTTTTTATTTTTCGCTCCTGAATCTGTTAATCTGCTTGTGATTTCTTCTAAATCAAAATCTTTTCCATACAGTTTCACAATTGTGTACTCCAAACCTTTTGAAACCTCTGCAAATCCTTTCTTACCTTTTATTTTGTATTCATCGACACCTTCATAAAGAAAACTCTTTTCAATATTCTCTTTATCTTCATTTAACAGAATTGAAATAATATCATCAGGGTCATCAAGGGGGATAGATTTATTTGCATAAGTGAAATTTATGAGAATATCGTGGTTCCATTTTGTAGGTGATTTACTCTTATCCTCATTTAATTCTCCCCAGAAAATTATATTAGAATAATTTATTCCTACTTCAGCCATTATTTTTACCTCCGAATAACATTTTTATAATTTCTTTGAAACTAAATTTAACATTAAATTTCTAATTTATCAAGAAAAATTTATTTTTAACTTGATTATATATTTTAACTTAACAACTTTACCAAAAAAAGAAAAATCTAAAAACAATAATAAAAATAACAAATCCTAAATTCTAAACTCTAATATCTAAATAAATTCTAAGTTCAAATTTCATCAGTATTTAAAATTTAGAAATTAAACCATATACATTTCAATCTTAATTTAACAGAATACTTTTGTTATTAGCGGAAGGCATATATCCCATAAAACTTTTCAGGCAATAATATTCTATTTGGTTTGAATCCTTAAAGTTTTTCATCTCACTTCAAGCTATACTCAAGGTGTTTTTTGTATCTTCAAATGTTATAAGAGAGAATATCGGTTAGTATGTTCCTATATGAAATTTTTTTTCTGAAGCACCTTCCTTTATCATCTTTATTAATCTCTGACCAAATTTTTCATTATTCCGAAGACAATACTACTTCAATTTTACTTTAAATACAATATGATAATAAAACGATGATAAAAAAGTAAATTTATTTATCAACTTTTTATAACTTCAAGAATTGCATTTTTAACAATATTCCTGAATAGATTAATTTTATATGCATTATCCCTCATATTCTGTGCATTATTAACTGTCGCATTAGCGGCAGATTCTGCAACCTTTTCTGTAATTATCTTACCACTTAATTCATTTTCAGTATCAATTGAACGCCAAGGTTTGGGTGCTGCTCCTCCTAAAACAATCCTGACATTCTCACATTTTAAACCGCTCGTGCTCATTGAGATGGCAACACTGCATATTGCAAAATCCCAAGCTTCTCGTATGCCCTGTTTAACGTAAATACTTTTTGTATTATTTTGGGGAGGGGGGATAATAATTTCAGTAACAATTTCATCTGGATTTAGAACATTTTCTCTATTTATGTTTTCCTTAGGTAAAAGATAAAAATTATTCAATTCTAATTCCCTTTCACCTTTTCGCCCGTAGATTTTAATCTTAGCATCGCATGATATAAGAGAAGGAGCCATATCAGATGGATGAACGATAAAACATGGTCCACCCCCCAATATGCAGTGAAATCTATTTTCGCCGGTAAATGCATAACACTGGGAACCACCCTTTTTTAAACATAATATACTATTTTCCCTGTAATACCAACATCTTGGTCTCTGACATAGATTTCCTCCGAGCGTGCCCATATTCCGAAGTTGTGGACTTGCTACTTTCGATGCTGCTTGTGAAATAACTGGAAACTTTGTCCTAATAAGAGAAGATTCCGATATTTTAGTAATAGTTGTCATAGCGCCTATTTTCAATCCGCCATCCTTGGTTGATTCTATATAATCAAGACCCGGAATCGTTTTAAGATTGACTACTTTTTCAGGTGATATAATCAAACCTTTCAATTCACCTAAAAGGTCGGTACCACCACTTTTCACCACGGATTCATTCCAATCTTTGCCGAGGGATTCTATCGCATGTTTTATAGATTTTGCGTTTATATATGTAAAATTTTTCATATCATCAACCCTCCTTTCTTTCTTCGAGAGCCGCAAGCACTTTATCTGGAGTAATAGGAAGTTCCCGTATCCAAACCCCAATTGCATTGTAAATTGCATTTGCCATAGCGGCATGTGATGGTATCCTTGGCGGTTCACCCAATCCTTTCATACCAAGATTGTTTAATACGGGGTCAACCGAATCGATAATAATCGGTTCTATCTGCGGAGCATCCATAGCAGTAGGGATTTTGTAATCATAATAATTACAATTAATCATTCTTCCAGTCTGTTCATCCATAATTTTCTGTTCGAATAAGGCATAACTCAAACCCTGAACAGTTCCACCATGGATTTGATTTTCGGAGGTCAGAATATTTATGCTCCTTCCAAATTCATGAGCAGCAACATGTCGGATTATTTTTATCTTACCTGTCAAGGTATTGACCTCTACTTCAGCAAAGTGTGCTCCGAATGAATTAAAAGCATATCCCTTCGGATTGGGTCCTCTCGTTTCATTGGTTATCAGCATACCTTCTGTGATATGTTTACAAGCCTCCTTAAAACTAATACTTTTTGATTTATTGTTTCTGACAAAAATTTTGCCTTCACTTACATCAAGGTTTTCAGGATTTTCACCTAAAAGAGGACCAGCAATAGCAAACAATTTTCCTTTAATATCGGCGGCGGCAGTTCTGATAGCAGGACACACAGATGCGGCAGTCATACTTCCGCCGCTTGAACCTGAATAAGGATAATCAGAATCACCAATCATAACCTTTATATCTTTAACGTTTATTCCAAGTTCTTCGGCTGCCACCTGTGCTATAATGGTATACGTTCCTGTTCCTATATCTTGTGTACCGCATCTTATTTCTACTACCCCATCTGTAAGAAGCCTGAAATCTAACTGCGTTCCTGGACCACCGGAGCCTCCCCATATCTGGGTTGCCATCCCTATGCCTCTTTTTATTGGTCCTTCTCCTTCACCTGGTTTTTTGTTTCTTCTGTGCCATCCTATTTTTTGAGCACCCAATTCATAACATTTATCAAGCCCTTTACTTGAATAAGGAGTTCCTGTTCCTCCACTATTTTTAGTTGTATAGTTTTTCATTCTTAACTCGAGGGGATCTATACCCAATTTTTCTGCCAGTTCATCCAAAAATGACTCCAGTGAAAAAGTTCCCTGCACATGTCCTGGAGCTCTCATTGGTCGAGAAGCATCTGTATTGGTATAGACACTTGACTCCTCAATCAGGCAGTTCGGACATTGATAAATATCCCACAATGGTGTAGCATTGCTTCCACCACTGCCTACACCACCATTATTGAAAGACTTATAATAAAATGCAGTAATAGTACCATCTTTTTTTGCTCCCCCTTTTACAGTTTGAATAGTAGCAGGACGATTACCGGCACAATATGACTCTTCCTTTCTGGTCAGCATAATTCTTACTGGAGCATCAGCGATTTTTGATAATCTTGCTGCAATAACGGTGTGAACATTTAAACCCAATTTGCCTCCGAATCCTCCACCCATATAATGATTTATCACTCTTACATTGCTTTCTGGAAGTTGAAGTTCCTTTGCTAAAGACCTTCTGACTCCGTGAGTTGCTTGTGTTGTATCCCAGACAGTTACTTTTTCCCCATCCCATTTAGCAACGCTTCCGTGAACCTCTGCAGGATTGTGAACTTCAACTTGTGTTTTGTACGTTCTTTCAAGAACAACATCCGCCTCTTTAAATCCTTCTTCAATATTCCCTCTTTCTCTTGGTCTCGGTTTAGAAATATTTCCATCTGGGCTAACTTTGGGTGCATCAGGCTCAATTGCTCTGCTCATATTTACAACAAATAGCAATTTCTCATACTCTACTTCTATTAAGTTGAGAGCTTCTTCTGCTGTTTCTTCATCTACAGCAGCTACGGCGGCTATTTCTTCACCTACATACCTTACATTTTTTTTATTCAAATTTATAACAGCCTTGACTCCCGGGTGTTTTTCAGCTTTACTCATATCAATATTTACAATATTGGCATGTGGGTGAGGACTGCGCAGGATCTTTCCATAGAGCATTCCTGGTAGATTTATATCAAATGCATATTTTGCTTTCCCTGTAACTATCTCCTCACTATTAATTCGAGGGACTTTTTTGCCAATAATATTGAGTTTTTTATCTTCAGGGATTGGTTCGGGTTCTTGCTCTGGCACTTCGGCATCGATTTTGATAACTTCGCCTTCAAAATCTATTTCAGTTGTTACCCTTTTTGGAATTTTAAAACCTCTTGTCATAACAATCACCTCCTTCCCTTTTCTGCAGCCGCAAGGACTGATTCGAAAATTTTGAGATAGGCACCACATCTGCAGATATTCCCAGACATACCAAGTTTAACCTCGTCAAGCGTAGGATTTGGATTATTTTTCAGAAGTGCAACTGCCGACATAATTTGACCGGGGGTGCAGAATCCACACTGCATTCCATCTTTTTCTATGAACGCTTCCTGAACGGGATGAAGTTTTCCGTCAGGTGCCAATCCTTCAATTGTGGTGATCTCGCTATTGTTAACATCCATGGTAAGGGTCATACAAGAATAAATTGGTATTCCATTAACTAAAACCGTACATGCACCACAAGCACCTTGACTGCACATTATTTTCGTCCCAGTAAGGTTCAGTCTCTTTCGAAGTGTGTCTGCAAGGATTTCTCTTGCCTCTACCTCCACATTATAAGTTCTGCCATTAACAATAAGGTTTACGACTCCCTTTTCAACGCCGGTTTCCTGAAAAGAAATAGTCTCTTTTGCTTTTATAGCTGCAATCGAAGATGGAATAACTGCCACAGTAACAGCACCACTGCCCACACCTTTAAGAAAATTACGCCTAGACAGTTGATGCTTTTGGGCGTCTTTTTTCTCTATTTTTTCGGGCATTATTTCCTCCGTTTGCTAAGAATTAAACTATATTTTAATCACATTTTCTAATTGACTTTTATGATATTTTAGATTTTAAAATGAAAATATGATATTTTCATTTTATAGTCAAGTAAAAAAAGAAAAATTTTATTAAGCACCAGACATATCTCTATAACCTTCCTCAATAATATCACTAATTTTCTCCCATAGAGAAGCTACATTCTGAGTCATTATAATGAGATTATGCTTATTCCCATTAAGGTCCATAACATGATTTTTTAATACAGCCTCTTTCACAAAACCTAAAGCTTTAAATACATTTATTGCAGCATGTTGATTTTCCACCATTTCAGCCAGAACCTTTTCAAGTTTCAGGCTCAAAGCCTGCTGGAAGATTTCTCTTGCAAGAAGAAAGCCAAGATGCTGTCTTCTAAATTCTCTTGCAGTAACTATTCTAATCACTCCGACATGTCTTCTCCAGCCAAAATCTCTTATATGTAAAGTAGCGTCTCCGATTATTTTTTCATTCTCAGTTTCAGCAATAATTGGTATAACCCGATTATAATCGAGATTTTTTATCCATGATTCTATTACATTTTTGTCGGTAACATCTTCTTTAAGGAACATTCTGTCTTCAAGAGGAATTCCGGAAAAAAAATCAATTAATTTTAGTTTGTCTTCTTTTACAAGTGGTCTTAATACAACCTGTTCACCCCCTTTTAGTTTAACCTTTTTGGGGTATTCCTTACTCATATATTTTGTTTCATTGTTCGGAGCTTTATCTTTATCTTTGATTAGGCGAATACTATTAGAGCCACATTTTGGGCACTTTCTTTCTTCCATGACTCCCTTTGTATAGGTTAATTTTAGTACTGCACCACATCGCAGACACTTAAAATCTCTCTCTTCAGCCATAAAGACCTCCTCACTATGATTATTCAAATTACTTCTTATTTGCTTTTTTCTTTTCCTCTTCTTCGGTTAATATTTTGATGGTGTTTTCAATCTCTTCTTTTGTTACTTTCTTTCTTAATTTTTCAGTTTCCTGCATGGTCTTGGCAAACCGCTGACCTTCAGCTGCACTGATCCACTCGAGCAATAACCGTTCCGGTCGAATTCCCATTCTCTCAAGTTTATCCCAAAGTTTCTCAATTCTCTTATGTGTCCATCGATTCGCATCGATATAGTGGCAGTCAGCATAGTGGCATCCTGATACAACTACTATTGGCGCGCCTTTTTTAAAAGCATGTAGTATGAATTTTTCATTAAATCGACCACTACACATTGTTCTTATCAAGCGTTGATTTGGAGGATATTGCAATCGTGCAAGACCGCATGCATCAGCACCAGCATAAGAACACCAGTTACAGACAGAGACAATCGTCTTACTATATGGATCTTCTTCAAGGTATGCATCAATCTGGGCTATGATCTGTTCATCAGTAAAATGTTTCATTGTTATTGCATCAAACCTACATTCAGCACTACAGGTTCCACAACCCTTACACAATGCCTCAACATAGGAAATTGTCTTATTCTTTGAGTCAACAGTAAATGCATTAAACGGACACACTCTAGCACAGACTCCACAGAAGCGGCAGAGGTCAGGATTAACTGTTGATGTGATTGCTTCAAGTTTAACCTTTCCTGCGGAGAGCACTGTTTCAGCACGTGCTGCTGCTGCGCTTGCCTGTGTTACC
>Ga0209636_10006836_pt1 | contig 11657 bp, 8 predicted proteins | sample DeeMarSWOR152_54_FD_187464 | JGI IMG/M metagenome (GOLD analysis project Ga0209636, IMG submission 187464) | Marine sediment microbial communities from White Oak River estuary, North Carolina - WOR-1-52-54 (SPAdes) (version 2) | ecosystem: Environmental > Aquatic > Marine > Intertidal zone >... | reverse complement strand
CTCCTCAGCCCCCTTACGGCACCTTCTATATAAATGTTTTCCCGGCCGCTGAGCATGGGATGGAAACCCGCCCCCATGGCAATAAGTGCCCCTGTTCTGCCCCTAATGGATATTTTGCCCTTGTCAGGCCAAAAGATGCCATTGAGCAAGCTGAGCATGGTCGTTTTACCTGACCCGTTGGCTCCTATTATACCTATGACCTCTCCTTTATTTACCTCGAAGGAGACATCATCGACTGCCCAAAACTCGTTCTTTCGCAACCTGTCTGGATGTGAGCCCATGCCGAGCATGTTTCTGGCAACGTCCATCAAGCCGTAGCCCATGGACCTTCTCAGTGTTCTACAAAATTTCTTGGAGACGTGCTCGACTTTTATGGCAATATTGTCGTCCATTTAGATCCTCTCAACCACCCTTGTCCCACTCAGGCGAAACGCTATCCAGCATGCTAGAAATACCACGATACAAAGCGGTATGGAGTAAAGATATCCCCGCAGGTTATCGGTGCTGCCAAAGAGAAACAAGTCTCTAGGCACGGCAAGAAGATAGTACAACGGGTTATACTGGCTGACTGTTGCCGCCAGGCCACTAGGTGGTTTGGCATACAACACAGGGGTAAGAAACATCAAGAACGTCGCCAAGCCGGCAATCGCGGTACCAACATCTCTTACCACTGCGTTTATGACCGAAACGAGGAAGGCCACTCCCGTTGTCAAGAGTAACAAGGGAATTACAGCCAAGGGCACCAGTAAGATGGTGATGGGCGGAACAATCTCGTAGCGGAGGAAGAAGATGAATACCAGCACTGTCTGAATCAAAGGAGGAACAATCCCCTGAGCTACCGTTGAGAAGACCAGCGACTCCCTGGGGAAGTATATTTTCTTCAGCATGCCTCCGGCATTGACCAGCGCGTTGGAGCCCATGGTCAGGCCTACAGAGAAGAACTGCCACAGAGCTGTACCTGCCAGGGCAAATAGCGGGTAGGGGACCTTGGTATCTCCCACATTGAAAATGCCACTGCTGTTAAGGAAGATGAAAGTGGCCACCGTTACCAGTGGAGCCACAAGCGCCCAGAAGAGACCAAGCATCGATTGCCTGTAGCTGGCGAAAAAGTTCCTCTTGAAAAGCTGGAAGGTGAGCCAGCGACTGTCGACAACTTCGCTGAACATCTCTTTCAATAGAGATGCATATCCCATTCTTACTGGTCTATCCGGGAAATAGGTGGTGATTTTGCTATCCATCGGGGTGAGTTAAACCTCGGAAATATTCGATGGTCTTCCTTAGACCATCGGCAAAACTGACCCGGTTATCATATCCCAAGAGCCTTTGAGCTTTGGAAATATCGGCTAGGGTGTGGCGGACATCTCCTTGGCGCGGTGCAGTATGATAGTGGTCCAGTTCCTTTTCCAGTATCCTGCCCACCGAGTCGGCAATGTCCAGTACCGTGTATCTCTGACCACAGGCGATGTTTATCACCTCGCCATCGGCATTGGCTGACTTGGCTGCCAGCAGGTTGGCTTCGACTACATTGCTGACATAGGTGAAGTCTCTGGACTGCAACCCGTCCCCGTGGACTTCCAGGGGCTGGCCTTCCAGGGCAAGCTGGATGAATCGCGGGATGACAGCGGCATACTGGGATTCTGGGTCCTGCCGGGGACCAAAGACGTTGAAGTAGCGAAGACTGATGGTTTCCAGCCCGTAAACCTGGCTGAATACTGAGCAGTAGTGCTCACCAGCCAGCTTGGAGACAGCATAAGGGGAGATGGGAGAGGGAACTTGATTTTCCATCTGGGGCAAGATTTCGGAATCTCCATAGACTGAGGAGGACGAGGCATAGACCACACGCTTTACGCCGACTTCCTTGGCCGCTAGCAAAAGGTTCAGGGTCCCGGCGATATTCACTTGGTTGGTGGAGAAGGGGTCGTCTACCGAGCGAGGGACAGAGCGAAGGGCGGCCTGGTGCAAGACATAATCTACATCCTGACAGGCTTTGCGGCAGGTGTCTAGATGGCGAATGTCACCTTCAATTAACTCATAGTCAGCAGACGATGACTGGTGTTGCTTCACGAAACCCAGGTTCTCCAGCTTACCAGCAGAGAAATCATCCAGGACGCGGACTGCCTCCCCCCTTTTCAGCAGCTCCTCAACAATGTGCGAGCCAATAAACCCAGCCCCACCGGTCACCAGATATAAGCTCATTCGACCATCTTCCATGCATCAGACGTTACTTCCTAACCACAACTGAATTATATCTCACTCTTAGGGAAAAGCAAGTCCTGTAATTCACCAACAGACCCCCTCATATATCCTGGCCTCTCTTGCCTTCGCTATCCTCCTCCCGTCGATGACGATCTTCCCCCGGTAGTCCAGCTGCTCGAACTCTTCCCATTCGGTAAGAATGAGGATGGCATCACATTTCAGAACCTCGTCTGCAGTGGCATACCCGACCTGAGGAAACAATTCTTTGAAGTTTGGCATAGCTTGGGGGTCATAGACCTTGACGCTTGCTCCCTCCTCTAGCAAGATATTCACCAAGGTTATCGCTCTGGAGTGCCTCGCGTCGTCGGTGTCTGGGCGATAGGACAACCCCAACACGCCTATGCTGCTGTTCTCCAAGGTCACGTGCCTCTTCAGCAGTTCTATCATCCTCAAAGCTTGCTTCTCATTCAGGTCCAAGACCTGCTCCAGGATTTTGGGTTCGTAGCCTATTTGCCCTGCCCTGGCTATCAAGGCTTTAAGGTCTTTGGGAAGGCAGGGACCACCGAAGCCAATGCCAGCGTTCAAAAACTTGCTCCCGATGCGTTCATCCAGTCCCATTCCTCTGGCCACCTCGTAGGTATCAATACCAATCTGCTTGCAGATATTACCGATCTCGTTTATGAAGGATATTTTGGTAGCCAGAAAAGCATTGGAAGCATACTTGATCATCTCGGCAGTCTTGAGATCGACTCTGACGATGGGAACATCGAAGCCCTGGTATAGATTGGAGACCATGTCTCCAGACCTTCTATCGTATTCACCTACAATGATCCTGGCTGGGTTCATGAAGTCGTGGACTCCTTTTCCCTCCCTGAGGAATTCTGGAGTCATGCAGACTCCAAAGTCAAGGCCTGCCCTTTTCCCCGAGCTTTCCAGAATAGGCAGAATGACCTCCTCGGTAGTGCCAGGGACAACGGTGCTCTTCACGGCAATGACTTGGTAGTCTTTCGTCTCTCTTAAGATGGTGGCAATTTGCCTGGCTGCCTGCGTTACGTGTTCAAGCGACATGGAACCATCTTCCTCTGAAGGCGTATCCACACATATGAAAACTATGTCCGATTCCTTTATTTTGGCGTAATCTGTGGCAGCTTCAATGGCGACCTGACTGAGAATTTCGTCTAACCCCGCCTCGTAAATAGGAGATGCTCCATTGTTTATTTTTCTTAGTTTCTCTTTGTCGACATCGACGGCTACAACCTTGTTTCCTAGTTTGGCAAGGCAAGCGGCCACTACCAAGCCAACGCGACCACAGCCTATTACCGAGACCTTCATACGCTCCTTCCTACCTAAGGCTTGCGCCTGCCTCAAACGATTGAAATATTGAATGTTGAGTTATTATAAGCTAAGGTGGGCGTGAATGCCAGAAAGGATCGTGCAGTTTGAAGATTGAGATTTAGACTGAGACTGAGATTAAGGTTTAGATAACAGTTCCCCTTTTTCGTTATTTGCTCTGTTCCACAATAAGTGGAGCCCCTTTCTCAAAGAAACCTCTATGTCATTCGTCTACGTGCCTCTTGATAAGCATTTCCCCTAGTTCCAACAAATGCAATGAATACCATTAGGGCCTCATCATCAATTCCATACAAAATTCTCTATTCTGGCCGGTGACCGAAATGATAAGACCAGAAACCCCTCAAGTCACCATGTAATGGCTCCCCTACAGATCGAGGGGAAGCAGCAATTTTCGCCAAATGGGTGTCGAAGACAGCACGCCTTACCTGAGGCGGCATCTTCTTCAAATCCCGCTCAGTTGCCGGCGAGGGAATAACCTGATATCTCACAGCAAACCTTGAGCTTCGAACTCAGCTCGAAGCTCTTTAAGGGTCTTTACATCGCCTCGCTTGAAGGCTTCCTGTACCTCCTGATGCCTGTTTCTAATCATGGTAACCACGTTGGGATCCTTCAAGCATTCTTCCCAGGCCCTTTTTTCATATTCCTCCTCAAATCGCTCTCGTTCCTCTTTTGGCAAGCCAGTAATTGCATCCAAGATTTCCTCAATAGAGAGCCTTCCCATTACTAGCACTCCTGATCAATACATAGCTGTTTTGGACGCTCTTTCCCATCAGACTTCTGCAGTGCCCCCTGATTTATCGTGAAGCTCGCTGGAGTGTCCAAGACCGGCAGCTACGTTCCTTTGGTAATTATACCCTCTACTGGCTAGTATATCTACAATCCTCTCTACTGACTCGCTATTGTCAGTTAGATTGAGAATCATGCCAAGCCGTTAGTCACCAGTCTTTGTTCCACAGGCCAAGGTCAGTCATTTGGGTATCTGGTCCTTTTCTCACATATTCGATAACTCCATTCTCAGCGCAAAAAATACGTCCTGAGGTCTCTCTATCAGGTAGTCGAGGTTTGCGGTTATCAGAAGCGCCTCTTCATGATGATCCCCCTTGAGCTCTCCCCACTCTGACCTCAGGGGGAGCGTCTGGACTATGGCTTCGCCAAAGGAGCAGAAGCCGTGGTCAGAGATAATAATGAGTTCATTGTCCTTATCCCCTAGTAAGCCAGTGTCAAAAAGGAGTCCCCCTAATCTGCTATCCAGCTTCCTGTACCACTCCGGGACACAGTCCTCTCGACAGTGAAAGTGCTGAATGCGGTCGAGAAGGGTGTAGCAAGATATGATGACATCGAGCTTCTGGGTCAGCAACTCTCTCGTCTTCTGGGTAACTCTGCCAAGCTTCTCTCGCCACTCATCGAGGCCCAGCTCATAGGCACTTTAAATAAAAGGCTACCTCAGAGATCGATCCAGTCTTCCAGAGTTACTCCTGCCTCTCGAAGGATTGCTTTGAGGGTTCCTACAGGGATGTCACGACCTCTATGAACAGATATGGAAATCTTCTTACCTGTTCCAGGATGACGCATGATTACATGCTTTCCGCCTCCAAAAGGTCCCTCGAATCCAGCCCTCCCTAGTTTTCGTATGACCTCCCTCGGTTTCTCTGGAGACAGTCGTGCCATCTATGATCTGGCCTAGGGAGTCTCATCAATACTGTATTGCAGGGCATTGCCATCGATAACAGGGAGCTTATCTCTAAAGCGAAGTGCGGTAATAACCCACGCCTCAATTGCATCTCTGATCATTTCTACTGCTTCGCTTCGTGTTGCTCCCCAGGTGATGCAGCCAGGCAATAATGGCACTTCAGCAGTCCAAGTACCATCTTCATTTTGATGGAATTCTGCGTACGTTAAAGCCAGCCTTAAGTATTGCTCGAAGTTTACCTTAACTATCGCTTCCATTTTCGCCCCCTCTAAGTTCTTTACCTTTGCTGATCCTCCACAACGCCTTTCTCAGCACATGCACTGCATCATGCCCAGCTTGTCTTAGCCCTTCAGCAACAATAGGCGAAAGGGCATTGTCTATCAAGAATCTCACGGGGTGCTCACCAGTGGGAGTTCACGTTCCCTTACTGCCTCAGCGGCATAGCACAGCGCCTGGCGAATGTCTTCGGGCTCAAGATCAGGAAACGCCTGCAATATCTCCACCTCACCCATCCCATCAGCCACCATTCCTACCACCGTCGCCACTGGAATGCGCAATCCTCGGATGCAAGGCATGCCACCCATTTTGTTCGCCTCAACGGTAATCCGTGTAAACTCCACTTTGTTGGCCTCCTCTATTCCTTTCTAGCAATTATACCTCCTAGCCGCTAATGTATCCATCTGAACGAGATCATAATCTTTTCTCATGCTCTAGTATTGTCATTCAAATTAAGATTTAGATTTAGATCTAGGTTTAGGTTCCAGGACATGCCTAATGGTATGGTGATTTGGGCCGATTCTGAGCTTTCTGGGCTGCTTTTTTGCTGGAGCTCTTGGAGAGGAACCACCAGCCTACAATGGCAGCACCGACTACCAGCACGATGATGACCAGGAAGATCCAGATCAAAGAAGAGGAAAATAGCCCCGAGGCCCCTGCCGTGGTGAAGGACGTCTCTTCGGACCAAGCTGACCAGGCACCATAGCTATTCTGGTGCCTCACCCTCCAGTAGTAGGTGCTATTATGAGCTTCTGAGGCTATAGTTATTTGGGTCAGGTGGGAGGCATCCCTGCCGCTGTCATAGACCGGACTGGAGTAGCTCCCGGCGGTGGTAGTTACCTGCCACTGGGAAGCAGCGTGGGTTGCTCCTTCATCTGGGTCAGAGAAGGCTGAGGACTGAAGAGTGAAAGTCGTGCTGACACCAGTCGCTCCATCAACGGGTTTGATATTGCTTGGCTGATTTGGGGGGCTGTAGGTGGTGAAGGAGGCCTCTGGGGAATAGCTGGACCAGTGACCCTGATTGTCCTGATGCCTCGCTCTCCAGTAGTAGGTGGTGTTGTAGTTCAATTTCCCTGACGGCACGCTGATCTGGGTCAGGTTTGAGCTATCTCTGCCGCTGTCAAAGACCGGGTTAGTGTAGTCACCAAAGGTGGCAGTTACCTGCCATTGGGAAGCAGCATGGCTAGCTCCTCCGTCCGGCTCAGAGAAGGCTGAGGACTGAAGGATGGGAGTCAGACTGACATGGGCGGCTCCGTCAGCAGGGGAGGCATTGCTTGGCTGACTTGGAACGCCGTGGGTGGTAAAGGAAGTTTCCGCAGAATACTCAGACCAGTCACCATGTTCGTCCTCATGCCTGACCCTCCAGTAGTAGCTTGTGTAAGGGCCCAGATTTCCCGAGGGGATGGTAATCTGAGTCAGGTTCGACTCATCTCTGCCGCTGTCAAAGACGGGGCTGGAGTAGGCGCCAGAGGTGGCAGTTACTTGCCACTGGGAGGCAGCATGGACATCACCATCTGCGTCCGAGAAGGCTGAGGACTTGAGGGTAGGGGTGGGGCTCACATCAATAGCTCTGTTAGCAGGGGAAGTATTCCTTGGCTGATCTGGCGCCCTATTTGGAAAGTAAGCATACTTCACATCATTGTGGGTCGCTTCATCATAGCTAATGGCGGTGCCACCTGAGCTATCGAAGGCAAGGGACGTGTACCGGCCAGCATAGCCAGCACTGTCCACTGTCCCTATCTCCCAGCTCACGCCGTCCCAGCAGGCATATTTGAGATTACCGTTGGTGGCATCATGATAGCTTATAGCCGGATTGTTCTGGCTATCGAAGGCGAGAGAGGTATAGAGGCCGACCCAGCCAGCGCTGTCCACTGTCTCTATGTCCCACTCAGCGCCGTTCCAGCGGGTATATTTCAGGTCACCCTTGGTGGCATCATGATAGCTGATAGCTGGGTCGCCTGCGCTGTCGAAGGCAAGAGAGGTATAAGAGCCAACATCATACAAGCTGTCCACCTTCTCTATGTACCAGTCGGCGCCGTTCCAGTAAGCATATTTCAGCGCACTGTAGGTCACATCATAATAGCTGATGGCCGGGTCGCCTGAGCTATCGAAGGCGAGAGAGGTATACTGGCCAATATCGCCTTCGGAGTCCACCGTCTCTATATCCCAACTGGTGCCATCCCAGTGAGCATACTCCAGGTTATCATTGGTGGCGTCATAATAGCTGATGGACGGGTTGCCTGAGCTATCGAAGGCCAGCGAATTATGAGAGCCAACATCGCCCAGGCTGTCCACCATCTCTATCTCCCAGTTGCCCCCATCCCAGTAGGCGTATTTCAGGTCACCATTGGTGGCGTCATAATAGCTGATAGCCGGGTCACCTGAGCTATCAAAGGCCAAGGAGGTATAAGTACCCACGTCGCCGCCGCTGTCCACCGTCTCTATATCCCAGTTGGTGCCGTCCCAGTGAGCATATTTCAGGGCACCGTGTCTCGCATCATAGTAGCTGATAGCCGAGCTATCTGAGCTATCGAAGGCAAGAGAGGTATAAAGACCAACATCGCTGATGCTGTCCAGCGTCTCTCTGTCCCAACTGGTGTCATCCCAGCGGGCATACCTAACGTAATCATTGGTGGCGTCGTAATAGCTAATAGCCGGTTTACCTGAACTATCGAGGGCAAGAGAGGTGTAGGTGCCCACATCACCCAAGCTGTCCACTACCTTTTTCTCCCAGCTAGTGCCAGTCCAGCGAGTATATTTCAGATTGCCGTTGGTGGCATCATGGTAGCTGATGGCAGGCTTACCTGAGTTATCGAAGGCCAGACAGGTATAAAGGCCAACCCAGTCGCCGCTATCCACTCTGTCTATGCCCCAGACTTTGCCTCTTTTCTGAGCATATTTTAGCTCGCCGTCAGTGGCATCGTGGTAGCTGATGGCCGGGCTGCCTGAGCTATCGAAGGCCAGGGAGGTATAAGCGCCCACATCGCCGTACCTGTCCACCGTCTCTATATACCACTCACAGCACCTCCAGTAGGCATATTTCAGGTCACCCTTGCTGGCATCATAATAGCTGATGGCCGGGTTGCCTGCGCTATCGAAGGCCAGGGAAGTATAGCTGCCCACCCATCCTTCGCTGTCCACTGTATCTGGCACTAGTGATGACGTATCAGCTCCGACCCAGTTCGCACCGTCCCACCGGGCGTACTTCAGGTCATCATTGGTGGCATCATGATAGCTGATAGCTGGGTTGCCCGACCTGTCAAAGGCAAGAGAGGTATACAGGCCAACATCGCCGGCGCTGTCCACTGTCTCTATGTCCCAGCTGGTGCCGTTCCAATGGGCATATTTCAGGTCACCTTCAGTGCCATCATAATAACTGATAGCAGCTTTGCCCGTGCTGTCCAGGGCTAGAGAACAATAGGCGCCCACGCCTCCCCAGTCAACCTCTTGCTCCTGCCAGTTATAGCCATCCCATAGCGCGTAGTATAGCTCTTCCCCTCCATAAGCAATGTGCACCTTCCCATCATAGCCTATGGCCAGGGAGGTATAACTGAAGACTTTTCCCCTCTCTAAAATGGCTTTCTGCCAGTCGCCCTCCGGGGGAGCTGCGGGGAGACCAACCCCCCTTACTGCATCTATCTCTGGCTCATTTTCTAGACCAGCTCCTATTGACTGGAGCTTTATGAAGCGGTAGGCATTACCCGCGCCCGGGCCAGATTGCCAGTCCCACACCACCACATAGTCGTCATTGCAGACCGGATATATGCCCTCGCCAACATTGGACCACCCCTTCCGATAAACCCTGTCCAGGTCAGCCGCTACCCAGGTGGCCGCACCAGGATTAGAAGCATTGAAATCGTTCGAGCCCCATATCTTATGCCTCAGCGCCGTTTGTGGGAAGGGCCCAACGTCCTGAACCTGGAAGACGGCAATCTCTGAGTAAGCTCCCCTCAGATCCCACACGCCGAAAATCGGATACCAGAACTGAGCATACTGACGATCAATCTCACTGCCCCAACTCAAATCTCCAGGCTCACCACGGGTCCAAGACAGCGCCCCACTAGCAGCAACAGTACCGTAGTACAGTCCCCCCGAGGCATAAACAAGGGTGCCCGATCCGGTAGTTTCCATAGGCCAGTAGTCATCCACCATAACGTAATCGGCGTCCTGCCCCAGGGGCATTTCGTATGCCGAAACATCCGTCGGGGCTGCTGCCCAAATCAGCATAAGGCTAACTACTGCCGCTAGTAGCCCTTTTAATACCTTGGTTTCCACTACTTATTCCTCATCCACTCAAATATCGCCAGAGCCTTCCCGTAGTTGCCTGATTTATCAGGCCAGCACTCGGACGAGTCTTTGGACCCGTCCCAACCTTTTTCAACGTTCTCATTCACCTAATGATCCTTCCCACTATCAGGGCCAGGGTGACTATTAAACACCCCCGTCTCTTCACCCCCAGATCCTTGTAGTTGCCTGATTTATCAGGCTAGGCATATTGCTCTCTTCCCCCTCCCTCTAACTCCCTCTCGAATCCTTCTCTAAGAAGGATTCGAGGTGAGGGTGCCGATTCCTTTTCCGCATTTTCGCAGCCACAACATTGCTAGCCTTTCACCCCCAAAATCTTGTAGTTGCCTGATTTATCAGGCAAGGCAGAGCTTATCCGAAAACCTATGTAGGGGAGCCCCTTGCGGGCTCCCCCAAATTGGGAGGGGACAAGCCCCGGGGAGACACACTCCTACAAGGGGGGCTTTCGGACAGCCTCTACTACACTTTATAACAGCCTCCTCCTCACAGCTAAGTATAAAACACCGTCCCCAGTGCTTTTGACACTATTCTGCCAGCGCGGCGCCGTCCCCAAATGATGCCCGCTGCCAGAATGATAACCCCTCCCACCCCGATAGCAATCCAAATCCAGAAAGGCAGCCCCACCGCCTCCTCCTCAGTGGTAAAGCGTGTCTCCGCTGACCAGCTCGACCAGTCACCATGATTGTCCTCATGCCTCACCCTCCAGTAGTAGGTGGTATCGTAGCTCAATTCTCCCGAGGGGACGGAGATACTAGTCAAATCAGCAGTATCTCTGTCGCTATCCCAGACCGGGTCCAAGTAGTCCCCTGTGGCTGACCTAATCTGCCACTGCGAGGCAGCATGAGTATCCCCCTCATCCGGGTCGGAGAAGTCTGAAGACTGAAGGGTGAGCATTAGGCTAACGCCAGTAGCCTCATCGGCAGGTGAGATATTGCTTGGCCGGTCTGGCGGCTGGTTAAGAGGTGGCGCTGCTGTCACCGTGATGTAGTCTAGCTTGGTCTCCGTATCAGTGTTAGCAGCGGAGTCAGTCACCTTGAGGACCACAGTGTAGTTTCCTGTGGCAGGATAGGCATATGATGGGCTCTCCAGGGTGCTGTCCCACGTGTCGTCGTTATCAAAGTCCCACTGGTAGCTCAGCAGAGGCACACCCCCACTGGAGAGACCGGTGAACTGGACGCTCTGCCCCACCACCACCGCCGTCTCATCAGCAGTGAAGTCCGCCTCAGGAGGGGCATACACCATAACGTAGTCTAGCTTGGTCTCCGTATCGGTATGGGCGGCGGAGTCGGTTACCTTGAGAACCACTGTATAGTTTCCGGTGGCCGGATAGGCATAGGAGGGGTTATCCACGGTGCTGTCCCAGGTGCCGTTGTCATCAAAGTCCCACTGATAGCTCAGCGGGGGTACACCCCCACTGGAGAGGCTGGTGAACTGGACGCTCTGCTCCACAATCACTTCCGTCTCATCAGCAGTGAAGTCCGCCTGAAGAGCCGGAGCACTGACGGTGGTAAAGGACGCCTCCGAACAATAGCTGGACCAGCCACCAAGGTGGTCCCCATGCCTCACCCTCCAGTAGTAGGTGGTACCGTAGCTCAGTTCCCCCGATGGTATAGTGATCTGGGTCAGTTTTGAGCTGGTGCCGCTGTCATAGACCGGGCTGGAGTAGTCTCCTGTGGCTGTCCTAATCTGCCACTGGGAGGCAGCGTGGATGTCGCCATCTGGGTCAGAGAAGGCTGAGGACCTAAGAGTAGGGGTTAGGCTGACACCGATAGACCCATCGGCAGGGGAAATATTGCTTGGTTGCCTTGGAGCTCGGTGAGTGGTGAAAAAGGTCTCT